>ERZ773035.2518-NODE-2518-length-11806-cov-3.475874_pt1 | contig 11806 bp, 9 predicted proteins | sample MGYA00511487_ERZ773035 | MGnify/ENA primary metagenome ERZ773035 (study PRJEB29015, sample SAMEA2737985) | human oral metagenome | biome: human oral; feature: human-associated habitat; material: dental | place: China | collected 2024 ...
TAAAGTGTTTTATAAACAGTCCCGCCGTAATAGCTCCCGCTTCAGGACCGCCTACATTGGAAATATCGGCGACCCGGCTCTTTAATTGTCGTTCATACTCTTCGTCTGCCGGCAACTGCCACACTTTTTCATTTACCTGTGCGGCGGCGGCAAAAAAGCGGTTCATAAAATCCTGATCATTACCGATCATGCCGCTTCTGACCGTGCCTAACGCCGTTACACAGGCCCCCGTCAAAGTAGCCAAGTCGATAATCCGCTTAGCCCCTTTGGACTGAGCGTAAGAGACGGCATCAGCCAAGACAAGCCGTCCTTCGGCATCCGTATTCTTTACTTCCACTGTCGTACCGTCAAACATGGTAATCACGTCATCTACATGATAAGACATTCCTGAAGGAATATTTTCGGCCAAAGGCATAACCGCCAGAACATTGACCGGATATTTCAGCAACATGAGCGCCCGGATAATACCCAAAGCCGTTGCCGCACCGGCCATGTCGGACTTCATGTTTAACTGCCCTGCCCTGGTTTTCAAGGACAGGCCGCCCGAATCATACGTAATACCCTTGCCGACAACGGCAAGTACATCGCGGCTTTCGGGATCCCCCGTATAGGCTACGGACAATAGCTGCGGCGGATTCATACTGCCCTTACCGACAGATACAATACCGCCCATATTGCGTTTTTCCAAATTCCACTTATTCAGCACTTCGACAAAAATGTTGTCACCCGTACATACGGCCGTAGCCGTATCTACAAACTTGCGGGGCGTCATGTCGTTAGGCGGCATATTAACCAGATCGCGGGCAAAATAAATACCTTCATAAATGGACGAATATACATAACAAAGGGTATTAAAGTCTTTACTTTTTAAACTGGACGTAATGAGATTGATGTTTTTCAGCACCTTCGACTTCGACTTGGTCTTATATTGATTGTACTCATAATTACCGTACAACAATCCGTCAATAAGAGTTTCCACATCCATATCAAGGGTATCGATATAAACGGCCAACTCACCTACATCTTCTTTCATTGCCGCCGCCATAATCTTTTTAGCCCTGTCGAATTCACGAAAAGTACCGCGTTCTTGAGAGTCATCTTCCGTTCCGGCAAGAAAATATGTTTTTATCGTATCGCCTTGAAGAGCACGCAAAATACTCACATTACCGGCCTTCATAGCCGAAGGATGTTTATCCGTATAAGCACGAATTAAAGCTCCTTCTTCTTCCGTTACCAACGATAAAGCACGTAAACGACGGTCCGTGCCTAGAACGACGGCATCGGGATTTCCGCTTCCGTTACATGTAATCATACATTCTGCCTCCCTACTGCGAAATAAAAACCGTATTTATTATTATACTGTTTTATACCTTGTCAAATCAATAAGACTAGATTCTCCTTCTGTTTGCAAAATTTTTTTCTTCCTCTTGATTTTTAACCGTCCATAGTGTAATATAGCTCATGTGACTTGTTCACGTAATATGGACCATTAGCTCAGCTGGCAGAGCACCTGACTCTTAATCAGGGTGTCCAGGGTTCGATCCCCTGATGGTCCACCATAGAAGCGGTTGTCTTTATGACAGCCGCTTTTTTCTCGGCCTTTTTGACACATATTTGTAATGGTACTGTTTATTTACCGTCACGTAAGAAGCGGACAGTCATGATATACTGTTTCGGAAGGGAGGAGAATATTGTGAATGCCTATATTTACATAAAAAACGGGCCTCAACTTATCGTTACCAATTTGAAATCCATTAAGAGCAAACAAGGCAATACATCTATAAGTGAAACAACCGATTTTTCCGCCTGCTTTTTCGGACATAAAAATTATATTTTTACAGGAGATAATACAGTCTCCATCGACGGCGATAATATTGCGGCTGTAGAATTACGCTGATGCTACCATTTCAGACGGCTTTTCAAGTTAATGCTTGAAGCCGTTTTTTTGTTTTATTCTTTTCCTCATATCTTGTGCTATGATAATGATATTAAAGAGACTTCATACCAAGGAGGATTTATGAACATTCTCATCAGTGCCTGTCTCATAGGACTGTATTGCCGGTACGACGGAAAGATAAAGGACTATCCCGCCATATCAAAGCTTTTTAACAGACCCGATATTACACTTATTCCCTGTTGTCCCGAGCAGGCCGGCGGTTTGCCCACACCGCGCATGGCGGCAGAGCGTTGCGGTCAGCAAGTGAAGACTTGCGACGACCGAAATGTAACAGAACAATTCGAGGTCGGCGCCCGCACGGCGTGCAGACTGGCTGAATTATACAATTGCTCTTATGCCGTTTTAAAAGAAAAATCACCTTCTTGCGGCTTCAAACGTATTTACGACGGTACCTTCAGCGGCACTTTAACCAATCGTTCGGGCGTTACGGCTCAAGCCTTATCCGATATGGGGGTTCGTATTTACGGTGAATCGGAAATTGATATCCTGATCGGCTCGCTCTTACCCTAATCGGTCATTTACTTTGTTTCTGCCCTCTGCTACAATGAAACGGAACGCAAGGAGGTATTATATTGAACACGCTAATACGGGAAATTTACGAATGGATTTATTCTATAGTCATTGCCTTGGCTATTGCTATGGTTATTCATATTTTTGTGGTCCAACCGACACGAGTGTCCGGCGAATCCATGGTGCCCACCCTGCATAACGGCGAGTATCTGGTCGTCGAAAAGTGGGATCATATTCTGGGCCGCGAGCCTGATTACGGCGATATCGTAATTATCGACAGCCGAGTTCTCTACGACCGCACTTGGATGGACGATGCAGTCGAGCCTTTGCACAACTATCTGGCCTTTTTTGATAAAAACATGCAGACTCGTAATGTATGGGTTAAAAGAGTCATCGGTCGCGGCGGCGATACACTCGCCTTTCACGACGGCAAAGTTTGGCGCAACGGTAAGCCTCTCGATGAACCGTATATAAACGGAGCTATGGATTACAGCCGTGAAGGCGAAGTAGTTATCCCTCAAGGCTACGTCTTTTGCATGGGTGACAACCGTAATCACAGTACGGACAGTCGTTTCATCGGTCCCGTTCCCTTGGACCATGTATTAGGGAAAGTCATTTGGTAGCCTCGTACTTCCCTTCCATGATATAATAGGCATAAGCATATAAAAAAGGCGGTGTTTTCACGTGAAAGCAAAAAAAATTCTTCTTTCTCTGACCATGGCGGTAGCTATGTCCGTATCCGTTTGCGCAGCAAAAGATGCGATTTGGCAATATAACCAAAATATTGCTATTAACATGAGTTCCGCTAAGGTTACTACGGAAAACGGTATGAGAATCCTTACCTTCCAGACCAAAGAAACCTTCGGCGACGCTACAGACCAATGTACATACGTTTATAACGTAGACGAACAAACCATTCAGCTTAAAGAACTCGTATCGAAGGTAGGAAAAAAGAAATTTAAACAGCACTTTTACCCCCAATCGGTTGCTAAGGGTAATGATGTTGTCAAGGGCCGTGCTCACATGGCCGATTTAGTATTACAAAAACTTCAGTACAGATAAAAGCAGAAAAAGACCGTCAATGACGGTCTTTTTCTTTTGTCTTCTTATGAAGAATATTGTTTTCATATTGCGAAATTGCCAAACCCTCTTATGCGTACTATAATCAAAAGGAATATTTTCATAACTGGAAAACGTAAAGGAGCCCCACAATGACAGATAAAAAGAAACAAAGAAATACAGCCGATTTATTGGTTGAATGTCTGGAAGAAGAAGGTGTTCATTATATTTTCGGCATTCCCGGTGAAGAAAATCTGGCTGTCATGAATGCCTTGGAACACTCTAAGATCGAATTTATAACAGTACGCCATGAACAGGGTGCGTCCTTTATGGCCGATGTATACGGTCGTTTAACAGGCCAAGCCGGCGTCTGCATGGCTACCTTGGGCCCCGGTGCAACAAACCTGATTACGGGTGTCGCCGATGCAGACAGCGACGGAGCCCCTTTAGTAGCAATTTCCGGCCAGGTCAGCACGGATAAGATGCATATTACGGCCCATCAGTATCTTGACCTGCGTTCCATGTTCGAACCTATTACGCGGCGTGCTTATACAGTTGTTCGTCCCGATACTATTGCCGAAATCACGCGCCTGGCTTTTAAATACGCGGAACGCGAAAAACCGGGTGCTACCTTTATCGACTTGCCCGTCAATATCGGGATGATGCCTGTAGACGACAATGAACGACCGCTACACCATAAATCCATTAAGCCTGAAACAGCTTCGGAATACTCCATTGAAGAAGCGGCAAAACTCATTTCCTACGCTCGCAATCCCGTCATCCTGGCCGGTAGCGGCGTTATCCGTAATAAGGCGGCCCGCAAGTTAACGGAGTTTGCTGAAAAGTTGAAGCTTCCCGTCATTAATACGATGATGGCTAAAGGTGCCATTCCCTTTGATAATCCTTATTCTCTCTGGACAGTCGGCATACCTATGGAAGACTATCAGACAAAGGTTCTGGAAAATGCCAGCTTGGTTATTTGTATAGGCTACGATATTATTGAATACGCCCCTAATAAATGGCACCTCAATAACGCCGATATTATTCATATCGACTCCTTACCGGCCGACATTAATAAGACCTACCAACCCGAAGTGGAAGTAGTCGGCGAGATAACCGATTCCCTCGATCGCATTATAAGTAAGGCGGCTCGTCTTCTTGAGCCGACATACGCCTTAAAGATTCGTGAAAAAATGGTTGCCGAACACGAACAGTATCGCAATGATACATCCTTTCCCATGAAACCCCAAAAAGTCCTCATTGACGCACGTGAAGTCATGGGGCCTGATGACATTGTTATTACCGACGTGGGAGCCAACAAGGTCTGGACGGCTCGCCATTACAACTGCTATAAACCCAATACATGCATTATTTCCAACGGCTTCGCCACCATGGGCATTGCCGTTCCCGGAGCCATTGCCGCCAACTTGGTCCATCCGGACCGCAAAGTATTGGCTATTACGGGCGATGCCGGTTTCTTAATGAATTGTCAGGAATTTGAAACGGCTCATCGCTTGGGTTCTCACTTTGTCACCCTTATTTTTAACGACAGCAGTTACGGCCTGATTAAGTGGAAACAAGAAATGCATTACGGACACCCGGCATACGTCGACTTTACAAACCCCGACTTCGTCAAACTTGCAGAAAGCATGGGGGCCATCGGCTACCGTATTACAAAGGCTGAAGATCTCTTACCTACCTTAAAGAAGGCCTTTGAACAAACCAAGCCGGTCGTCATTGATTGCCCTGTAGATTACAGCGAAAATATGAAATTGACAAAGCACTTGGAAGAACTCGTAAAAACCTTATAACTCAATATCGTAATAAAAGGACCTCTCATATAAAAACGAGAGGTCCTTTTTTATAAGGTATGAATGAGTACGTTGACTAGTTATTCATCATGCCATCCGTGCGGTTCGTCAAGTAGTACGAAATACGGCTCAAGCCGATAGACAAATCTTCACGGAATACATAGACATGCGACGGCACAGCCAGCCGAATGGGAGCAAAAGAAAAAATTCCTCGCACACCTCCGGCCACCATCTGATCGGCTACTTGTTGAGCTACCGATGCGGGAGTCGTAATAATCCCTATTTGAATACCTTCCCGACGAATAGTTTCTTCCATCTCCGTCGCCGACATAACAATAATACCGCCTACGTTTTGACCGATAATCCGATGGTCTACATCAAAAAGACCGGTCGTCCGAAATCCGAGTCGACCGAAGGTCTTATAATTGGCCAAGGCCCATCCCAAGTGCCCGATACCTGCAATGCAAACTTTCCAATGCTGTTGTAATCCGATAATTTCCACAATTTGTTGACTGAGTTCACTGACATAATAGCCTACACCTTTTTTACCGAAGGCACCGAAGCAAGTCAAGTCCTTACGGATTTGTTCGGGCGTTATGCCCAAGCGCTCCCCCAGCTTTTCAGACGAAATAATATCGATTCCCGCATCTTGCAGTAGCAGTAAATCTCTATAATATAACGGCAGTCTTTCTATAACCGCATCGGATATAGCTTTCTTTTGTTTCATCGTCATCCCCTCCGAATGAACCATACCCTTCTATAAAGTTAAAACTGAATATTAACTTGTAATCCGTAATTATTATATATTATTGTGAATATTTTCGCAAACTGTTTTCATTGCTTCTTATATGCCGTATACGTATTACAAAAGAGAGCACTAATCGTCCAACACATTAACGACACCTGTGTGCTGAATAAATTATCATCACTTATGCCACTGACAGATACGGATGCTACCATGGCCGCCATAGCCAAACTGAGCATATATATCAGAGAATCTGACGCTCTGTCTTTAAGAACACGCCGTGCAAAGATGAGGTGTCCGAACCAGTAGGCGAAGAAAGACGCAAATCCTGCCAGTCCTGTTTCTGCAAGTATATTCAAAAATAAATTATGACAATGAAAAATAGTAATGCCCGCTTTTTGGATGAGTTCATTATATGCCGGATAGGTAAACTTAAAAGCCCCCCAACCGATACCGAAGAAAGGTCGGTCCGCCCACATACTTAAGGCATCGTTCCACATATCGAGGCGCATGGCAAAAGACGTATCCGCCTCTCTATGTGAAAAAATAGACATAAATCGTTCGGCTATACCGCCGTGATAAAAGACCAGTATAATCGGTACAAGAAGTAGTGCGAACCAAAAGCGCTTGTCTTTAACAAGTCCGAAAACAAAGACCAGGACGGCTGCACTGATCCATGCCCCACGCGAGTATGTGAGCACAAGGCACAAAGATAGAAGAACGAACAAAGCGGCCGTAAGAAAACGTCGTATTCTATCCTTCGTCCACAAAGCATAGGCCCCTGTAAGAGACATGATAGACAATAAGTAGCAGGAAAAAAGGTTAGGATTGTACAAAGTCGAATACATGCGACGGCGCAACATGGGAAAGACAGACGTATCAACCCACTCCGTTTCACCGAGAGCCCACATATGTACATATTGATATACACCGTAGACGGCCACAAAAAATGCCGAAGCCAACAGAGTGTGTACTATTAAAAGGCGCTCCTCTTCCGTTTTGATAAACACTTGTACAAGCATAAACAAAAGTACGTACTGAAAGACCGTAAAAAACCAAAAAGCGGTATTCCAAAAAGCTTGTGTAGAGCCGGCTAAGGAAATAAGCGTCGCCCCCGTAAAGATTGCAATGGGTACGGCTAAAGGGCCCGGCTTATACTCGTGTATACCGTATCGATAGATAAAGTACAAAGAAAAAATAACGGTGAGAGCTAACAATCCCTCGGCTATATACAATTGTAAAGGCATGAAAAAAACAGTCCCCAAAAGCAGGTATACTACCCGTATTCTCGCTTTTTCCTCGGGACTGTCTTTTAGCGAAGTCAAGAGGTTCATAGAGATACTCCTTTTGACTTCCATTATACGGTTCGCCGCACTTCTTGTCTATACAAAGGCCCCATAGTACTCTCTCAAGTACCTTCGCACTTCTCCTTGTATGTACAAGGAGCCTACAACAACGCAAACGTCCTCTTCCGTCGTCTCTTTTAGCGCCGTATCGATAGCCGCCGACACGGACGGGCAGGCCTTTGCCGCCTCTCCGATTAAATCGGCCATAGCTTTCGGATCCGCCGTGCGAGGAGTCGGTGCAGGTGCACAAAAGATCGCATCATTCGCCCGGAAAAGTCGTCTTACAATTTTATCGTATTCCTTATCGGCTAAAACGGAAAAAACGAAAACGCGTCGTCTTTTTCCGAATACTTCTTCGTATGTGCGACAAAAACTTTCAATCCCCGCCGGATTATGCGCTCCGTCAATAATCATTGTCTTTCCCGAAACGGAAAGGATTTGAAAACGCCCGGGCCAATACACGGTATGAAAGCCCTTCATAATCGCTAAATCTCTTACAGCCCCGTCCGTTTTACCCAAAAGTCGCAGGACTCCTACGGCTACCGCAGCGTTTACGGCCTGATGAGCACCTACCAGAGGCGTATCAACTTCTGTTCGCATCAGTTCGGGACCTTCGATACATATTTTTTGACGCACCGTACCGTCACTCACGTGAATAAGGGCCCTATTCTGAATCACTATTTCTTTATCAACAACATATAAGGGAGCCTTTTTACTCCGAGCCGTTTTTTCAATAATTTCCAAAGCCGTACCGGTTGCCGCCGTAACAACAGGTATTCCTTCTTTAATAATCCCTGCCTTATGAACGGCTATATCTTCTACCGTCGGACCGCAATAAGCCGTGTGGTCGACGGCCACATTGGTAATAGCGGAAACCTGCGGCGTAATAACATTGGTCGAGTCCAACAGTCCTCCAAGACCGACTTCGATAACCGCATACTCAACCTGTTGCCTGCAAAAATATAAAAAAGCGGCGGCCGTCAGCATTTCAAACTCTGTCGGTTGCTCGAAACCGTCAGCTTTCATCCCTTCCGTAGCGTCTTTTACTTCTTCCGTAATGATTGCAAACTCTTCTTTTGTAATTAAATGGCCGTCTATACTCATTCTCTCCGTATATTCTTCTAAATGAGGAGACGTATAGCGCCCCGTTTTGCGACCCGCCGCTGTAAGTGCATTGGCTATAACGGCTGTAACCGACCCTTTGCCGTTCGTTCCCGTTACATGTACGGTCTTATAGGTTTCATGTGGGTTACCTAAACGAACCAGGAGCTCATGAATTCTCATGAGCCCCGGTTTTATTCCGAACGTGCAGGCATCTTCTAAATAAGCTATAGCTTCTTCGTATGTCATCTGCCCTGTCCTCTTATAAATGTTTTAAATCTTCCATTCGTTTATTTAAAGCTTCGGCTTTTTCCCGATAAGCAGCTAATTTTTCTTCCTCCTTAGCTACAACCGCTTCAGGTGCCTTATCCGTAAAGCCCTTGTTGGACAATTTCTTTTCAAGTCGTTCGATTTCACCGCGAGTCTTTTCCTGTTCCTTCGCAACACGAGCCGTTTCTTTTTCAACGTCAATCAAATCTTTTAAGAGCAAGTACACTTCGATGCGAGGAACGACTGTCACAACGGCATTTTCCGGCTTAGCATCCGTTGTTTTGAGAATATGAACTTCATCGACAAAGGCTAAGGTCTTAAAATACGTTTCGTAAGTATGAAGTACTTCTGCCATTGCCTCATCCGACGGTACGAGCGTAACGGGAGCTTTCTTGCCCATCGGCACATTAGCTTCGGCACGCATATTCCGAATAGCTTTAACAGCTTCCATCATAATATTCATCGTAGCCGCATCTTCGGCAAAGTCTAAGGCTTCATCAACAGTCGGCCACGGTGCGACAATCAGGCTTTCGCCTTCATGCGGCAAGTGCTGCCACAGGTGTTCCGTAACGAAGGGCATAAAGGGATGTAAGAGCGCTAAGGCACCGGTCAGTACGCGAACCAAGACATACTGAGCCGTTTGACGGCTGCGCTTGTCATCGGATTTGTACAAGCGCTGTTTAGCCAATTCAATGTACCAGTCGCAGAACGAGTTCCACGTAAAATCGTATACCGTCGCAGCGGCATCTCCCAATTCATACGAGTCGAGGCCCTTCGTAACCTGGTGTACTACCTGGTTGAATGATGTCAGAATCCAGCGATCCGCCAAGGTAAAATCGTCCGTAGTCGGAACGAATTCGGGATCATAATCTTCCAGATTCATAATGACGAACTTGGACGCATTCCAAATCTTATTGGCAAAATTACGGTTCGCTTCTACCCGTTCCATGTAAAAACGCATGTCGTTTCCCGGCGTATTACCCGTAACAAGGGTGAATCGCAAAGCATCAGCCCCGTACATATCGCTTACTTCCAGGGGATCGATGCCGTTACCGAGAGACTTACTCATCTTCCGGCCCTGGCTGTCACGCACAAGTCCGTGAATGAATACGTCTTTAAAGGGAACTTCCTTCATAAATTCGCAAGTAGCAAACATCATACGGGCTACCCAGAAGAAGATAATATCATAGCCCGTTACGAGAACGCTCGTCGGGAAGAAGTGCTGCAAGTCGGGAGTCTTATCGGGCCAACCCATAGTCGAGAAAGGCCATAATGCCGAGCTGAACCACGTGTCGAGAACGTCCGGATCCTGATGAATATGCTTGCTGTGGCAATGGGGGCATTCCGTCAAATCCGTACGGCTGGCACTAACTTCACCGCAGTCATCGCAATGCCAGACGGGAATCTGATGTCCCCACCAAAGCTGACGGGAAATGCACCAGTCCTGAATATTTTCCAGCCAATGGTCGTAAATTTTCGTAAACCGTCCGGGAATAAACTTCGTATCGCCCCGATCGACGGCTGCCAAGGCTTCTTCAGCCAAGGGTTTCATCTTTACGAACCATTGTTTTGTCGACAAAGGTTCTACTGTCGTCTTACAACGTGAGCAATGACCGACGGCATGATTGAGTTCTTCTACGTGATCGAGAAGGACTAATTTTTCCAAGTCGGCAACAACGGCCTTACGGCATTCTTTCAAGGTCATACCGTCATATTCCTTGCCGGCAGCGGCATTCATCGTACCGTCGAGGTTCATAATCATAATCGATTCCAGATTATGGCGTTCACCCATTTCAAAGTCATTCGGGTCGTGAGCCGGCGTAATTTTGACGGCACCCGTACCGAACTCGATATCTACATAATCATCGGCAATGACTTCCACTTCTCTGTTTACCAAGGGAACGAGTACCTTCTTACCGATATACTTTTTCATTCGTTCATCATTCGGATTTACGGCAACGGCCGTATCACCCATAATAGTTTCGGGCCGAGTCGTGGCAATCATGATATAGTCGTCTTCACCTATGACGGGATACTTGACGTACCACAAATGGCCTGCTTCGTCCTTGTGATCTACTTCTATATCACTCAAAGCCGTATGGCAATGAGGGCACCAGTTCGTAATGCGATGACCCTGGTAAATAAGATCCTTTTCATACAGAGCCACGAATACTTCACGAACGGCACGGGCACAAATATCGTCCATGGTAAAACGTTTCCGCGACCAGTCACAAGATGAGCCGAGTCGACGAACCTGTTGTTCAATGCGATTGCCGTACTTTTCCTTCCACGCCCAAACTCGCTTTAAAAACTCTTCACGACCGATATCGTAACGAGTCTTTCCTTCTTCTTTTGCCAGCTGTTCTTCAACCTTAACCTGTGTTGCAATCCCCGCATGGTCCGTACCGGGAATCCAGACTACGTTGTACCCCGACATGCGCTTAAAGCGAATGAGAATATCCTGCAACGTATTATCCAGTGCATGACCCATGTGCAACTGCCCTGTAACATTCGGAGGAGGCATAACAATACTATACGGCTCACGAGACGAATCGGGATCTTGATGAAAGTACCCTTCTTTCTCCCAAAAATCGTACCATTTCGCTTCAATTTCTCCGGGATTATACCCTTCGAGTTTTTCCTTGTCCCACTTCATATGTACTCCTCCTTTTATACAAAAAACGCTCTTTCGTCTCAAGTAAAGACTTGGGACGAAAGAGCGTATCTTCCGCGGTACCACCCGATTTGTCGCCTAGACGACCTCTCATTGACAGATAACGGCTGCATCCGGGCAGACCTTTCCTTCTGCCGGCTCACGGGTGACTCGCCCGCTTCTTTATGAACGCCCTCTCACCGCTTGGGCATCTCTCTGACACAAAGAACATCGGACTTCTTCCGGTCATCGCATTTATCGGAAATTATCGTATCAAGTTTACCTATTTCTGTCAAGACATAAAAATTGAAATTTTTCTTCTTTTATATATTTTTAATTTTCGTTAGAATGAAT
>ERZ773035.2519-NODE-2519-length-11803-cov-63.878788_pt1 | contig 11803 bp, 7 predicted proteins | sample MGYA00511487_ERZ773035 | MGnify/ENA primary metagenome ERZ773035 (study PRJEB29015, sample SAMEA2737985) | human oral metagenome | biome: human oral; feature: human-associated habitat; material: dental | place: China | collected 2024 ...
CGGACGTCGAGTCGGTCAACTACGCGGGCCTGGAGTCCTCCCCCTACTACGAGCTCGGCAAGAAGTACGCGCCACTGGGCACGGGCGGTCTGCTCTCCTTCGTCATTAAGGGCGGGTACGAGGCCGGCCGCGCCTTTGCGGACGGCGTGCAGCTCCTGCCGGTGGTGGCCAACATTGGCGACGCGAAGTCCCTCGTCATTCACCCGGCGTCGACGACGCACTCGCAGCTGACCGAGGAGGAGCTGGCCAAGGCGGGCGTCGCGCCTGGCACGGTGCGCCTGTCGATCGGCCTGGAGAACATCAAGGACATCCTCGCCGACCTGCAGCTGGGCTTTGACGCGGCCCGCGCGGCCACGGCCTGATAGACCCGTCGGCGGCCTCGGAGACAAATACACACACTCCTAAGGCTCCGAGGCCGCCGCTGCCCTCCCCCGCCTCGCGCATCCACCGCGACAGCGACACGTCACAGCGAAAGAAGGACCTCATGAGCCGCCACAACCTGCCTCCCGCACCCACGTCTGGCGCGTGGCGCGAGGGCGACCCGGTCGCGTTCCGCAAGTTCGCGAACCTGGGCGCCCAGCGCCTGGAAAACGGCGAGATCCTGCCCTCCGTGACGCTCGCCTACGAGACGTGGGGCACCCTGGACGAGGCCTCGTCGAACGCGGTCCTCATCCTGCACGCGCTGACCGGCGACGCGCACGTGTGCGGCGAGGCCGCGCCCGGCCAGCCGACCCCCGGCTGGTGGGAGCAGATCGTGGGCCCGGGGCGCATCATCGACACGGACCGCTACTTCGTGGTGGCCGCGAACGTGCTGGGTGGCTGTCAGGGGTCCACGGGCCCGGCGTCCCTCGCTCCGGACGGTGCGCCGTGGGGCTCGCGTTTCCCCGTGATTTCCACGCGCGACCAGGTCTATGCGGAGTCCCGCCTGGCTGACCTGCTCGGCATTAGCGAGTGGAGCATTGTCGTGGGCGCGTCGCTGGGTGGCCAGCGTGCGATCGAGTGGGCGGTCAGCTACCCGGAGCGCGTGCGCCGACTGGTGGTCGTGGCCTCGGGCGCACAGACGACCGCCGACCAGGCGGCGTGGACGCACACGCAGATCCGCGCGATCCAGCTGGATCCGGCGTGGCGCGGCGGCGACTACTACGCGGGCCCCGGCCCCACCGCCGGGCTGGCGCTCGCCCGCCAGATCGCGCACACGACCTACCGCTCCCCCTCGGAGCTGGACGAGCGTTTCGGCCGCATCCCCCAAAATGACGAGGATCCGCTGCACGGCGGACGCCTGGCGGTCGAGTCCTACCTGGACTACCACGGCGAGAAGATCGTACGCCGCTTCGATGCAGGCTCGTACGTAACGCTATGTCGCACGATGCTCTCCCACGACGTGGGCCGCGACCGCGGCGGCGTCACCGAGGCCCTCAAGGCGGTCACCGCGCGCACGCTGGTCGTCGCCGTCGATTCCGATCGTCTGTTCTTCCCGGAGCAGGTCTGGCAGATGGCGGCCGGAATCTCGGGCGCGTTCTACCGCGAGATCCACTCCGACCACGGGCACGACGGCTTCCTCATCGAGCACGACCAGCTCACCGCCCTCCTCGACGAGTTCCTCAACGAGCGCATCCCCTCGCGCGCGTCCTCCTTCGCCTGATCCACGCTCGATTCTCGCCGAGGCCGCCCGCGCTTCCTCCTCATCAACGAGGCGCCGGTGGCCTCGCGCGTTATGCTGACACCATGAGCGTTACCAGCAATCCCACGCCCGACGGCGAGCAGATGCCGGACACGAGCGGGCTTCCCGACCTGTCCGGGGTGGGGGCCGAGGCCTCGGCGCCCGAGGGTATCCCCGAACGTGACGTCATGGCCCCGTGGGGCGAGGCCGGGCCTCCCGGACCCCAGTGGCGCGCCGACATTCTGGGGGAGGGCTACGAGTCGCGCACGATCGAACTCCTCGACGACGCGGAGGGGCCCTGCGTGGCGACCCTCGTGCGCGCACGCCCGCCCGCGAGCGCCCGGATGACGGTCCTGTACCTGCACGGGCGCAACGACTACTTCTTCCAGACCGAGATGGCCCAGCGCCTGAGCGACGCGGGCGCGGCGTTCTACGCGCTGGACATGCGCAAGTACGGCCGTTCCCTGCGCCCCCACCAGACGATCGGCTACACGGACGATCTGTCCGTCTACGACGAGGAGATCGGTGAGGCCATCGAAATCATCCGCTGCGAGCGCGAGGACGAGCCGATCGTTCTCATGGGCCATTCGACGGGCGGCCTCGTCGCGACGCTGTGGGCGCACCGCCACCAGGGGGTCCTGGCCGGCCTGATTCTGAATTCGGCGTGGCTGGAGATGCAGTCGATGGCCGCCTGGCGCGGGGCGATGGCCCCCGTCATCGGGCGCATCGCGTCGCGTAACCCCATGTGGGAGGTGCCCTCGGGAGGTGCGGGACACTACGGGCGTTCGCTCGCGGGGCGCGCCTCCTCGGGTTTGCCGATCCCGGAGGGACTGAGCCCCGACGACCCGTCGGTCGCGGGCTGGCCGATCATCCACGAGTGGAAGCGCCCCGAGTCCTACCCGATCCCGGCCTCGTGGTTGGAAGCGATCATGGCCGGGCACGAGACGATCGAGAAGGACGTGCACCTGGAGTGTCCGGTCCTGTCGATGGTGTCGACGTCCTCCTATTTCGACGAGGAGTGGTCCGAACGCGTTTTCACCTCCGACACGGTGCTGGATCCGACCGTCATCGCCCAGCGCAGCCTGGGCCTGTCGGACCTGGTGACGATCGCGCGTTTTTCCGGCAAGCACGATCTGGTCCTGTCGGATGCACCCGTGCGCGAGGCCGTGTACGCGGCGATGCGCGGGTGGCTGGACGCTTTCGTGCGGTGAGCGCCCCGTAGCGAGGAGGCCCGGGATCGCGTGATCCCGGGCCTCTCATCGTCTTCTCGCGTCGCGCCGTGTGGGCGCTGCACAGTCGCGTATCAGTGCTTGGCGGAGCGGTGTCCGCGCGGCGCCTGCGCGTATTCGCGCACGATCTCTCGGTTGACCTCGTCGAGCGCCTCGGCCAGGGTCGGGCCCAGCCGGTCGCCGATGCGTACCTGCCCCCAGACGTCGATATGGCCCAGGCCGCGCGCGGTCAGGAGCGTGTCGAGCGAGGGGTAGGTCAGGCCAGCGCCGGACACCGCGCCGCTGGCCGCGAGCACGAGGTCACCGGGCAGACCGAGCTGACCACGGGCAATCAGGGGCGTGTCCTCGCCGAGGATCTGGGCCAGGGTGCGCAGGCCGGACTCGTCGCGGCCGAGGACAGGCAGGCCCTCCGCGCGGGCTTGAACGACCTCGGGAGATTCGTCGGCGCGGTCGACGAACGAGGCCGTGGCCGCCTCCGTCGCTCCGCCGTCGTTGAGTTCGCTCAACTCCTCGCGGGCGCGGCGCGTGGCGCGGCGGCTCATGTGGGCGGGAGGCTCCCAGCGGGGCGCGTCTGCCTCGATGCTGGCCTGCTCGTCGGTGTGCTCGGGCACGTCATCACCTTCCCCGTCCGGTTCCGTTTCTGTTTCCGCGTGTTCGCCGACGGATGCGGCGGGGTGATCGTCGGCCTGTTCGTCGGCCGCCGTATCCTCGTCGGCCTCAGCGCTTTCCTCCGCGCGGGACTCCTCATGGTCGGGGAGCTCGCCCGTTTCCTCGTTCTGGCCGTGTTCCATCGCGGCAGCCTCGGCGGCATCGTGCTCGTCTGACTCGGGAACGTCCTCCGCGTGCGCATCGGCGTCACGCTCGTCGGCATCCTGCTCGTCCTGAGCGTCGGCCTCGTCGACCGGGGCCCATTCATCCGCGGGGGACTGAGCACCGTCCTCGACCGCGTCGTCACGCTCGGAGGCCTCGCCTTGCTCCGGAGCCTCAGTGGAATCGAGCGTATCGGCCGTCTCGGCCTCGTCCTGTTCATCCTCCTCGGAGGCGGGACACCAGGGCGCCGGGGGCTCCTCGTCGATCGGGTAGGTGAACACGTCGCGCAGGTGGGGCGCGACCTTCGGCGTGGGGCGCGTCGTCGGGGTCTCAGAGTCAGACTCGACGGAGGCGGCGGCCTCTTCGACGTCCTCCTGCGCGGGCGCCACGATCTCGGGCGCCGCCGATGCGGAGGCCAGGAGCTGCGGCGCATGGCCGTACAGGCGCGGACCCACCGCGTTCACGTCGAGGAACAGGCGGCCGTTCGACATCTGGCGCAGGTTCATGAGGTGCACCTCGACGCCCGAGGTCGCCAGGATGGACAGGGCGGGGCGCACCGAGGGATCGATCTCACCGGCGACGATGATGAGTCGCGGACCCGGGCCCACGGCCGGGGGCATCGAGTCACGGAACTGCGCCCAACCGGCGCGGAAGCCCTCGGGGCCCGAGGGGTATTCGCTGGCCAGGTCCGACCACGAGATCGAGGCGACCTCGGCCAGTCGCGACAGGGAGGTAATAAGGGTCTCGGAGTCGAGTTCTTTCAGAATTTCGACGGACACAATCTGCCCCGAGACATCGAGAGCTGTCAGGCGCGGCGTCTCCTCGTCGCCCTGGCCCGTCATGTCACGCCAGGTCACGGGGAACAGCGGGCGCGAGACGATCTGCAGGACCTGCTGGCAGATAGCGTCAACCAGTTCGGGACCCAGATCCTGCGCAACCGGATATCCGAATTGAGCGGGGACGAGGTGTCCATCCTCGAACTCAAACAGGGCCATCGCTCTTTCCTTCACGTGTATGGGGCGCTCGGGGCCATTGTTTCATACGTTCCAAAAGAAACAAGGATGACACAGGGACAATGGGATGGATACCACGTAAGCATCTGCTTGCGGATCGCCCGCCGACAAGACCCCTCAGGTACGGCTCACCGCGCGCCCACAGTCCTTCCCATCGGTAGAAGAGTCGCGGCAACGGCACGCCGACAACCCGACGACAGGATGCCGATCACCGACCCAACATTCACGGCTGAGACATCAAGATTCTTCCGACAGACCACGCGCACTCCCCCGCGACTGTCGACACGCACCGCCCCACCGAGGCCTCTCCCAGGTTCGGACAACCATGGACAACGTCTCACCGTTTTAACAGGCCCACGACACAGGCAAATACGCGGAGCGCGCCACCATGCGCATACAGCACCCAACACATCCGCTGACACATGCCTAGCAACTATGAGCCATACCCCGCCAGCGTGGGACCGATGTCGTGTACGATGGCACATGTCGCTCAGAATCCGGATGGCACAGCATCTTCCATCCGGTTAGACTACTGCGCGGCAGAACACTTGAGACAGAACAGGGTGGCATTCAATGGGCAGAGATAAGCTGCGCATCGTTGAATACTCGGCGCCGGAGCCACAGGTTCCCGCGTCCGAGGAAACGCGCCGCGAACTCTCTCCGTACCGCCTGCGCGCCGATTCACCACCCCGACTGTACCCACAGTCTGAACAGGCGGTCAGCCCACACCTGCCTCCCATCGAGCGCATGCCCGTCCCCGTGACACCCTTCCCCAAACTGTTCCGCGACGACCCGGAACCCGCGTAATCGTCAGGGCCGCAGGCAACCACCGTCTCGGCCCTCTCCCATTACGCGAAGCATCACGGCCCCCACGCGCGCCCCAACCGGCCACGGCCTCGCGCGACCATCCGCACACCGGATACCCGCCTCCCCACGCGCGCCCACGTGACACACTGTCACCATGAGCGAGAGCTTCCTGACGGACCTGCGCGCACTTATCGACGTCGATTCCTCGACCGGTACGCGTGCGCGATACTCCTCCGACGCCGGCCTCACGCGCATCCCGCCCCTGGCCGTCGCCTTTCCTCGCACGCCCGAGCAGGCGATCGCAGCCTTCGACCTCGCCCGTGCCCACGGCGTCCCCCTCACCGCCCGAGGCGGCGGCACCTCGTGCGCATCCAACGCGATCGGCCCCGGCCTCGTCCTCGATTTCTCGCGACACATGAACCGCGTCGTCTCCATCGATCCCGAGGCCCGCACCGCCACCGTCGAACCGGGCTGCGTCGGCTCTACCCTCCAGGCTGCGGCGGCGAAGTACGGCCTGCGTTTTGGCCCCGACCCCTCCTCCCAGAACCGCGCGACGATCGCCGGCATGGTCGCCAACAACGCGTGCGGCCCGCACGCGACCGCCTGGGGGCGCACCTCCGACAACATCGTCTCCCTCGACTGCGTGGACGGGCGCGGGCGCCGCTTCACAGCCACGACCAGCCACGACGCAGCCCTCAGCGACGTGCCGGGGCTCGCCTCCCTCATCGACTCGCATCTGGCGCCCATTCGCACGCAGCTCGGCCGCTTCAAGCGCCAGGTCTCCGGCTACTCCCTCGAGCACCTCACCCCGGAGGGTGGGCGCAACCTCGCCGCCATGCTCGCGGGCACCGAAGGTACCCTCGTCCTCATCCTGTCCATCACCGTGCGCCTCGTGCCCCTGCCCGACGCGCCCGTGCTCGCTGCCCTCGGCTACCGCTCCATGATCGAGGCCGCCGACGACGTGCCCTCTCTCCTCACCCACTCCCCCCTCGCCGTGGAGGGCATGGACCGCCGGCTCGTCGACGTCGTGCGCGCCCACAAGGGCCCCGGCGCCGTCCCCGCCCTGCCCGAGGGCGAAGGCTGGCTCCTCGTCGAAGTCGGCGCCCCCGGCGAAGACGTCACCGCCTCCCTGGAGCGCGCACGCGCCCTGTGCGCCGCCTCCGCCGCCATTGATACCGTCGTGTACCCGCCGGGGGCCCAGGCCTCGGCCCTGTGGAGGATCCGCGCCGACGGTGCAGGCCTGGGCGGACGCACCCCGCCGGACGGGGTGGGCGGCGGCGACCAGCAGGCCTGGCCCGGCTTCGAGGACGCGGCCGTCCCACCGCGCAGCCTCGGCGCGTACCTGCGCGACTTCACGACCCTCATGGAGGAGTTCGACATCGACGGCCTCCTGTACGGGCACTTCGGCGACGGCTGCGTGCACGTGCGCCTCGCCATGCCGCTCGAGACCCCCGAGGGCGTCGCACACTCGCGCGCGTTCCTGCAGTCCGCGGCCCGCATCTGCGCCGCCCACGGCGGCTCCGTCTCCGGCGAGCACGGCGACGGGCGCGCCCGCGGCGAACTCCTGCGCTTCATGTACACCCCCGAAATGCTCGACCTGTTCGCCCGCGTCAAGCACGTCTTCGACCCGGACGACCTCCTCAACCCCGGGGTGCTCGCCTCCCCCATGGACGAGGCCGAGGCCGCCTCTCGAGCGCGGGCGCGGAATGCCGGGGCTGCTGGTGTTGCCGGCGGCGCGCTCGAGCTCCAGCCCGGCGTTGACCCCCTCGATGCGAACCTGCGCCGCGTGGCCGCGCGCCCCGTGCCCGCCGACGGAGGCTTCGCCTTCACCCACGACGGCGGTGACTTCACGGCCGCCGTCCACCGCTGCACCGGCGTCGGCAAGTGCCGCGCCGGAGTGTCCGGCACCTTCATGTGCCCCTCCTACCTGGCCACGCGCGACGAGAAAGACGTGACCCGCGGGCGCGCCCGCATTCTCCAGGAGGCCGCGAACTCGCAGCTCGTGAAGGCCATCGACTCCCCCGAAGTCCTCGAAGCCCTCGACCTGTGTCTGGCCTGCAAGGCCTGCTCGGCGGACTGCCCTGCCGGGGTCGACATGGCGCGCTACCGTTCCGAAGCGCTCTTCCGTACCTACCGGGGACGCCTGCGCCCCGTCAGCCACTACACGCTCGGCTGGCTGCCGCGCCTCACCCGGGTGACCGCTCGCGTGCCCGGCATGGCAGCCGTCGCTAACGCCATCATGTCGATCACTCCCCTGCGGTCGCTGGCGTTCCGCCTCATCGGTCTGGATCCTCGCCGAGGCATGCCCGCCCTCCAGTCCGGTACCTTCACGGCGTGGGCTCGCCGCCACTCGTTGCTGGTGGGTAGCGTTCCTTCTTCTGTGTTACCGGATCCCGTTTCTGGTGCTTCCGGTCCTACTTCTGAGTCCCGCGAGCGCGGCGGCACCCCGGCCTCGCCGGTGGCGGACTCCCCGATCCTTTCCGGGCCGCGCGATCCCAGCGGGCGGCCGTACGCGCTCGTGTGGGCGGACTCGTTTAGCCAGACCCTGGACGATGCGGGGGCGCGTGCGGTCGTCGACGTGCTGGAGGCGAACGGGTTTGCGCCGATCGTCGCGCCGGATGCGTGCTGCGGCCTCACGTGGATTACGACGGGTCAGCTGACGGGTGCGAAGAAGCACCTGTCGTCGCTGCTTGGCGTCCTCGCGCCCTTTGCGGCGTCGGGGATCCCGATTGTCGGCGTTGAGCCCTCGTGCACGGCGGTGCTGCGCGACGACTTGCTCGACCTGTTGCCTGACGATCCGCGTTCGATGCTCGTGTCTTCCGCGACGCACACCCTCGCCGAAGTATTGTCGGCCGTGCCCGCATCCGCGCGCAAGCTACCGAGCCTGGAGGGCGTCGAGATCGTCGCGCAGCCGCACTGCCACCACTATTCCGTCATGGGGTGGGACACCGACCAGGCGCTGCTCGAGTCGCTGGGCGCGCGCGTGACGCGGCTGGAGGGCTGCTGCGGCCTGGCCGGGAATTTCGGCATGGAGGCGGGCCACTACGACCTGTCGGTCGCGGTCGCTTCGCATTCGCTGCTGCCGTCCCTGTCGGCGCAACCGGACGCGGTGTATCTGGCGGACGGCTTCTCGTGCCGCACCCAGGCCGCGCAGCTCGCGGGCCGTGGGGGCGTCCACCTGGCGACGCTGCTGGCGGGGAAGTAGGGGCTGATTATCGGGGAGTGAGTTCGCCATAGCCACGCCTTCTGCTCGCTACTACTAGCAATTGCTTCACGTGTGCCCTGTCCCCAAGTAGCAATGCACTGTTTAGAGGAGCATTGCACTAGATAGGGAGGCATTGCACTACCTACTATCCAGTGCAACGCTCAGCTATCTAGTGCACTGCTACAGCAACCAGCGCAATAACTACCGACTGCGCGTATGAAAACGTCGATTCGGGCCATCACACGCTTCAGTCGGCAACGCCCACAGCGCCTCAGCATTCTCAGGGATGGCAACTTGATGCGGACGAAGGAGCTGGATTGCCCACGCTCGCAACGCACTGAAGTCTTCATAGTCTCTCCAAGAGACCCGGTATATTGTCCACCCGGCACTGCGCAGATCATTTTCTCGCTGGATCCAGTCACGCTTCGCCCGAGCAAAGTCGGCTTCGTTCTTTCCGAGCTTTCCAATCCCATCGAACTCGAAGATGATCATGAGTCCCGGAATCGCGATGTCCGCAAAGTAGCGGCGCCCGTTGACGATGATCTCGAACTGGGTCACGACCTCGAAGGCGCTCACCGACTTGAGGACCCACAGCAATGCAGCTTCGGCAGGGTTGTCGCAGCCCGGGTCAGCGGCGTCTATGATTCTCTCCGCTCGCTTGTAAGGAATGCAGGTAGCCACCCGTCGCCGTTCTATCAGACGTACCTTCATCTTATCTTTGGCCATTTCTGCCAGACATCTGGCTTCATCTTGAGCAAACTTCGAGAAGCCTGACTCGTGACGCAACACCATGCAGGCTGCGACAAAAGCACTCAAAGCTTCTGAATGACACGCCATACGCACAACCGCGTCGATGACAGATTCGCATCGAAGTCCATCGATGATTTCCAATGTGTTTTCTGATGGCCGACTGGTGGTCGCGTAGACATAGACCGGCGGAACGGTAGCTACCATCGTTCTCACAGGAGGCAATCGCCGCTTTCCATGTCGCACACCGAACCACGCCACAACATCCGGATTGGCCTCCCACAATGGAATTGAACGCGCAACGAGGGCACTATTACCGACGAGAACAGCCTGCCGCTTCGCTCCGACACATACCGCAAGGAGCCTGGCCTGGGCTACTGTCGCCCATGAATCCCAGATAGTCGTGAACGCATCAGGGCTATCAACACGGACGTAGCAACCTTTCCTAATCCACACACACGTATCGGCACATGGTTGCTGAACGGTACCCTCACGCTGTGAGGGCAATGTCAGGACCGTCATCGATCGAATACTCATACATTGATGATCCTCATGTGAGCCGCACTCGTCACCCACACAACCGACCCCTGTGGATAACTCGCACTATAACGAAGCCTGTGGATAATCCCTGTTCGATACTCTCATCGGGACTCCCCCCAAGCCGTGCCCCATATCAGCTCAGCCTTAGGCAGCGATGCACCACATAGTGAAGCATTGCACTAGCTACTATCCAGTGCAATGCCGTGCTATCTAGTGCATTGCTTACTCATCTAGTGCAATGCTCGTTCATCGCTCCGCACGCACCAGGCCCACAACCTTCGCCGAGGCCGGGGCACCCGTCGCGCGGGCCCAGCGGGCTGCGACATTCGACACATCGATAGACGGATCGACGAGCAGCGCGGTGGACAGCGCCTCCGCCAGCATGCCCGACGAGGCCACGACGCTGACCTGCCGCACGCCCGAACGCGCGGGGTATCCCGTACGCGGGTCGATGATGTGATGGTCCAGCAGGCGCGCAGCCTGGTCAGGAGCATCGGAGTCGGCAACCGCATGAGCGAGGACGGACACATGAGCGGTCGAGGGTTCGGAGCCACCTTCATCGCTGTTCAACGATGCACAGCCAGAACCAAGCTGGGAATCCCTGCCACCCGCGGGTGTTTCACGCGATGTTTCACGCGCGCGCAGATCGGCCGCACGCCCCGACACGGGCCCCGCCACAGGCCCGGCACAAACAGCACGAGTATCCCCCAGCGGCCCCAGGTTGTCGCCGGACGTCGACAGGGACGCCATGTCGCCCACGGGCACCTCCACGACGCCGGCAATCGCCGTGGGCGCTCCGTGAGGGTCACGCAGGCCTGCGCGCCACGGCGAACCGTCGGCGCGAGTACCACTCACAGACACCGACGACGTCCCCACCGACACCAACACGCCGCGCGCTCCCATGGACACCGCCAGGTCGCGGCACGCGTCGGCGGTGTACCCCTTCGCGATGCCGCCCAGGTCGAGGCGCGGGCTGGGAACATCCACACCACCGACGGACTCGGCGGGAACGCCCACTGCCCAGCGCCGCTCGCCCACACGCGACAACAGGCCACAGGACGACGACCGCATCGCCGCCTCCACAACACAAGCAGACGGCGCAGGAGGCAAGGGCCTGCCCGCAACATACGCCGCCCGCATCGCCTTGACATCCCATGCGGCGACGAGAGGGCCGATCATTGGGTTGAATACTCCCCCGGTCGCCTCCGCGAGCGCCAACGCGTCACGCAGCAGCCGGTCGGTGTCCTCGCTCACGACGAGGCCGGGGCCAGCCATAGCGGCATTGAGCCGCGAGACCTCGGAAGAAACCCGGAAAACGCTCCACAGGTCCTCGTGGCGCGCCACGACCTCGACGATGGCGTTGACGATTGCCATGCCGTTCCCGCCCCAGCCGATGATGTCGACGCGGGTGCCCATCGCGGGAAACGAGGAACGCCACATCGGTGGAACGGAAGATACGGGCGCACCCTCGCGCGCAGCACCCTCGCGCGCAGCATCCCCAGCGTCCCCAGCGCGAGCGACACCGGGTGACCCAGGCACGGCCTCGTCCCCCGAGCCGCCCACAGGGCCCGCGGAACCCACAGAGACAGCGCGGCGCACGGACTCAGCTCAGCTCAGCTGTCGGAGCCGTCGACGTCGCCGTCCTTGGTGGAGTCGTTCAGGCCGGGAATGTTGATGTCGTCAGCACCGTCGGGAGAAACGCCCTGGGCGGCCGCGATGGCTCGGATGGCGGCCTGGACGAACTGCTGGTGGGCGACGGTGGCGCCGGTGATGACGTCGACCTTGGCGGGGT
>ERZ773035.2521-NODE-2521-length-11801-cov-9.070152_pt1 | contig 11801 bp, 10 predicted proteins | sample MGYA00511487_ERZ773035 | MGnify/ENA primary metagenome ERZ773035 (study PRJEB29015, sample SAMEA2737985) | human oral metagenome | biome: human oral; feature: human-associated habitat; material: dental | place: China | collected 2024 ...
TTGCGTCCGAGAGCGTCACACGCGCACCCGCCGCCGCAAGGTATTTCGCCGCCGCGAAGCCGCTGATGCCCGCCCCGATGACGAGCGCAGACTGATTGTGATAGGACAATTCCCTGTGTCCCCCTTATCGGTAAAAGTATTTATGACATAAGTACGACAAATCCAGCGAGAAGCGCCCCCGCTGCGCCGACCGCCCAGAACGTATAGACCACACGCGTCTCGCTCCATCCACCAAGCTCGAAGTGATGATGAATCGGGCTCATGCGAAAGATGCGCTTGCCGCATGTCTGGAACGAGATGACCTGCAGGATCACGGATAGTGCCTCGCAGACAAAGACGAAGCCGACGATGGGCAGAAGCACCTCCGTGTGTGAGAGGATCGCAATGCCCGCGAGCGCTCCGCCAAGCGCAAGCGAGCCCGTATCGCCCATAAAAATGCGTGCTGGATGATGATTATACCACAAAAAGCCTATACATGCACCAATTATTGCCGCCGCGAATACCATCAGTCCACGATCCGCATGATACATGAGCGCCGTGTAAAAGAGCGCCGCCACCGCAACCGTCCCGGAGGCAAGCCCGTCGAGACCGTCCGTCAGATTGACGGCGTTTGACGTACCAACGAGCACAAAGACCACAAGCACATAATAAAACACACCGATATCCCAGGTTTCTCCGAGAATCGGTACCCATACGCTCGTATCGTGCCCCAAGAGAACCCGCCCGATCAGTATGGTGACGAGGGAGATGCCGAGCTGCCCGAGGAGTTTCTGATAGGCGCGCAGACCGAGATTGCGCTTCTTGACCACCTTGATATAGTCATCTGCAAAGCCGAGCAGAAAATGGCCGAGGAAGATGAAGAGTGCGAGCAGTGTCGTTACCGTGAGTGGCGCAAAGAGGAGTGTCGCTGCAGTCACGGCAAGCACGATCATCACACCGCCCATCGTGGGCGTCCCGCTCTTTTGCCGATGACTTGCAGGTCCATCCTCACGGATGCTCTGCCCATATTTCAAACGATGCAGGAACGGAAGGAAGTAGACGCCGCTGAAAAGCACGATAGCAAGTGAAGTCACAACACTTAAAAGAATACTCAGCTGCGGCGAGAGATCCGAGATATGTCCCATCAGTGCCCCGCTTCCTCTTCGGTCAGGAGCGCAATGATCTGCTCCATCTTCATGCCGCGCGAACCCTTGAAGAGAACAGTGTCACCATCCACGAGTATCTCACGCAGATATTTCGCCGCCGCCTCGTGTGTCTCTGCATGATGACAGATAGAGCAACCCGCCGCCTGTGCCGCCTCGTGCATCCATGCTGCCTGTGCGCCATAGGTCACGAGTGCCGCAAAGCCAAGCTCCGCAACGCGTTTTCCAATTTCCCTGTGCGCCTCCTCGGCTGCCGCGCCGAGCTCGAGCATATCGCCGAGCACAGCGATCCTGCGTCCATGATAGAGCGCAGCCGTCGTCTCGATCGCCGCGCGCATAGATGAAGGGCTCGCATTATAGGCATCGTTGATGAATCGCCGCGCGCCGACCTCATGTACCTCATAGCGCATCTTGGTCGGGGCGAGTGTGCGCAGCCCCGCCTGCATCTCCTGCGGCGTAAGACCGAGAACGAAACCTGTCGCAAGCGCTGCAAGGGCATTGCTGACATTGTGGCGTCCCGTAAGCGGAATGCTGTAGTCATGCCGTTCACTCCCCCACGTCACCATGAACTGCGAACCGTCTACCGTCGTGCGCAGAGCCTCGGCGTGGATATCCGCCGCTCCGCCAATGCCATAGGTGAGGACGCGCACACCGTCTGCCGCCAGAGAGCGCATCGCGGCAACACGTTCATCGTCCGCATTGAGGATGACCGTCCCGCCCGCAGGAATTGCCTGCACAAGCTCCGCCTTCGCCTTTGCAATATTTTCGATGGAGCCGAGCAGTTCCATATGCACCTCGCAGACATTCGTCACAATGCCGATTGTGGGCGCTGCAACAGGTGCGAGCGCCGCGATCTGCCCGAGCCCGCGCATGCCGATCTCCACGACGGCGGCAGTATCATCCTCCGTGATGCCGAGCAGTGTCAGCGGCAGCCCGATCTCGTTGTTGTAGTTTGCCGCCGTGCGGCAGACAGCGCCGCGTCCTGCAAGCACGGCGGCCGTCAAATCCTTTGTCGTCGTCTTGCCGTTCGAGCCTGTGATCGCAACAACGGGGATATCGAACTTCATGCGCCATGCGTGCGCAATGGCCTGATATGCCAAGAGCGTGTCGGGTACAGTGAGAACAGCGCCCTTCGCATTCTTGAGTCCCTTTTGCACGGAGACAGACAGGGGCGCACTTACGAGAACTGCCGCCGCCCCCTTGGCGAGCGCATCCGCGGCAAAATCTGCGCCGTCAAAATTTTCTCCGCGCAGGGCGATGAAGAGATCGCCCGCACCGATCTTTCGCGTGTCCGTCGTGACCTGTGGGATAACGGCACTGCCGTGTAACTTTCCGCTCTGCACCTCGGCACCTGTCGCCGTCAGCACTTCTTCCCATGTCATTGCCATATCACAGCCCCCTGATTGCTTCGCGCGCCGTCTCGCGGTCGTCGAAATGAATGGTTCCGTCCTTTAATATCTGATAGGTTTCATGTCCCTTGCCGAGAATGACAACCGTGTCGCCCTTCTGCGCCCTTTGGACGGCATGAAAGATTGCCGTACGGCGGTCGACAAGTTTTTCATAGGGCTTTTCCCCAATCACAGGAAGAACGCCTGTCTCGACCTCGTCCAGGATCGCCGCCGGATCCTCCGTGCGCGGATTGTCCGAGGTCAACACGACGATGTCCGCAAGTTCCGCCCCGATCCGCCCCATGATGGGACGCTTCGTCCGATCGCGGTCGCCGCCGCATCCGAAGACGGCGATGATCCGTCCGCGTGTCACGGCACGCGCCGTGCGCAGCACATTCTCCATGCCGTCCGGCGTATGCGCATAGTCTACGATGACGGAGAAATCCTGCCCTGCGCGCACGAGCTCGAATCGTCCCGGCACCCCCGTAAACGCCGTAAGTGCCGCCACAATATCCGCCGCCGCCACCTTCTCCGCGAGCGCCGCGCCCGTCGCTGCGAGCACGTTATAGACGTTGAACAGGCCTGTGATGCCGATATGCAGACGGGAAAGTTCCGCGCCATCATGAACGAGCACCAGCTCCATGCCATCCTGCGCCAGATGCACATCGTGCGCCATCAGAGCAGCATCATGCTCCACGCCATAGGAAATGATCGGGCAGAGCGCATGCGCACGCATCGCTTTGCTCCATGCATCATCTGCGTTGAGCACCGCTGTCTTGCCCGTCTTTGCTCCCTCTGCCGACACGAGGTCGAAGAGCCGCGCCTTTGCGTGCGCGTAGTTCTCCATCGTCTTGTGGTAGTCGAGATGATCCTGTGTCAGATTCGTGAACACCGCCGTATCGAACTCGATGCCCGCAACGCGCCGCTGATCGAGTGCATGCGAGGAAACCTCCATGACGACAGCATCCATTTTGCGCGTGCGCATCTCAGCGAGCAGCTGCTGCATGACGATGACATCGGGCGTCGTGTTTGCCGTGGGGAACACCTCGTCCTCCATCATGACTTGGATCGTTCCGATGAGTCCGACGCGCCTGCCCGCATGGCGCAGGATCGCACGCGTGAGATAGCTCGTCGTGGTCTTGCCGTTCGTCCCTGTGATGCCGATCACGCGCATTGCGCGCGCGGGATAGTCATAGAAATAGGGAACAATCACGTCCAGTGCCTCCTCGATGTTCGGCACATGGAGGACAGAGATCCCGTCGGGCACATCGACGCTTTCCCGCTGCGTCAAAATAGCGCGAGCCCCTGCCCGCGCCACATTTGGTATAAAGCTGTGTGCATCCACATGAGCGCCTGTAATGCAGGCAAACAGCGCTCCCTCCCGAACGCAGCGCGAGTCCCGCTCAATGCTTGTGATCGCAGCATCATCACCGACGAGCCGTGCCCCCGGCAAGAGGTCTGTGAGTTCCTTCAACCGCTTCGTCATTCCCCATCATTCCCCTTCATGTGAAAAATACATATTCTGCGGCACCTGCATATGCAGCTGTTCCACGGCGATCGCCTCGATCCGCGCGGGCGATTTCAGTTGTGCAATCTCAATCTTGAGCCGCTCATTCTCCTGCTCGAGCTGATCGGCAGTCTGCTGCGTGTCGAGCAGTGTATAGCCGTTCCTAGCTCCGATGCCACCGAGCAGTGTCACAACCATCGCACCGCACGCGATGAGGAAGAAGATCGCACGCAGACAGTTCCTGAGATTCGTATTCACTTCCCGTCGGATCAGCGGTTCTTTCGGAGCTTCCACCTGTGGTGAGGGCAGTGTCTCCCGCTCGTATTCGTAAGTATCCAGTTTGCGTGCCGGCATGCACCCTCACCTCCTTCATTCATATTCGATGCTCATAACTTCTCTGCAACGCGCAGCTTCGCACTCTTTGCCCGTGCGTTGTCCGCACATTCATGGGCACTTGCCGCGCGTGCTTTGCCGATTAGCCGCACCTCAGGCGTATGTCCGCAGACACAGACAGGCATGTGCGGCGGGCAGATGCAGCCGCGTGCAAGTTCTTTCAGTGTCTGCTTTACAGTGCGATCCTCAAGCGAATGAAACGTGATGACTGCAAGCCGACCGCCCGCATGGAGCGCATGCACGGCATCCGTTATCGCATCCGTGAGAATCGTCAGTTCCTCATTGACCTCGATGCGAATCGCCTGAAAAACACGCTTGGCGGGATGCCCGCCCATCGCACGCACCTTCTTCGGCACGGCGCGGTCGATGACGGCGACGAGCTGCCCCGTTGTTTCAATGGGACGGGACTTTCGTTCCTCCGCAATGAATGCGGCAATGCGCTTTGCCCAACGCTCTTCTCCATAGTCATAGAAAATCTCCGTGAGCTCTGCTGCCGTATATTCGTTGACAACGGTATAGGCGCTCCGCACCGCTCGCCGGTCCATGCGCATATCGAGCGGCGCATCCCGCATGTAGGAAAAGCCGCGCTCCGCCGTATCGATCTGTGGGGACGAGATCCCGAGATCAAATAGAATTCCGTCTGCGGATAAAACGCCCTCGCGCGCGAGAATCGCCGCCAAATTACGAAAGTTATCACGTACAAGCGAAACCTTGCATGCTGCATCCGCAAGACGCTCACGCGCCGCCGCAATCGCAATTTCGTCTTGATCGATGCCGACCAGACGCCCCTTGGAGGAAAGCTGTGCCGCAATCCGCGCCGCATGCCCCGCACCGCCCAGTGTGCAGTCCACATAGATGCCGTTCGGACAGATGCAGAGCGCATCGATCGTTTCCTCAAGGAGAACGCTCACATGGTGAAATTCGCTCATATCGTAATCCCATAGCCCGCGAGCTGCGTCGAGATTTCCGTGATGTTCGGATCGACCTCACCCGCATAGCGCAACCACTTTTCCTTGTCCCAGACCTCGATGCGTGCATCTGCGCCCGTGAGAATGACGTCCTGCTTGAGCCCGATATTCGCATAGGCGCGCAGATTCGCCGGTACAAGGAAACGCCCCTGCTTGTCGCATTCGAGCGTCCGCGCCCCCGCGATGAAGAAGCGGGCAAATGCGCGTGCATTCGGGTCGGCAATAGAGAGCGTCCGCAGCTTTGCCGCAAACTCGTCCCATGCCGCCTGCGGAAAGAGGAAGAGGCTGCCGTCGAGCCCCTTTGTGATGATGAACGAGACACCGAGCTCCTGTCGGAAGTCGGCGGGCAGGATGACGCGCCCCTTGGCATCAATGCTGTGGGTGTATTCCCCCATAAACATCCGGTCGCACCACCCTTCCGGCTCTACTCACCACTTTATGACATTTACCGCCACAATTCGCCACTTTCTGTAACTGTTATAACAAAAACTCTTTTTTTTTTCAAGAAAACTGGTATTCCCTTTTACTTGTATATGATTTTTAGACCCCCGCTCATACCGCGAAATAAAAGGGATGTTCCATACTGTTTAGCTGTGTATTAAACATAAAAAAGGGACTTATCTCCTGTGCGGAAATAAGTCCCTAAGGACGTCGTTTTCAGACAAGTTCGTGTTTGATCATATACTCTGCGATCTGGAGTGCGTTCAGCGCTGCCCCCTTACGGATCTGGTCACCGCAGATCCAGAAATTCAGCGCATTGTCCGTCGACTCATCGCGGCGCAGACGTCCGATCTCGACATCTGTTTTGCCCGAGGTGAAGAGCGGCATGGGGTACGCCTGCTCCGCCGGATTGTCACGCAGGATGACACCGGGGAACGCCGCAAGTGCCTTTCGTGCATCATCGAGCGAGATCGCTCGCTCGAACTCGACGTTGACGGACTCGGCGTGACTGCGGTAGACGGGCACGCGTACGGTGGTCGCCGTGATGCGCAGCGTATCGTCCTCCATGATCTTCTTCGTCTCGTCGATCATCTTCATCTCCTCTTTCGTGTAGAGGTTGTCCATGAAGACATCGATCTGCGGGATGAGGTTGAATGCGATCTGATAGTGCTTCGGAAGCTTGCCAACGGGCAGGATGTTTGCCTCGGCCTTCTTGCCGGAGGAAAGTGCCGCAACCTGTTCCTCGAGTTCCGCCATGCCCTCCTTGCCTGCACCGGAGACCGCCTGGTAGGTCGAGACAACGATGCGGCGAATCTTTGCGAGGTCGTACAGCGGCTTGAGTCCCATGACCATGATGATAGTCGAGCAGTTTGGATTTGCAATAATGCCCTTGTGCTTTTTGATTGCCTCGGGGTTGACCTCGGGTACGACGAGCGGCACCTCCGGATCCATGCGGAATGCGCTCGAGTTGTCGATGACGACGGCACCCGCCTTGACCGCGTGGGGTGCGAACTCCTTGCTTGCCGCACCGCCCGCAAAAAGTGCGATATCAATGTCCTTGAAGGAGTCCGCCGTCGTCTCTTCGACCGTGTACTCCTTGCCCATGAAACCGATCTTCTTACCTGCCGAACGACTGGATGCGAGGAGACGAAGCTCCGAGAACGGGAACTTTCTCTCCTCGATGAGATTCAAAAATTCCTGACCAACGGCGCCCGTTGCACCGAGGATGGCGACGCGATATTTCTTCATGATGTATTCTCCCCTTACAGCAGTTTATCCAGTCCGACCGTGAGCGATTTGAGACCGCGCACCTTCTTCGCGGCAAGCACAACGCCCGGCATAAAGGACTCACGGTTCAGTGAGTCGTGGCGAATGGTAAGTGTCTGACCGAGTCCGCCGAAGATGACCTCCTGATGTGCAACATAGCCCGGCAGGCGTACACTGTGGATGCGCATGCCCTCATAATTCGCGCCGCGCGCGCCCGCAATTTTCTCCTCTTCGCCCGGATGTCCCTGTATATGCTCCGCACGCACCTCGGCGATCATCGCCGCCGTCTGCACTGCCGTGCCCGAGGGTGCGTCCAGCTTGTTGTCATGGTGGAGCTCGATGATCTCAACCTCGGGCATATACTTTGCCGCCATGCGGCTCATCAGCATCATCAGAACCGCACCGATGGCAAAGTTGGGCGCGATAAACGCGGGCGTGCCGTTTTCATCCGCCGCCGCCTTGATCGCCGCCTTCTGCTCCTCGGTCAGCCCCGTTGTGCCCACCACGGGTGAAACTTTGTGTGCGAGCGCCGTCAGTACATTCCCATAGACCACATCGGGACGCGTGAAGTCAATCATCACGTCGGGCTTCAATCGCTCGAGTGCGGCGGCGAGATCTGTTTCCACACAGATGCCGTTCTTTGCCGTTCCCGCAAGTTCTCCCGCATCCGCACCACCCGTGATGTCCACCGCACCGACGAGTTCCAGATCCGCATCGTCAATCACAGCTTTCAGCACCGCGCGCCCCATGCGCCCTGCAGCACCGTTTACCAAAACCTTGGTCAAGGCTATCTCCTCCCAAATACAGTATGCCGTTATTCTAGCCCAGAGAATCCCCAGGTGTCAAGGAATACAACGCCCACATTCTGCTCACTTTGCCAGTTCCAATTTCTGCAAAATTGCATTCTGTAGGGTCTGGGAGAAGTTGAGTCCGATGCGCTCCGCCTCGACGTTCATCCAATAGGGCACAGAGAGGGTTTTCTTGACAAAGCGCTTGCTCTGTTTCTCCCGAAACGCAGGCATAAATGCCTCTATCAGTATAAACATCTCATTCTTCTGCAGTTCCTCCTGCTCTGCGAGCATCTTCATCGAAGACGGCCTCGGAATCTCCTCCTCGTCCTGTTCCATGCCATAAAGGTGCAGGGTAAGAGCCTCACGTGCCATGCGCACGGCTTCCTCCTCATCGCTCCCGAATGTTATGCATCCCGGCAAATCCGGAAACACAATGTGCACACCATCTTCCTCATAGCTAAAAATCGCAGGATAGCGATAAATGTCCGGAAACATATTGCCCTCCCTAAAGTTTAAGCCCCGATTGCTTCTCGATGCTCTTCAGATCACGAACACCCATATCCTTGACCGGATGTCGAAGCGTCACCTTGCCCGGCTTCGTTGGATGCTTGAATTGGTGATGATCGCCGACGCAGTTTACCTCAAATCAGCCGTCTGCCAAAAGCATTTTCAGAACATCTCTTGAGGAATAGCTTTTCATATCCATCCTCCTTGCCCTTACCACGCATTTTACTACGTATTAACATAGAGTTCAACTATCGTGGTCTCAAACCTCCCGCATATGCTCGAAACGTTCACGGTACTGGCGCATGAGCGTCGGCAAAACAAAGGAAAGGGCGGCGGGGTCGTCCACGGTGGCAAGTGCCGCACGACGTGCGAGGAGCAGGAGGTCCATGTCGGCGAGCACGTCCGCAATCTTCAGGTCGCCGAGACCGTGCTGCATCGCGCCGAAGAACTGTCCGGGACCGCGCAGACGCAGATCCTCTTCGGCGAGGCGAAAGCCGTCGCTCGTCTGCTCGATGACCTTGAGCCGCTCCTCGGACGCCGCGCTCCGTCCGGCAATGAGGATGCAGTAGGAGGCATAGGAGCCGCGCCCGACACGCCCGCGCAGCTGGTGCAGCTGGGAGAGTCCGAAGCGCTCTGCATGCTCCACGACGAGGATGCTCGCATTCGGCACGTTGACGCCGACCTCGATGACCGTGGTCGAAACGAGCAGCTTGATGCGATTGGTATAGAAGCCCTCCATCACGGCTTCCTTCTCCGCAGACTTCATGCGCCCGTGCAGAAGCCCGCAGGGAATCCCGCGAAAGATGCCCTGCGCCAGTTCCTCGTAGACCTCCTCGACGCATGGCAGGTCACTCTCCTCGCTCGCTTCAATGAGCGGGCAAACGACATATGCCTGCCGCCCGCTTTCGATCTCTCTGCGCACAAATGCGTAGATTTTTTCACGTGCTGTTTCATCGCGCAGAAATGTCCGCACGGGCTGCCGCCCCGGCGGCAGATGCTCGATGCGCGAGACATCGAGATCGCCGTAGACCGTGAGCGTCATCGTGCGAGGGATCGGGGTCGCCGTCATGACGAGCACATCGGGCGTCACCACGCTTTTTTTCTCGAGTGCCGCACGCTGTGCCACGCCGAAGCGATGCTGTTCGTCCGTTACGACCAACCCCAGTGCATCAAATGAAACGCCGTCCTGAATCAGAGCATGTGTGCCGACGACAATATCCACCTCATGTGCCGCAAGTGCCGCCGCAGCTTCGGTGCGCTCCTTCTTCGCGAGCCGCCCCGTAAGGAATCCAATGCGCACACCGAGCGGCGTGAGCAGCTCCCGTAGGGTATCGTAATGCTGATGTGCAAGGATCTCCGTTGGTGCCATCAGCGCCCCCTGATGTCCGTTCTCCACCGTCTTGACAAGCGCGAGCAGGGCGATTGCCGTCTTACCAGAACCGACATCCCCCTGCACAAGACGGCGCATCGGGAGTGGCGACTCCATATCGCGTGCGATCTCCCCCCACACCTTCGCCTGATCCTCTGTCAGGTCGAAAGGGAGTGCCGCAAGCACACGCGCGACAAGCTCGCCGTTCGCAGCATGTGCAATGCCTTCCTGCTCCTCTGCTGTACGCTTCTTGAGTGCGAGCAGTCCGCATTGGATGAGATAGAGTTCCTCGAACGCAAGCCGCCGCCGCGCCGCGCGCAGCTCCTCCTCACGCCTTGGAAAGTGAATCTGTCGAAAGGCGTCCATACGTCCGACGAGATGATATTCTTCACGAATGCGCTGCGGCAAATTCTCTGCAAGCTCCCCCCCAGCCTGCGCGAGAGCGTACTCCATCATCTGCCGCAGCTGTTTCTGCGTCAGCCCCTCCGTCGCCGCATAGACGGGCAGAATGCCGAGATGTGCCTCCGCCTCATCGCGTGCACCGAGCATTTCAAACGATGTGATGTTCGAGAGGGCGAGCTGCCCGCCTCCGTTATAGGCATAGTCCGCCTTGCCCGTGAGGAGGATGCGCCGTCCCTCGCGCAGCTTTGATTTCAAAAAGCGCTGATTGAACCAGAGCGCCTGCGCATAGCCCGTCCCATCGCCGACGAGCGCCGTCAGCACGGTAAACCCGCGCCGCCGCGTCTGTCGCTCCGTCACCTGCTGAATGACGCCGAGCACAGTCGCACGTTCCCCTGCGTGTAGCTGCGCAATCGGGGTGATGCGGCTCTGATCCTCATAGGCGCGCGGATAGTACGTCAGGAGATCGTAGACCGTCTGAATGCCGAGGCGTGTAAACGCCGCTGCCTTCTTGACGCCGACACCGCGCACCTTGTTGATGCTGTCCGTGAGATTCATCGCGCCTCCTTCCATTGATAAAAAAAGCTGCCGCAAATGCGGCAGCTTCCTCCGTGCTGCAGATAATTTTAGAGCTGCGGACCCGCAGGAACGAGTACCCTGCCCTCTTCGTTGCCCTCATACTTCTTGAAGTTCTTGATGAAGCGCGCAGCGAGATCCTTCGCTTTCTCATCCCACTCCGTACGGCTTGCATAGGTGTCGCGCGGATCGAGGATCTTCGGATCAACGCCCGGCAGCTCCGTCGGAACCTCAAAGTCGAAATACGGGATCTTCTTCGTCGGTGCGCTGTCGATCGAGCCGTCTTGGATCGCATGGATGATGCCGCGCGTATCCTGAATCGAGATGCGCTTGCCCGTGCCGTTCCATCCCGTGTTCACGAGATAGGCACGCGAGCCGTGCTCCTCCATCTTGCGGACGAGTTCCTCTGCATACTTCGTCGGATGCAGTTCGAGGAACGCCTGACCGAAGCACGCCGAGAACGTCGGCGTCGGCTCCGTGATGCCGCGCTCTGTGCCCGCGAGTTTCGAGGTAAAGCCCGAGAGGAAGTAGTACTTCGTCTGCTCCGGCGTCAGAATCGATACCGGCGGCAGAACGCCGAATGCATCTGCCGAGAGGAAGATAACGTGCTTTGCATGAGGTCCTGCGGACTTGTCCGCAACATGACCGAGCACGATGTTCTGAATGTGGTTGATCGGATAGGAGACGCGCGTATTCTCCGTCACGCTCTTGTCTGCAAAGTCCACACGGCCCGCAAGGTCGACCGTGACGTTCTCAAGCAGCGCGTTGCGGCGGATCGCCTGATAGATGTCCGGCTCTGCATCGGGATCGAGATTGATGACCTTTGCATAGCAGCCGCCCTCGTAGTTGAACACGCCCTCATCGTCCCAACCGTGCTCATCGTCGCCGATAAGGAGGCGCTCATTGTCCGTTGAGAGCGTTGTCTTGCCCGTGCCCGAGAGGCCGAAGAAGAGCGTGGTGTTTTGCCCCTGCTTGTCCGTGTTCGCAGAGCAGTGCATCGAGGAGATGCCCTTCAGCGGGAGGTAGTAGTTCATCATCGAGAACATACCCTTTT
>ERZ773035.2523-NODE-2523-length-11798-cov-7.049306_pt1 | contig 11798 bp, 9 predicted proteins | sample MGYA00511487_ERZ773035 | MGnify/ENA primary metagenome ERZ773035 (study PRJEB29015, sample SAMEA2737985) | human oral metagenome | biome: human oral; feature: human-associated habitat; material: dental | place: China | collected 2024 ...
GGGTGACTTGCGGGGTGACTTGCGGGGTGACTTGCGGGGTAACTGGGTCGGTAACTGGATTGCTGACTAGGTCGGCCCCCCCTGGCAGTCGGGCACCCTGCTCATCGTTTTTCTGCTAAGGAGGCCATTCGCTCAAGGCACGCAGAACGCCACCACCCAGCACCAAGCCGGACAGCCCGGCGCTCCTCCCCCGCCGGGCCTCACGGGATTCCCTGAACCTGTCCAGAGAACCCCATGGATCGATCACACGTGGATCGACTTGTAGCGGAAGCGCTTGGGACGGGCTTCCTCGTCGCCCAGGCGGCGACGCTTGTCTTCCTCGTACTCGCGGTAGTTGCCGGCGAAGAACGTCCATTGCGAATCGCCCTCGGCCGCCAGGATGTGCGTGGCGATCCGGTCCAGGAACCAGCGGTCGTGCGAGATGACCAGGCAGCAGCCGGCAAATTCCAGCAGGGCGTCTTCCAACGCCCGCAGGGTTTCCACGTCCAGGTCGTTGGAGGGTTCGTCCAGCAGCAGCACGTTGCCGCCTTCCAGCAGGGTCTTGGCCAGATGCAGGCGGCCGCGCTCACCCCCGGACAGCTGTCCCACCAGTTTCTGCTGGTCGGGGCCCTTGAAGTTGAAGCGGCCGATGTAGGCGCGCGACTGCATCTCGAACTTGCCGACATTCATGATGTCCAGGCCACCCGACACGTCTTCCCAGACGGTCTTGTCGCCCTGCAGCGATTCGCGCGACTGGTCCACGTAGGCGATGTGCACGGTGTGGCCGATCTTGATCTCGCCGCTGTCAGGCTTCTCGCGTCCGGTGATCATCCGGAAGATGGTGGACTTACCGGCACCGTTGGGGCCGATGATGCCGACGATGGCGCCCGGGGGGATCTGGAAGCTGAGGTTGTCGATCAGCAGGCGGTCGCCGTAGGCCTTGGAGACGTTCTGGAACTCGATGACCTGATCACCCAGGCGCTCGGCCACGGGGATGAAGATCTCCTGCGTCTCGTTGCGGCGCTGGTATTCGTAGGACGACAGTTCGTCGAAGCGGGCCAGACGGGCCTTGCTCTTGGCCTGGCGACCCTTGGCGTTCTGGCGCACCCATTCCAGCTCCTTCTTCAGGGCCTTCTGGCGGGCTGATTCAGCCGCTTCTTCCTGCTTCAGGCGGTTGCTCTTCTGGTCCAGCCACGAGCTGTAGTTGCCACGCCAGGGAATGCCGCTGCCCCGGTCCAGTTCCAGGATCCATTCGGCGGCGTTGTCCAGGAAGTAGCGGTCGTGGGTGACGGCCACCACGGTACCGGTGAACTTCTGCAGGAACTGCTCCAGCCAGTCCACGCTCTCGGCGTCCAGGTGGTTGGTGGGCTCGTCCAGCAGCAGCATGTCGGGGCGCGACAGCAGCAGGCGGCACAGGGCCACGCGGCGCTTCTCGCCACCGGACAGGTTGCCGATCTTGGCATCCCACGGCGGCAGGCGCAGGGCATCGGCCGCCACTTCCAGCTGCAGCTCGATGTTGTCGGTGCCAGCGGCCTGGATGATGGCCTCGTACTTGGCCTGCTCGGCAGCCAGGGCGTCGAAGTCGGCGTCCGGCTCGGCGTAGGCGGCGTAGATCTCTTCCAGCTTCTGCTTGGCCTCGACGATCTCGCCCAGACCGCCCTCGACGGCCTCGCGCACGGTCTGCTCGGGATCCAGCTGCGGCTCCTGCGGCAGGTAGCCCACCTTGATGCCCGGCATCGGCATGGCTTCGCCGTCGATCTCCTTGTCGAGGCCGGCCATGATCTTGAGCAGCGTGGACTTGCCGGCGCCGTTGGTGCCGAGCACGCCGATCTTGGCGCCCGGGAAGAAGCTCAGGGAAATATCCTTCAGGATCTGGCGCTTGGGTGGCACGGTCTTGCTCACCCGGTTCATCGTGTATACGTATTGGGCCATGTAGCTGCGGCAGGCTGCCGTTGGTCAGAAAGACAGGCACGCAGGCATCGCGTCACGGCCTGGGCACCGGCAGCGGTACTGCCGGCCGGAAGCAGGCGCAGGATGACGCCGGCGCAGCCTGTCTGTCGGTCAGGAAACTCGAGATGAAACCGTCATTATCGCAGACCTGACCGGCGGGCGGTGCGGGCCCGCGTGCCCTGGTAGCAAAGGCCCCTCGCGCCAAGCAGCCCCGACGCGCCCCGGTACGCGGCACCACGAGCGGCCAGGCGCATTCTGCAGGCACCCGCGTGCCAGTAGCGGCGAAGGAAGTGTCGCAGGACTGGCCACTGCTGCAGCAATTGGGGCCGCCCCTGGTTTTGTGACAGGCCCCGTGGCTTCCTTTGCAGAAGGAGCAGCCCTCGCTGGAGCTGGATCCTATGTTGGAATTGTCGCCGACATGGGGACGAGCACCGCTTTCGGCGGCAGAGCCTTCGCATGAGAACCCATGCTCTAACCCAGGATGGCCCTACCTGAAACGGCAATAACCACCTGAAGCGCAACAACGAACACTATCACCCAGAGCGGCAGAACAATCTTGCCTCGGGCGGAGAGCCTTCCTAAAACCACACCCCCGAATATCATCCCCAAAGACAAAAACAATGAAGAGAAGCTGATCCTTCCCAGCCCGTCACCAATCGATCTGGAAATGGAAAGCAAGACCGTGTGGTAAGCAAAAATCCCGATCAGAACATTTAGCGGGATATATAGACCACCGGGTGGTGTAACTTTCTCTCGTTTGATGTGCTCGCTCATGGAATCCCCCCGTTCTTGTGTCATTCCAGGAATCACTTCCGGGGAGGCGGCAGGCAGCGGCACGCGCGCAGGGTCTGCGCGGCAGGAACGGGCAGCACGGCGGAGGACTGCGCCGGCACCACGGCCATGCAGCCGCGCGGTCCGAAGCGCAGCTGCATGATGAAAGGCTGAGGCTTGCCGCGCCGGCCGTCCAGGATCTGGCCGTCGGGCCCACGCAGGAAGGTCTGGTCCAGCACCAGGTCGCTGCTGTCAACGAAGGCGGCATCACCCAGCATCACGCGGCGGCCGCTGTAGCGCTCGGCCATGGTCTCGATGGCGGCCAGGCAGGCATGGTTGGTCTGCGCGGCCAGCCGTGCATGCGGCAGGTCGGACAGCGAAGCGCCGGGATCCTGCCGCAGCATTTCCGCCATCTGCTCGCGGCGGTCGGCCTCGGCATCTTCACGGGCGCCTTCCCGCACAGCCTTCTCTTCCAGGGATTCCCGCCGCCCCCCTTCCCCGCTGGTCAGCGACGAGCATCCGGTCAGCACGGCCGACAGCAGCAGCGTGGCGGCCAGGGCGCGACGGGAAAGCACGGCGGACGAGGAAGAAGGCAGCAGGGAAAACGTCATGGCAGCACGAACTTGGAAGTCTGGGCGGGGGAACGCACCAGCTGCGGGTCGGACAGGCCGGCCTGCGCGGCGCTGCCCAGGGCCTTGGTGCTGGCCGCGGCCGGGCACTGGCCGTACTGGCGGTGATGCAGCGCGGCGGCCAGCAGTCGCTCGTTCGGATCGCCCAGCTGGTGCTCCAGGTCATCGGCCACCTTGCAGGTGGGCTCAAAGCCTGCGTCGAAGCCCCCGACGCCCTTGTCGTTGACGCCGTTGAATTCGATGGGGAAGTATGACATACCGCAGTTGTCATGCGCGGTAAAGCCGTAGGGCTTGCCGCAGGTGGTATTGCCGATCTGCACCACTTCCACGTCCACGCCGCGCAGGCCGTTGATCAGCGATTCGCTGGCCGAGCAGGTGTTGTTGCCCGTCAGCACGTAGACGCGCTTCAGGCCCAGGTTGGGCAGTGTCTGGCCGTAGCGGGTGTTGGTGCCTTCGGTGCCGCTGGTCACCGTCAGGAAGCGCATCAGGCTCTCGTCCTTGCGGCGCTTGTCGTTGTACTGCAGGCGCTCGAAGACCTTGTCCTTGGTCAGCGTGGGGTCGCTCAGCATGTAGGCCAGCTGCGCCGACTGGTACAGGTAGCCGCCCCCGTTGTAGCGCAGGTCCACCACCACGTCCTGCACCTGCTGGCCCTGCATCTCGGTCACCGCCTTCACCAGCTGCGCCTCGGCCAGCAGGTTGAAGCCATTGAACAGCACGTAGCCCACCTTGGCGCCCCCGGCACCGTCAATCACCCGGGTGGTCTGCACGGGCGGCGCGGTGTACTGGCCAGCGCTCAGCTCGACCTCGCGGTTCTTCTCGCCGCCTTCCACCGGGCGGAACTCGAAGCCGGTGTTCTCGCCCTCGTTGGCCTTGAAGAGCACGCGGTTCAGCTCATCGACTTCTTCCTGAACTTCGGTGTTCACCACATCGATGCGCTTGCCGGCCGCCGTGACAACCCACAGCAACCGGTCACCCCGAGCCACATTCAGGCGCTCGGCCGGGGTACCCGGGGTCACCAGCGTCACCCGCACATCACGCGGCACCTCGCTCTTCAGAACGCCCAGGTCCACACCATAGCCGCTGACGGCACCGGCCTGCGACTGGGCCTTCCATTCGGCCGTGGGCATGGCGAAGCTGAAACGGTCCTTGCGTGCGCCGTTGGCGTTCTTCTGGGGCGAAAGCAGGTCACGGAACCAGCTGCTCATGCCGTCCTGGTAGGCGGCCTGCGTGTAGATCGGCGGCACCACTAGGGAGGCCGGCATTTCCTGATACCAGAGGTAGTTTTCCTGCAGGTAGGCCCGCACGAAGCTCTGTTCGATCAGCCGCGAGCCCGAGCGATAGCCCGACAGGAGATTGCCTTGGGCATCTCGCGCCAGCGAGTTCTCGGGTGCGCACTGGTTGGCCAGCTGCGTCGACGATCCCAGCAGAATGGCCGAGCCCACCGCCGGATCGACGGCAGCCGCGGGCGTGGGCGCTGCGCCACCGCCGCCGCCGCCACCACAGGCAGCAAGCGCCGTGGCCAGCAGCGCGGAAACAGCCGAAAGGGAGAATTTCGTGGCGTTCATGCAACGATCATGGCGAAAGCCACCATGACCTGCAATGTACATCGTCACGCTTGCTGCCGGATGGTTCCCCATGGCCGCCAGACGCAGGCGGAGGCAGGCGGGGGCCGCGGGCGAACGCCTGGCCCACCGAGGTGGGCCGCCCCGGTCAGGCCATCAGGCAGCCGGCATCAGGCCTCGCCGGCCAGGCCTCCATCCTCACCCGGCAGGTTGTCGGCCGGGTGCAGTGGCCGCAGGCCCAGGATCATGTCCGAAGCTTTCTCCGCGATCATCAGCGTGGACGCATTGGTGTTTACCGAGGGCAGCGACGGCATGATCGAGGCATCGACCACGCGCAGGCCCTGCAGGCCATGAACGCACAGCTGGTGATCAACCACCGAATCCCGACGGTAGGCCGGCCCCATGCGGCAGGTGCCCACCACGTGGTAGACCGTGGCCCCGGTCTCGCGGGCAAAGTCCAGCAGTTCCTCGTCGGTCTGATATTTGTCGCCTGGCACTTCTTCCTGGGCCACGAAGGGGGCCAGGGTGGAGGTCGACATCATCTTCCGCCCCAGGCGGATGCCATCGATCAGCACCCGCTGGTCGCGCTCGTCCGTCAGGTAGTTGGGCTGGATGCGCGGCGCATCGAAGGGGCTGGCCGTGCGGGCCTGCACGCTGCCCCGGCTTTCCGGCCTGCCCTGCCAGATGCCCAGCGTCATGCCCGGCCAGCCATCCAGCAGGCCCACCACGCCGCCGCGGAAGCTGGCCGGCGCGAAGACGAATTCCAGGTCGGGGCGCTCGACGTCAGGCCGGCTACGCCAGTAGGTGTAGGCCATGGAGGCGCTCAGCGACAGGACGTTGGGGCGCCCCCGCATCCATTTCACGAACTCGCTGATGAGCCGGGGGCTGAGCACCACTTCGTTGATGCTGACCACATAACGCAGCCGCGACACCAGACGGACGCGATAATGGTCCTGCAGGTTCTGTCCCACGCCGGGCAGGTCGGCCACCAGCGGCACGCCCAACGATTCGATAAGGGAACGATCCCCCACGCCAGAGATCTGCAGGAGCTTGGGCGTGCTGACCGCACCGGCGGCCAGGATGACCTCACGGTTGGCCCGGATGGTCTGCTCCTGCCCCCGGAGCCCGCCCCGGACGCAGCGCACGCCGACGGCGCGGGTGCCCTCGAACAGGATGCGGCTGACATGGGCGCGCGTGCGGACCTCCACATTCGGACGCTGCATGGCAGGCTTCAGGAAGGCCCGGGCCGAACTGCAGCGCCGTCCCTTGTGGATGGCCCGCTGCAGGTAGCCGCCCCCGGTGTGGACCATGCCGTTGTAATCCTCGGTGAGCGGGATGCCCAACTCGGACAGCCCGTTGACGAAGGCATCACAGATGGGGTGCGACCAGTCCTGGTCGGTGATGTGCAGGCTGCCGGAGCGCCCACGAAAACGGTCGTCGCCCGCGCCGATCTTGCGCTCGGAGCGCATGAAATACGGCAGGATCTCCAGATAGGACCAGCCCGGGTTGCCGGCGGCGGCCCAGTCGTCGTAGTCCTGCCGCTGCCCGCGCACATGCGACAGGCCATTGATGGAGCTGGAGCCGCCCAGCACCTTGCCCTGCGGCAGCCGGAAGCGCCGGTTCACCACTGGCCCGGGTTCCACGGCGTAGTCCCAGGTCAGGCGGCGGCTGTGGACATTCCAGACATAGCCGACCGGCAGGTGGATCAGCGGGCTCCAGTCGCGCCCGCCCGCCTCCAGCACGCAGACGCTGGCGCCCGTGGCACTCAGGCGATCGGCCAGCAGGCAACCTGCCGTTCCGGCACCCACCACCACATAGTCGAACCTGGCGTCCTCATCCGTCCCGATAGCCATTATCCGCTCCGCAACAACCCACCGGAATCGACGGGCGCTAAACGATATACCGATAAACCGTCGATCATCGGTTCATCGATTAAATTCATCAATAATTGCAATAAAACTTACAAATTTACAGATCATCACGCTGCGGAATGGCGTCTGTACGCGCCCTATCGCAGCACCAGATTGTCGCGGTGAATGAGTTCCACGCCTTCGATGAATCCCAGGATCGACTCGATGCGTGAGGAGGGCTGCCCCGCCAGTCGCCGGGCGTCGGTGGCGGCGTAGTTCACCAGGCCCCGCGCCAGTTCCCGGCCATCGTTCGACAGCACTGCCACCAGGTCGCCCCGGGCGAACTCGCCCTGCACGGCCGTGACACCCACCGGCAGCAGGCTGCCGCCGTGGGCACACAGGGCTTCTTCGGCCCCGGCATCCACCACCACATGGCCATGCAGCTGCAGGTGGTCGGCCATCCAGGTCTTGCGGGCCGCCAGCCGGGCGGTCTGCGCCACGAAGCGCGTGCCGATCGATTCACCGGCTTCCAGCCGCAGCAGGACGTCGGGTTCATGCCCGGAGCAGACGATCGTCGAGGTGCCGCTGCGGGCAGCACGCCGCGCCGCCAGTACCTTGGTCAGCATCCCGCCCGTACCCACGGCGCTGCCCGCGCCACCGGCCATCTGCTCCAGCGCCGGGTCGCCAGCCTGCACCTCGGGCAGCAGCACCGCGTTCGGGTCGCGTCGCGGGTCGGCCGTGAACAGGCCGTCCTGGTCCGTGAGAATGACCAGCCAGTCGGCTTCGATGAGGTTGGCCACGAGCGCGCCCAGCGTGTCGTTGTCCCCCACCTTGATCTCGTCGGTCGTCACCGAGTCGTTCTCGTTGATGACCGGCACCACGCCCAGCGCCAGCAGCGTCTTCAGCATGGAGCGTGCGTTCAGGTAACGCCGGCGGTCAGCCAGGTCTTCATGGGTCAGCAGCACCTGCGCGGTCTCGATGCCGTGGCGCTGGAAGGCGTTCTCGTAGGCCTGGGCAATGCCCATCTGGCCGATGGCGGCCGCAGCCTGCAGCTGACGCACCTCGCGCGGCCGCTTCTTCCAGCCCAGCCGTTTCATGCCTTCGGCAATGGCACCCGAGGACACCAGCACGATCTCGGGCAGGATCCGCGCACCGTCGTCGGATTCGTGCGCGACATGATGCCGGCGGTGCCCGGCCGCTGCGCCTTCCTCGTGAGGCTCATGACCGGCGGCGTGCTTGCCCTGCGCATCGGCATGGGGGGCAGCGGCCGCCCGCGCCCGCAGTGCCGCCACTTGGTCGGCCCAGTGGTTCAGCGCCTGCTGATCCACGCCCTGCCCGCCGCGCGTCACCAGCGACGAACCTACCTTGATCACCAGTCGCTGCGCGGGCATGGCGTTCTTCATGGTTCCAAAACTTCCTTGCAATCCCATCATCCGGCCCCGGAAAGCAGCATGCCCGCCTGGGCCCGGCACATCAGCCGGACAGAAGAATCCCCCCGGGCCCTGCCAGGCATCCCGATCAGGACACCGGCCCTTCCTCGGCCTGGCGGTCGGTCGCCTCAGCGGCCGCGGCCTCGCCGTTCACCATCTCGGCGGCGTTTTCCCGGTCAAAGCGCACGTCGGGGTCAACATCCTCGGGCGGACGCAGCGACTCCAGATAGTCCCAGATGGCATAGCACAGCTCACGGCAGCCCTGGCCGGAAATGGCCGAGATGCAGTACACCGGTCCCTGCCAGTCCAGTTCCTTCACCAGCCGCTCGCGCACCTCGTCCACGGCCTCGGGCGACATCATGTCCACCTTGTTCAGCACCAGCCAGCGCGGCTTCTCGTAGAGCTCCGGATCATACTTGCGCAGCTCCTCCACGATCGTCTTCGCCTCGTCCACCACGTCGCGGTCGGGGTCGAAGGGGAAGATGTCCACCAGATGCAGCAGCAATCGCGTGCGCTGCAAGTGTCGCAGGAAGCGGTGCCCCAGCCCGGCGCCCTCGGCTGCCCCGCCGATCAGACCCGGCACGTCGGCCACCACGAAGCTGCGCCCGTCTTCCACACGCACCACGCCCAGATTGGGGTGCAGCGTGGTGAACGGATAGTCAGCCACCTTCGGACGGGCATTGGAGACCTGCGAGATGAAGGTGGACTTGCCCGCGTTGGGCATGCCCAGCAGGCCCACGTCGGCCAGCACCTTCAGCTCCAGCTTCAGCCGACGCTCCTCGCCCGGCCAGCCCGGTGTGGACTTGCGCGGTGCCCGGTTGGTACTGCTCTTGAAATGCAGGTTGCCCAGGCCACCGTCACCGCCCTTGGCCAGCACCACCCGCTCGCCATGCGTGGTCAGGTCAAAGAGCAGCTCGCCCGTGTCCTCGTCATGGATCTGCGTGCCCACCGGCATGCGCAGCACGATGTCGTCGCCACCCTTGCCGTACTGGTCCGAGCCCCGGCCATTCTCGCCGCGGCGTGCCTGGTACTTGCGGGTATAGCGGAAGTCGATCAGCGTGTTGATGTTGCGATCCGCCTCGGCCAGGATGGAGCCGCCCCGGCCGCCATCGCCGCCATCGGGCCCACCATACGGGATGAACTTCTCGCGGCGAAACGACGCCGCCCCGTTGCCGCCGGCCCCGGCGATCACCTCGATCCGGGCCTCGTCGATGAATTTCATGGCTCACTCCTGCCGGGGAAGGCCCGGACGGGACTTTTCCTGAGATTGAAGCCCGGGACGGGTCCATCGGATCTCCAGGGGCTTCATGGGAACTGCCCCATGCGGCACCTCACAACGGGCGCAGGCACGGGCAGCAGAATCTTACAAAATAACAGCAAACGCCTGCCGTCGTGACTGCAGGCGAAAAAAAAGCCCCGGAAGCACCGGGGCCTTGGCGGAAGGCGAAACGCCCTCAGGCAGCGTCTGCCAGCGCCGGGGTGATGCTCACCACCTTGTTGCTCTTCGGACCCGCGATACCGAAGGTGACCACGCCGTCCATCAGCGCGAACAGGGTGTGATCCTTGCCCATGCCGACGTTGCGACCGGCGTGCACACGGGTGCCGCGCTGACGCACGATGATGGAACCGGCCGAGACGAACTGGCCGCCGTAGGCCTTGACGCCCAGCATCTTGGGCTTGGAATCGCGGCCGTTTCGCGTGGAGCCGCCGCCTTTCTTCTGTGCCATGTCAGATTACCTGCACGAAATGTCCTGTCGCCCGAACGAGGCAGGGACAGGACGGGTTGATCGGTCCCGGTCGCCTCAGGCGGCTGCGGGTGCCTCGGCCTTGGCCGTGCCCAGCTCGGACGACACCTGCGTGATGAACAGCTCGGTGTAGTTCTGGCGATGGCCCTGGCGCTTCTGATAGTGCTTGCGCCGCCGCATCTTGAAGATGCGCACCTTCTTGTGACGTCCCTGAGACAGCACGACAGCCGACACGCTTGCGCCACCCACCAGCGGCGCACCGATCTTCACCTTGTCACCGTCGTAGACGGCGAGCACCTGGTCGATCTCGATGCCGGCTCCGATGTCTGCGGATATCTGTTCTACCTTGATTTTCTCGCCGGCTGCAACCTTGTATTGCTTGCCACCGGTTTTTATGACCGCGTACATGGAAACCTCCAAAGAACACACCTTCCCACACGGGAAGGCGCAACCTGAAATTATAGAATCGCCCTGCCTTGGCCGTCAAACATCCTTCCCAACAGCCGCGCCCTCCCCGGCCACAGCCCCGGCTCCGGATTCGGGGGCGCCGCCCTCGAAGGCGCCTTCTTCCCTGCCCCGGCCCCGGATCCGGTCGCCCGGCCCCCCAGGAAGCGCTCATCCAGCCCCCGAGAATCACCCCATTCCGGAAGAATCGGCCACTGCCGATCGGCATCGGCCATCCGCCCATATAATCAGGTCTTTCCCAGGGTCGGCCCGTCTGGCACCGTGGCATCATTCCGGGCGCTCCTGCCATCAGGCAGGGCCCCTTGCCGGAACCGGGCACCTTGGTCAGGCCAACGCACAACAACTTCCCATCTTGAAACCCTACGACGCCTATCCGATCATCTCTGAAGATCTCGCCGAAGTCGATCGGGTCATCAAGGAGCGCCTCGACAGCCCCGTCGCCCTGATCCGCACCATCGCCACCTACATCATCAGTGCAGGCGGCAAGCGGCTCCGGCCCGTGCTGCTCACGCTCTTCGCCCGCGCTCTTGGCTACGGACAGACCGAACAGCAGCGTGCGCAGGGTCACCACTGGCTGATGGCCGCAGTGGTCGAGTTCATCCATACCGCCACCCTGCTGCACGACGACATCGTCGACGAATCCACCCTGCGGCGGGGTGCTCCCACCGCCAATGCCCAGTTCGGCAATGCCGCCTCGGTGCTGGTCGGCGACTTCCTCTACTCCCGCTCGTTCCAGATGATGGTGGAAGTCGAGCAGCTCCACATCCTCAAGACCCTGGCCGACGCCACCAACGTCATCGCCGAGGGCGAGGTGCTGCAGCTGCTCAACTGCAACGATCCCGACGTGGACGAGGCTGCCTACCTGCAGGTCATCCGCTTCAAGACCGCCAAGCTCTTCGAGGCTTCGGCGCGCATCGGCGCCGTTCTGGCCGGCGCCACGCCCGAGCTGGAAGACGCCGCCGCCGCCTACGGCCGACACCTGGGCACCGCCTTCCAGATCATCGACGACGTGCTCGACTACTCCGGCGAGAGCGAAACCCTGGGCAAGAACATCGGCGACGACCTGCGTGAGGGCAAGGCCACCCTGCCGCTCATCCGCGTGATGGAAGTGGGTTCGCCCGAAGACCGCGAGATCGTCCGTCAGGCCATCCTGAACGGCGAGACCGAGCACTTCGACCTCATCCACCAGGCCATCCAGCGCTGCGACGCCCTCGGCTACGCGCGCCAGCTGGCCGAACAGGAAGCAAACCGGGCACATGCGGCTTTGGCGCAAATGCCCCCCTCCCAATATCGCGAAGCTCTGGTATACTTATCTTCTTACTCGGTTTCGCGCAATATGTAGTATCATTGCGGCAAGCCATTCGGGGTGTAGCTTAGCCTGGTAGAGCGCTACGTTCGGGACGTAGAGGCCGGAGGT
>ERZ773035.2534-NODE-2534-length-11761-cov-7.498633_pt1 | contig 11761 bp, 8 predicted proteins | sample MGYA00511487_ERZ773035 | MGnify/ENA primary metagenome ERZ773035 (study PRJEB29015, sample SAMEA2737985) | human oral metagenome | biome: human oral; feature: human-associated habitat; material: dental | place: China | collected 2024 ...
TACCGATGAACTTCCCCGCGATGATTCCGTGGGGCTGGATGGTGCCGCTCGCCATCGTCTGCGGCAACACGGTCGTGCTCAAGGCGAGCAGCCAGACGCCGCTCACGTCCATGCGCATGCTCGAACTCTTCTACGAGGAGGCGGGCTTCCCGAAGGGCGTCGTTAACATCGTGACGACGAGCCGTAAGGAGGCCGAGATTTTCCTCACCGATCCGCGTGTCAAGGCGGTCACGTTCGTCGGTACAACGGGCGTGGGCAAGCATATCTACTCGACAGCTGCAGCACACGGTAAGCGCGTACAGGCGCAGTGCGAGGCGAAGAATCACGCACTGCTGCTTGCGGATGCGAACCTTGAGGCGTCCACGAACGCGATCATCAACTCCACGTACGGCTGTGCGGGCATGCGCTGCATGGCGCTGCCTGTGGTCTGTGTCGAGGAGAGCATTGCGGACGCATTTGTCGCCCTGCTGAAGAAGAAGGCGGAAGCACTCACGATCGGCTGCGCATACAAGGAGGAGACGCAGCTCGGCCCAGTGGTCAACGCCGGGCATAAGCAGAAGGTCAGCGACTGGATTCAAAAGGGTGTCGATGAGGGCGCGACCCTCGTGCTCGACGGGCGTAAGACCGTGGTGAAGGGCTATGAGAACGGCTTCTTCGTCGGTCCCACGATCCTTGATCATGTCAAGCCCGGCATGACGGTCGGCGATCAGGAGATCTTCGGACCTGTCACCTGCATCAAGCGCGTCAAGAACTACGAGGAAGGCATCCGCATCATGAATGCGAATCCGTTTGCGAACGGTTCGTGCATCTTCACGAGCAGCGGCTACTACGCGCGCAAGTTTGTCATGGACACGGACGGCGGCATGGTCGGCGTCAATGTCGGCATCCCCGTACCGAGCGCCTACTATCCGTTCTCGGGCAACAAGGATTCCTTCTTCGGCGATCTCCACGTCCTCGGCAAGGACGGCGTACAGTTCTTCACGCGTGCCAAGACCGTCACCACGCACTGGTTTGACGAGGAAGCGGGAAAACGCGTCGTTGGCACATGGGAGGGCAGCACGGAGCAGTAATTTTCTGCACTGCGCTCGTATAAAAGCATAGAAAAATCCCCCGTTCGGGCTGTGTGGCACGGACGGGGGTTTTAATATGAATCTGGTCAGAGCACCCAGCGCGCGCGGTACTCGCGCGGTGTCATGCCCATTGCGCGCTTGAATACGGACTGGAAATAGTTGGAGTTGTTGTAGCCGACCTGTGCGGCGATCTGCGTGATGCTCATATCCGTATTGATGAGCAGGTTCTGCGCCTCGCCCATGCGGCGCAGCGCCACGTATTTCATGGGGGAGAGACCGATCTCCTCCTTGAAAAGATGGGCGAGATAGTACGAATTCGTATGCGTGGCGGCGGCGATATCCGCGAGGCAGATATTCTCTTTGTAGTTTTGGTCGATGTAGGCGCGCGCCTCCTTGACCAGTGTAGGTATGGCAGCTGCCTCGGGCTGACCGCGGTCGGCGAGGAGCGCCGCCGTCTTGGTCACAAGTGCGAGCGTGAGATAATGCGCCGTCTCGGGGTGACGCGGTGCCTCCTTTTCAATCGCTGTGAAGAGGGCGAAGAACTCATCGAAATCGTCCCCCGTTGGCTGCACGGGGGAGAGTGTAGGGGCGAGAATGTGATCCGGCGGAAGCCCGTCAATGACAAGACCCCGGATTGCTGCGCAGTATGTGCCGAGCGCACTGCCGCTGCCGCCGTGCTCATCGTGCACGACATGGCTGTTGTAGAGGATGAGGTCGCCCTTTCGCGCCGTGTAGCGGCGCCCGTCGATCATGTAGATGCCCGCGCCGCTGTAGAGGAGCAAAATCTCTGCCAGATATGGATGCTCGTGCAGGCTGCGCGGCATATACGATGCCTCCGGTCCCACGTTGCAAATATAGGAAAGGGAGGGCGATGCTCCTTTTTGAAATGTCGGGCGGTAGTTGCGCTTGGGAAAATATTGAAGCATCATGGCCTCCTTTCGTGTTTGCTATGAAATATCACCAAAATATGACTACATATTATCAATAAAGAGATAAAAACGCAAGAAAAAAGCCCTCGATGTGAGGGCTTTTCTATGAAACTCCATGAGAGGTTTAGAGATTGTATGCCTTCTTGATCTCGGCGAGGGTGACAGGACGACCTTCCTCGCAGGACTTCTTTGCCGCAAGTCCAATGAGAACGGGCTGCAGTCCGTCGTTCGCGTTGACGGGCGTCTCCGTGTTATTCACGATTGCCTCGACAAACTCGTCGATCTCGCGTGCATACGCCGCCATGTAGCGCTCGAGGAAGAAGAACATCGGCTTCTCGGCGATGACACCGTCCTTGCCGGAGAACACCGCATTCGAGTCGGAGTCGTTGCTGATCGCAATGGCTCCCTCCGTGCCGAACACCTCGGCGCGCTGATCGTAGCCGTAGCATGCCGCGCGGCAGTTGTCGATGACCGCTGTTGCGCCGTTCGCGAGCTTCAGTGTGATGACGGCGGTGTCCACATCGCCCGCTTTGCCGATCTCGGGATCAACGGTGACGGAGCCGACCGCGAAGACCTCCTCGACCTCAGAGCCGGAGAGATAGCGTACCATATCGAAATCATGGATCGTCATGTCCATGAAGATGCCGCCCGATACCTTGACATAAGAAATCGGCGGCGGCTCGGGGTCGCGCGACGTGATCTTGATGATCTGCTGCTTGCCGACCTTGCCCGCCTTGACCGCCTCGTGGATTGCGCGGAAGTTGTGGTCGAAGCGGCGGTTGAAGCCCACCTGATACTTCTTGCCCGTCTCCTTGACGACCGCGAGAACTTCCTTGATCTTCTCAACATCGTGGTCAATGGGCTTCTCGCAGAAGACGTGCTTGCCTGCGCGCAGCGCCTCAATGGAGACGGGAGCGTGCTGATCCGTGGAGGCGCATATCAGTACCGCCTCGATCTCGGGATCGTTCAGGATGTCGTGATAGTCCTTCGTGATCGTCTCCACGCCGATGGACTTTGCCCACGCCTCGATCTTCTCGTTCATGAAGGGATCCGCAATCGCCTTCACCGTCGCGTTCTTGACGAACTTCGAGATGCTCTCGCCGTGGACGTGGCCGATACGACCGGCGCCAATGATACCGACTTTGATCATGTGGATAACCGCCTTTCTCTGTGTAGAGGAGTACTTCCTTCTTTTTCTTATAGAAGTATAGCACAATCTGCACGAGAAAGACTTAAATATCTTGGTAAAATTTTGAGTACATTTGAATATTTTGTTGCATAGATTGTCTATATTTTTCAAGAGACTATAAAATCTTGCGTTTTGAGGAATCGCTGATAAAATGAAGTCCGTCGGATTGGTACAGATTTTTTGTCCTGCCAAGGAGACAAACCGGACGCATAGCCAAAGCTATGTGGAGGATTTGTCGACAAAGGCAGGGCGAAAAAGATGTGCTAAGACGGCGCAGCTGAATTTATCAGTGCTTCCTTGATCTCTTATTATACAAATTTTGTTGTTTTGCTATAATGGTAGTTATCAGGAGGTGGTGCATCCATGAAAGCGGCGATCTATCATGGCATTGGGGATATGCGTGTGGAGGAGTGCCCCAAGCCACGAATCGGGGCGGGGGAACTTCTCGTGCGTGTGCGCGCGTGCGCGGTCTGCGGCGGCGATCTGCGCACATTCCGACATGGACATCCGAAGATCCATCCGCCTGTGATTCTCGGGCATGAATTTTCGGGCGTTGTGGCGGAGGTGGGGGCGGATGCGCCGTCGGAGTTGATGGGCGCACGCATTGTCGCCGCTCCAGCCATTGGCTGTGGGGCGTGTGCGTACTGTCGCGCGGGGCATACGCATCTCTGCGGGGCTCGTGAGACGATCGGCTTTAGCATGGACGGTGCCTTTGCCGAATATGTGCGGATTCCGGCGCGTGCCGTACAGCTCGGGAATGTGCAGCACATTCCCGACGACGTGGATGATCTCAGTGCAGCGCTCACGGAGCCGCTTGCCTGCGTGGTGAACGGACAGGAGGCACTCAGCATCGGAACGGGCGATACCGTCGCCGTCATCGGTGCGGGACCGATCGGCATCCTGCACGCGGAGCTGGCACGGGCGGCGGGGGCGCGCGTTCTTCTCCTCAACCGCAGCGCACAGCGTCTTGCCGATGTGCACGATATGGGATATGACGCATATATCGAAACAGGTGCAGACGGTGGTGTGCAGGCGGTGCTCGACGTGACAGACGGGCGCGGCGCGGATGTTGTCGTCGTGACGGCGGGAAGCGCTGCGGCGATGGCGGCGGGGATCGCTATGACGGCACGCATGGGGCGTGTCTCCCTCTTTGCCGGACTGCCGCAGGACGCACCGCCGCTCCCCCTCGATGTCAATCTCATTCACTATCGGCAGATTGCGCTCCACGGCGCATTCTCCTCCGCGCCGCGCCACAATGCGCGCGCCTTGGAATACATCCGCAGCGGACAGGTACGCGCCGCGCGTATCCTTACGCACGCCGTCGCACTCTCGGACATCGCGCGCGGCTTTGACCTCGTGGAGCAGCGTGCGGGGCTGCGCGTCGTCATTCTGCCGCATCTGGAAGAGATGGCGGGGGCGCTTGCGCAGCATCCGCAGCTCCATACGACAATGCTTTGATTGCTGCCATCTCCCACAGCGTTTTTTGCGGGAGGTGTTTTTTCTTGTCGATCTTTGTTATAATGATGAAAACAACAAGAGAGATACAACTCAGAAAAGGGTACGGAATGAAAATCTACGAACGGGATGTGGAGGACGCAGCGGGGCGGGAACTGTTTGCGCAGCTGTTGGACAAATGTGAACATCAGGAGTGGGACGATGAATACCTGCGCCTCTTAATCGAATATCAGAAACTCTACCCCGCCTCCGAGAAGTTCGAGGTGTTCTATGCGCGCTATGCGCTCGCGTATGGGAATGTGCGGCTGGCGCTTGAAACGGCGCACGAGGGCGAGCGCAAACGCCGTGTGTCGCCCGTACTCTGGGAGATTCTGGCGGAGTGCTATGAGCGTCTGGATCAACCGTACGAGGCGGCACTTTACCGCACCTATCTGCGTGTCCACTGCCGACAGCCGCTTCGCGCGGCGATCCCGGAGGGTGAATTCGAGCGCTATATGGAGCTCTTCACATGTGCGGCGCGCGTCGGTGTCTGTGCCCCGTACATTGCGCGTGCAAACATGGCAGAGGGCGCACTCAAATGGGATTACGGTGTCTATGCGGGGGAGCATATTTCAAATGTGCGTCCGGAGGCGTATCCGTATTGGGTCGGTGCCTATTTGGAGTGCGGTGAGCTGAACTCGCACGGCTGGCTTCTGGCTCAGCACCGTGCAGATCCTGATTTTGCGGACAATTCCGGCTCAGATTTTATCTATGACCTTTGGCGTTCGACGGTGCAGACTGAACTGGCGGTACCGTGCGCAGCGGGAGAGCGTTATATCCTGCCGCTTGCGGGGTCTGTGCCGGCGCAGACCTTTGACTTTTCCATCGGCGGGCAGAACTTCGTTGACTATGGTGGGCAGTACCGCTATCTTTTTTATCGGATCGAGCAGCCCGTGCGTATTCGCTCGGATCAACCCTTTGCGGCGGCGCGCCCGATTAGACTCGGGCACAGCCCGCAGCGCAAAAAACTCGTGCTGAACATCCTCGTGGATGCGCTCAGCTGGGGGGCGGTCAAGGAATGTGGCTATGCGGATGTACCAAATCTCATGCGGTTCTTTTCCAAGGGGATCATCTTCAACAATCACTTCTCTGCGGCAGAGTACACCTATCCCTCGCTCATCTCTGTTGAGACGGGGATGTATCTGCACCATAATCAGACCTTCAACGAATTGTTCGGACAGGAGATCGACCCTGCATACATCACCATATCCGAACGCATGGCGGCGCTTGGATATCTCTGCATTAATGTCATGGGGGCGGGTGAGGGGATATACACAGGTGCGACGCGTGGCTATGAGCGCCTTATCATCGACTCCTCACATCTCTTGGGCTATGAGGGCGTGGAGCGCACGATCCGTCACATCGAGGCGTTTGATGAATGCGATCAATTCCTGTGGCTGCACTTTGCCGATCCCCATGCGTATACGCCGCGCGGGCAGGCGGCTCCGATGTCCGCGCAGACGCATGTACCGCTCATGGAGCGCCTTGCGGCGGGGGTTGATGCGGAGACAAGCGTGCACCTGCCGCGTCGTCCCGTCTATGTCGCTGCCAATCGGCAGGGCATACGGAATGCGGATCGTGCACTCGGGAGCCTCTTCGATTATCTTGAGACGCATTTCAACGATGATGAATACATCGTGCATCTGTACTCCGATCACGGGGTATCCATCTACGAGTCTGAGCCGTATCTCACGAGTGAGACACAGGCGGGGGCTGCGCTCATGATACGCGGTGCGGATGTTCCCGCGCTTGGCATTGTGGAGGAGCTGACGAGCGGCGTTGATATCTACAACATCATGGCGCATACGGTTGGATTCCCCGTTGGGGAGAATGTGGACGGCAATCTTCCCGCTGCGCTCGGAGGAGAGGAGCGTGCCTACGTCATTTCAAACTCCATCTATCCGGGCAAACCGTATGAGCTTGGTATCCGCACGCAGGACTATGAGTTCCGACTCCGCTCGGCGCATCCGGTCAGCATGGATGGAACCACTGACCTGACGGGGGCGCAGATGTGGGTGTGGAAGAGATCCGCGCATGAGCCTGTGGAGGATGCGCGGGTTTATGAATATTTTCAGTGCATCGCGCGGGATTTTACGCAGGGTGCAATCGACAATGCGGGGGATCTTTGGCCTGCGTTGGGGATGTCGGAATCGAATAAATGAGAAGTATGCAAGCGTACCTATTTTATGTAGAAAATGCGTTTCTGCGCAGACGGTACGTTTTTGATGATCCCCTGTCAACGCTTTTGAGGCATATCGGTCAGTGACAGTTGCTCTTCAAGGAGTCCTTTATACATCATTTCTTGCGCCGCGGGCGGATGGTGATGAGAAAAGCAGTGGCATAGGCGGTGATCGGGATGGCGCAGAGGAGTCCGATGCTGCCGACGAGGGAGCGTACGATCTCGGTTGCGATCATGTTGAGGTTCATGATGTGCAGCAGCGGGATATCGGGCTGCGCGGAGATGAGAAGGATGAGCGGGAGTGCGCCGCCGATGTAGGCGAGGACGAGAGTGTTTGCCATGGTGCCCATGACATCACGCCCGACGTTCAGTCCAGAGGTGACGAGTGTCTGAAATTTCGTTCGTGGTGCGAGCTGTTTCATCTCGTACTGTGCGGAGGCGATCGAGACGGCGACATCCATGACGGCGCCGAGTGCGCCGAGGACAATGCCCGAAAAGAGCAGCTCGCGAAAGTCCACGTCCTTTAGATAGAGCACCTTGAGCATGCCCGCCTGCTCCTCGCTGACGCCCGTGAGATAGGTGAAGTGAATGGCGAGGATGGCGAGGATGGAGGCGATGAGAATGCCGCCGACCGTGCCGATGATGGCGCCCGCGGATTTGACGTTGCGACCGTTGACGATGAGCTGGGTCGCGAGTGTGATGATCGTGCCGATGAGGATGGTCCAGAGGAGGATGTGTGAGGGCGCGAAGAGGATGAGGGCGATGAGTCCCTTCGCGATGAGGAGAACGGCGAAGAGGAGGACGAGGAGCGCCTTGACTCCTGTCATGCCGCCAAAGAGGATGAGCAGCGCGGCAAAACCCATGAGCAGGAAGAGCATGGCGGGCAGACGATCGTAGTCGACGATGGCATAGCTGTCGTTCTCTGCACGCACGATGATGTTTTCTCCCTCTGCGGGATGAATGTCAAAGGCGGGGTTGTTCAGCGTGCGATGTGTGATCGTTGTTTCCGTGCCTGTCGCCTCACCCGAGTCGATGCGGATGCGTACGTCGTACTGCATCGCGCCTGGGGCAAACGCTGTGATCTCGTTCGGCATCTCCGTAGCACTCAGAATCTTCGCCTTGTATGTCGGCGGATCGCCGTCCTCACCGGCGGGAAGATGAAAGAGGAGGAAGAGCAGGGCAGGAACGCCCAGGCAGACAGCGAGAAAACGCGCGAAGCGCTGCGGATGAATCTTCATGAGAGTACACCTTTCGTAGAAGGTTAAGACGATTTGACACATCTTATAACATGATAATGATATTTATATTAGTGTGAATCCAATAGTTATTCCTAATTACCGCGCGGCTATTGACATTACGGTCATTCTCACATATACTGAGAACACAAGATGATTCCAGAGAGAGCAGCGGCGAAGCAGCCGAGGCTTTCACGGCGCAGGAATTGTCATCGCTGTATGTGATCCATCAAGGCTGCCTCATGGCAGTCTTTCTTTCCCCATGGATCCAGGCGGCGTTCACTCAGTTCTGAGGCAAGGCGCCTAGATGCGAAAAGCCCGTTCGGGCGATAGAACAGAGGAGGAATTATCATGTTCTCGAAGACAGATTTTTGGATCGGCCTTGCGGTCGGCGCGGTGGCAGGTATTTTCGGCTATCGCTTCATGCAGGAGCGCACGCAGCAGCTTGCCGCGCTCGAGGCAGGTCAGGCAGATCTCTCGCTGGCAGAGCTTCAGCGCCAGAAGGAGGAGCTTGAGGATCTGATTGCAGCGCAGTCTGCACAGACGGCTGAGCAGTAAGATCTGTACGGGGGGCTGCTGCGCGGGTTCGCGCGCAGCCCCTTTTTTAAAAAAAGAAGCGTCGTTACGGCGTATGAATAAATAACCTTCGAAGAAGAAAGAGAGGGAGAGGGGCTTCCTATGAATATTTTTGATACGATTAAGAATGCGATTCCGCAGTCGGCGGTGGATGTGTTCATCCGTACGACGGACATCGCATCCTATATGCCGGGGCGCGTACGCCTTTACAGCAAACAGATTGTGAACAACGCAGCACTTGAGCAGCAGGTGCGGGCACATCTTGCGAAATTCACGGAGATCGAGGGCGTGGAGGTGAACCTTGCGACCGGCTCGATCCTCATCACATACGAGCCGGAGCGTCTGCGCGCGAATGCCGAGCTGCGGCGTGTCGAGGACTATATGCGCACACATGCAAGGAGGAAGGCATCGTGAACTATATTTCAGGGCTGATGCTCGGCGCATCGATTGCGAATATGCTGCGGCAGTCGCTTGGCTCTGCAGACAGTCATACAAATGAATCCTTCGTGCAGGGAACGGGTGGTGGGCGTGGCCGTTCTGCATCGTCCGGCTTTTCCTCTACCGCCGGCGGACTTGCACTCGGGGGAGCAGCGCTCACGGGGCTGCTTGGCGGCGGACGGATGGGGGGCGGTGCTTCTCTTCTGTCAACGGGGCTGCTTGGCGGCGGCCGTGGGAGCGCTTCGTCCCCGCTCACAAGCCTTTTCAGCACGATGGGGCGCGCTGGGGGGGCACAGCCCTTTTTATCAGGTGGGGGCGGCGGACGGATGGGAAGGCAGTCCGCTCAGGAGGAGGCATCTGCTCCTGTACAGCAGCAGGCAAAGGTGACGGCGGAGCCGCCCTTTACCTGTGTTCATGCCTCTCCGGGGCGTCGCCGCTATCGGACACCGTATCTGACGAAGGAGTTTGCAGCGGTGCTTGAGGAGTGCCTTGCACGTCTCCCGTTCGTGCTGTCGGTGCGTGCAAATGCTGTTTCGGGCAGCATTCTGCTCACGTATCTGCCGGAGGATGAGGCGCATATCGTTGTGCTTGCAGAGGGGCTGCAAGCGATTTTTTCAGAGGGGCGCACTGCGCCGCCGCCTGCGACGCTTGCGCAGAGCGTGCGCCGTTCGGTGCATGATTTCAGTGGCTGGATCCAGCGGCATACGGGCGGTGCGCTCGACCTGAGTTCAGTCGTTGCGGGTATTTTCGTCCTGCGCGGCATACGTCAGCTCGTCCTGACGAACAACACGCCGTCCGGCTCGCAGATGCTGTGGTGGGCACTGACGCTCATGAGAGGGTGGAAGGTATGAAACTGATCCATACACGCATTCGTCTGCGCGGACAGCTTCCACGTGTGGATGCCATGCGCCTTGCTGCGCGGATGCGCCGTTTCCCCACTGTGACGGCAGCATCCGCGAGTGAGTCTCACGTCGATCTCTGGCACGAGGGGGCAATCCCCGTGCCGCGCATTCTTGCGGCGGCAGAGCGTGCCGTGCAGGAGAACGCGGACAAGGCGGTGACGCCGACGGAGCAGATGGCGGAGTTCCGGCGTGATGCCGTGATCTCACTCGCGAGTTTTGCAGCGATGGAGCTGCTGAAGCGCGGGGCGCCCGAACTCTTTGCCTCAATGACGGTGCTGCGCTCACTGCTTGTTCTGGGCATCTCGCGCAATTTCATCAAGACGGGAATCGGCGGTCTGATCAAGGATCGTCAGCCGAATGCAGACACGCTGACAACGACGGCGGTGATTGCCTCCGTGCTTGCGGGCAAGCCCGAGTCGAGCCTCATGCTGCTCGCACTCAGCAACGGTGCGGAGATGCTGACGAGCTATGCGGCGGAGAAGGCACGCACGCACATCTCGGGACTCCTCTCGCTCGGACAGCGCGATGTCTGGCTGGTTGAAATGACGCCGGACGGCGAGGTCGAGCGCAAGGTGCCCGTGGAGGAGGTTCGCCCCGGTGATACGATTGCCGTACACGCAGGCGAGAAGATTGCGATTGACGGGCGTGTGCTGCGCGGCGATGCGGCGGTGACACAGGCATCGATTACCGGTGAATCCGCGCCCGCGATGAAGCACGAGGGCGCTCCGGTCTATGCGGGCAGTGTGGTCGAGGCAGGCGAACTCGTCGTCGCGGTGGAAAAGGTGGGCGGCGATACCTCGCTCGCACACATTGTCCACCTGGTCGAGGAGGCACAGATGCGCCGTGCGCCCGTGCAGAATTTTGCCGATCAGATGGCAAACTATCTCGTGCCTGTGTCCTTCCTGGGCGCTGCGATTGTCTACGGTGCGACGCGCGACTGGGGGCGGGTGCTGAACCTGCTCTTCATTGATTTCTCCTGTGGACTCAAACTCTCGACTGCGACGGCGATGTCGGCATCCATCGCAGCCGCTGCCAAGCGCGGCATTCTCGTCAAGGGAGGCAACTATATCGAGGCGCTTGCCCGTACGGATACGGTGGTGCTGGACAAGACGGGGACGCTGACCGTCGGCGTGCCGGAGATCACGTTCATCCGTACGGCGGCGAATGTTGCGGAGAAGGAAGTGATTCTCCTCGCGGCATCGGCGGAGGAACATTCCGTGCATCCGCTTGCCGTGGCGATTCAAAAATACGTGGAGGAGCAGGCGTGGAAGACACCGCAGCACCGCTCGTCGAAGACCATCGTGGCGCGCGGTATGCTCGCCGAGGTGCCGGACTTTGAAGGATATACGGGCGGTACGGTGCGCGTCGGCAGCCGCCGTTTCCTGAAGGAAAGCGGTGTCACAGACGAGGAGAATCTGATCGCTGCGGTACAGGGCAAGAATCTGCTCTATGTGGCGCGTGATACGAAGCTCATCGGCGTCATTGGGATCGAGGATCCGATCCGTCCGAAGATGAAGAAGACCTTGAACCAGCTGCGCCGCTGCGGCGTGGATGAAATCGTCATGCTGACGGGGGATGCGAAGGCGGTCGCGGCAGATGTGGCGCGGGAGATGGATGTGGACTCCTATCATGCGGAGATCCTGCCCGAGGACAAGTCGCGCTACGTCAACGAACTGCGCCAGCGCGGCACGGTGATGATGGTCGGCGACGGCATCAACGATGCGCCTGCACTCGCGTTTGCAGACGTGG
>ERZ773035.2538-NODE-2538-length-11744-cov-4.823680_pt1 | contig 11744 bp, 8 predicted proteins | sample MGYA00511487_ERZ773035 | MGnify/ENA primary metagenome ERZ773035 (study PRJEB29015, sample SAMEA2737985) | human oral metagenome | biome: human oral; feature: human-associated habitat; material: dental | place: China | collected 2024 ...
TTAGAAAATATAAGGAAAAGTTCGCACCGTTCTGGGAGCCCAGATACCTTTCCTATCCGAAAGACAGTGCGCTTCTTTTTAATTTGCTTTCTATTTATAAGATTGATAATAGGCAAGTTAAGAAGGGGTGAGAAATTCTTGGATGGTTTTATAATTAAAACCATCCAAAAACTCTACATTGATCTATATAGGGACATTGATGTGGATATCTCAGCTACCTGAATTGCAACTTTTTTACAAATCGCTCATGCTGTCTGTTCTAATATAAAATGTTCCTCTACCCGAACCTTTTCGAATAATAATCCCTTCTTCTGTAAGCTTTTTTAATGCTGCCAAGGTTGAAGATCTTCCTATACTTGGACAGTTTTGCACAACATCCGCTCCTGTAAACTTCCCTACTTTTTTCTCTACATAATTTTTCACAATATCATAGGCACTACTACTTTCTTTTATGAGTCCGACTCTTTCTTCAAACTCAGTGTAACAAGACAAAATCACCTGCAACATATACTTTATAAAAGGAGTAGCATCGTTTTTTTCTTCATGCCATCCCATATCGGCTTTTTCCAGTGTATCATAATATATGTCCTTTGTTTTCTCTATTTGTTTTTCTACGCTGATATATTTTCCTACATTATATCTGCTCTTATATAAAAGAAGAAGTGTGAGCAATCTGCTCATCCTGCCGTTTCCATCATTAAATGGGTGTATACATAAAAAATCACATATAAATATGGGAATCAGTATAAGCGAATCTATTTTTTCATTTGCAATAGCCTGTTCATAGGCATTACACAGTCTCTCTACTGCTTCAGGTGTATCATATGGTGCAATAGGAGTAAACCTTGTTACTACAGTTCCATCCGCTCTTGTTTCGTTAATGTAATTTTGAACGCTTTTAAAATATCCTCCATAAGACAATCCTGCTCGTTTTAAAAGATCTCTATGAAGTTGTAGAATATAGGATGGTTTGATAGGTATATACTCGTTACTTTCATGTATTGTATTTAAAACATCTCTATATCCCATAATTTCATTTTCATTACGATTATGAGGTGTTGTTTTTTCTTCAAATAATTGCTTCATTCTGGTACTTGTTGTTACTATACCTTCAATCTTATTTGAACTTTCTGTACTCTGTATTTTGGCAATCTCAGTAAGTCTATCCAACTCTACCGGCTTTTGTCTTATAAATAATTCCTGCCTTCCCTTACATTCGTGTATCCTTGCAACAAGGTTTAATATCTCATTATCCCATACTTTATTAAGGAGTGCACTGTAATCAAATTTTCTCATATAAACTCCTTTCATCCAACAATCTGTACTTTCATCCAACTTTACTATGCTTTGGACGAAAATACAATCCTTTGGATGAAATTTTTTTACTGCAAGTTATAGTCATCAATATACAAAGCAATCTTACTTTTAATAAAATAATGAGGCTGTGCATTTTAAGATTTTTGCACAAGTTGTATGATTGCATTATACCAAAATACCACTACATCTTGTGCTTGATCTCTATTTTGCAACAGCCCCATTAAAAAGTTATTTATTTTTCTAACGCCTGCTCCACATCAGCTATAAGGTCACGAATATCTTCTATACCCACAGACATTCTGATAAGATCCGCAGATACTCCTGCTGCCAAAAGCTCCTCATCATTCATCTGTCTGTGAGTAGTGGATGCCGGATGAAGTACGCAGGTTCTTGCGTCAGCCACATGAGTAACAATCGCAGCCAGCCTTAAAGCATCCATAAACTTAACAGCCGCTTCTCTTCCGCCTACGACACCGAATGATATAACTCCGCAAGAGCCCTTCGGTAGGTATTTTTTTGCCATTTCGTGCTGACTGTCATTTTCAAGTCCCGAAAAAGAAACCCATGATACCTTAGGATGCTTTTGTAAATACTTGGCAAGAGCCAAGGCATTTTCATAATGTCTTTCCATTCTTAGATGCAGTGTTTCCAGCCCAAACCCAAGGTAGAAAGAATTCTGCGGTGAAGGTATGGAGCCCAGATCACGCATTAAATTAGTTGTCATCCTTGTAATATACGCAGCCTTACCGAAGCTTTTTGTGTATACTGTTCCATGGTAGGTTTCATCCGGAGTTGTAAGCCCCGGGAATTTATCGCTGTATTTTTCCCAGTCAAAGTTTCCTGAGTCTACAACCACACCGCCTACAGCATTTGCAGAACCGTTCATGTATTTAGTAGTTGAATGAGTAACAATATCCGCACCCCATTCAAAAGGTCTGCAAAAGATAGGTGTAGGGAAGGTATTGTCAACGATTAGCGGTACTCCATGCTTATGTGCTACATTTGCAAACTTCTCTATATCAAAGATCCTAAGTGAAGGATTGGATAAGGTCTCACCGAAAACCAACTTGGTATTAGGCTTAAACTTTGCTTCAAGTTCCCAGGCTGAAATATCCGGATCAACAAAGCTCGTTTCTATGCCCATAGTTTTCATAGTTTTAGCTATCAGGTTGTAAGTTCCTCCGTAGATAGCGGAAGATGCGATAACATGGTCTCCTGCATTTGCTATATTTAAAATCGCATAAAAGTTAGCCGCCTGTCCTGATGAGGTTAGTATAGCCGCTATGCCGCCTTCAAGCTGACATATTTTATTGGCAACGGCATCATTGGTAGGGTTGGCAAGTCTGGTATAGAAATACCCCGCTTCTTTTAAGTCAAACAAATCACCCATTTGCTGTGATGATTCATATTTAAAAGTTGTAGACTGTACTATAGGAACTACTCTTGCTTCTCCGTTTTTAGGTTCATAACCACCTTGAACACAGATGGTGTTAATATTGTAATTTGACATTTATAAAACTCCTTTTTTTCCAAGTCTAATTAATATATATTTTTATTCTTGTACTGTCAAGCTAAGTGTAAGTTAGCATAATAAATAATAATTCCAAATCATCATTCCGGTCGGTATGACCGGTAATGATTTTTATTAATACATTTCTTTATTTTAATTTTCTTCAAGCACAGCCGGATTTTACCGAAAGTTTATTACTTTCTGCCAAGGTACTGATAAAGCTGTAGTCATCATCTACACCAAAGCAAATCGTATCACCTGTTAAGAGGTATTGATAATCAATCAAATATAATATATGTCTCCATGTATGACCCGGAACCATAATACATTCAATCGCTATTCCTTCAAAATTATAAAATCTTAAAATTTACACCTTTCTAAAATACGGGCTAAGATTCATAAATAACTCCTCTAAGTTCTCCTTGCCACTTTCATTTTGTATCAGATATTCCAATAATTCCTCCTGTCTTGCCTGCCCGAGAGTTAGACGGTATAGAGATAAGATTTTAATCAACCTTTTATAAGCCTCTTGATCTTTGCTTAACGGATACATAGGAACAATTCTCTCTATACGAATCATATCTTTAGTTTCTTTTAGTCCCCAGTAAGGAATCAAATCAGAACTTTTCTTGGAACTTTCCATAAGTTTAGCCTCCTGAAACAGTTCCTCCCATATATTTGATTTAAAAATGATATTTCCATATCTTTTGGCTACATTCTGCCTTATGGCAAGACATTTAAAGCGGTTAATTCTTCCCTCTCTTTGCTCCAAATCAATCGGGTTTGATGGGAGATTCCAATGTACAATTTTTCTGCAATAATTATGAAAATCAAGACCCTCTTGACCTATGGATGTGGAAGTCAATACAAATGGTCTAAAAGGTGAATTAAAGGCTGACCTTAGCAACTTCTTTCTATTTGTATCCGTATCGCTTCCCTCTCCCTTTGTAAAAGCAACCGCAAAATGTGTTCTGATTCTTGTAGGAATTATTTTCTGTTCATTTATTGTTTTATTAAAATTTTGCCATGTATCAATTTCATAAGGTGTTGTTCTTAAATTCATATTTGACATAATATCCTTATGAAGTTTGAATACAACATTTTCCCCCTCATATCCGTTTGCCAAAAGATGTGCATATTCATCAAACATTGACTGAATATTCCCCTGCTTAGAATAAGTCAAAACATTTTTCCAATGTGCATCCTCATTATTTTTTCCACAAACAAGTTCGACAATTGCCGTAGAATCCGGCTTGTTCATCATATCAATAAAACGTTTTGCCACCTGAGTGGGAAGAACACTTTCATAATTCTTCCCATCGGAATAAAGCCTATATAATCTGTTAATACATACAGCCGGTGATGCAATAGCCATATTTGCCAATACAAAATACAGATCCTTAGGTTTTCTTCCAAGCTCAAATTCCTCTATATTATTATAAAAAAGCTTCCTTAGCTGCTCTAAATGTTTCAAAAAAAGAGAACTTATATCATCTTCATCATAAAGCAGTTTTTTGTCCCCATTTAACCACTCAGCCACATATCTCTGAGAATCAAGTAAAAGAGGAGCCATATAATACCATCTCTGATCTATGACACCTGATATCGGAGTCTTATACTTTTCCAGCTTTTTTGATATTTTTTCTTCTATTTTTCTTTCTATTTCTTTCAATGAGATAGACCTGTTCATACAGTCTAGAGGATTATAGCATTCAGTCAAAAAGTTAGAAGGATATAATAGGCAGAACAAACTCATGCCGTTTAACCTTTTATCAGATATTGAAAATCTCATCCTTGGTCCGGGGTAAGACTTTTTCTCAGAGCTGAAATAACGCACTGCTATATCTTCATTATTCTTTACTAGAGCTCCTATAGTGCGACGTTCTTCCTCATATGAAAGCATACAGGATATCATTCTTGGTACCATTTCCCATGAGGAAAATATCAAAGTCTTGCTAAAGTTTTTTACATCTTTAAATACTCCTACCGGTACATAGTAGGGTTTTGAAGGGGGCACCCACAAAAGAAGTTCCGACTTTTGTGAAAAAACATGTTTCTTAACAGCTTCCAGTCTTGCATTATTAGATCTTATAGGTTTAAAATTATTTATATCCTCTCTTTTTAACCATAGAACATCCTTAGTACTTTTGTCTATTCCCTTTACTTTTTCCGAATTATTGCTAAAATATTTCACAATATCTTTTTTCAGCTTATAATCCTTCATAAAGGACATAATATACGGACAAGATTTTATATAATCAATAGGAAGATGATATGATTCTTCCATCAACTCAACTAAGCTTCTTGCCTTAATATATGATTTTATATCATATTCATCCACATCCAACTCTTTGTGGGTATTTGTAATATCAATTATATCAGCACTTTCCTTTGTGGAAATTCTCTCTGTCCTGCATACAGAGCCATATATTGCCTCTTGGGCTGTATTTTTCGCCTGAATAATTGATATATCTCCTATCATAAACCCCTTTAGACGCTTTGAATAATCCTCCCATATATTTTTAAATTCTATCTGTTTATCCTCTGTATTGTTCAAAAAATCCATTACATTAAAAAACTCAGAGAAATGTTCATCAACAAGAGACTCATCAATTTCTTCCAATGTCGAATACATCTTATACGGTGTAGCTGAAAGCAAAAGCATATATACAGATTTACTGTTAAAAAACTTAGCTGCAAGCATTCCCATTTCAGAGTCACTCTCTGATTTTATCAGATACTTAAATCTCTGAAATTCATCTAAAATTACCAGATTCGGATTCAGCTTTTCCAAACTGATTCCCGCAAATAAATATCTTAATCTCCCGATAATTTCATTTATCTTTTCCGCTTCCCCGCTTTTTTTAACTTCCCTGCATTTTTTCACCAAATCTTCAAGTAAAGTACTTCCATTAGGATTCCGGGTCTTTAAACCTTCGGATACCTTTTTTAGCATATATTTTAGGTATTTGCCCTTAGTAAGTATGTTACATTCAGAAACTTTATAAATTCCATCCTCTTTTGCCCATTCATTCCAGCCTACACTTGCCCCTGCCTGCATAATCTGCTCTAAAGGCTTAATATATTTTTTCAGTTCCGGTACATGCAGCAATATAGCAAACAATACCGCTCTTTCCCACAACAGACCACACCCTGTAGTCATACGAAATGAGGTATCAGGTGTCAATGGAATCAGCCCAATCAAGTTTTTCTTTGCATTTTCGGCTTCCTTATAAAATATATTCAGATGTTGTACTGAAAGTCTTGAACCAGCTATACTTTCTCTTTGTACATCTTCTGTAATGCAAAGTTTTTCAAGATTCTGATCTGCTATGGCTGCATTTGAACATATATAGACTACCCTTATTCTATCCTTACCCTGCTCCCTAGCAAAATCTGCAAATTTTGCAATAGTTCCCCTTGCAATCAAGGTTTTCCCAAGTCCCACCTCATCAGATATAAGAACTCTTCTCTGTCCTTTTTTATATAGCTCTATAATCCGATTTACAGTCTCTCTTTGGAAATCTTTCAAACCTTCCATTATATTCCGTGCGGTATTTTGCTTTTCCATACTATTTCACCACTTTTCTAAATGTATTGTATAGCTTTTTAAAAGTCTCAGGAACTACACTATCTTTCGGCAACAACCGAATCAGTTTTTCAATTTCTGTAAAACTCTCCAGCTCAGTCGCCGCTTTTTTTAACATTTTTTCATAAAGCAGCGGCATATTCTCCATAAAAGCATAAGATTTTCCTAAGCTCCCCTGGCAGTTTCCACTATTCGCTCTTAAAGCAGAGGTAATATAATCATCTCCAAATAAAAACTCTACATATCTATAAAAGTTTTCTCCTATAATTGATGAGATAACCTTGCCTTCCCTCTCATTAGGTATACCCTCAGTTTCTATCTTAATCAGCCTTTTTACCTTATTACCGGCATTATCACAAATGAATAAAACATAAAACTCAGATAAGGAGTTTATCGACAATTTTTCAAACAGCATATTTTTTGCAAATTCCACTTCCCCGGTCTGTGCAAATATAGGACTTAATGTGATATCAGCATCCGGCTTTTCATAATCCTCCACACTGATATTAACATCATAGTAATCTCTGTTTTCAGTTACTAGCGCATAAAATTTATAACGGTTTATCTGTTTTATCAAAAAATTAAGTTCTCCTGCCTCATCCACTTCCTTTAATTTTTTGTGCTCAGAAAGTTCTACCTCTTTAAATGGATTATTCGCCCCATCCTCATCTCCATTGAATATGTCTGCCTTTAATTTTTCCATATTTATATGCCTGTTTTTTGACTTTAATAACAGCATAAATTCTATATTTCCATAAACGGCATTATGTGAGGCGTTTAAAGATCCCAGATAAAGTTCTGTATTCGAATTTTTTCTAAGCATATAGACTTTTGCATGAATATCCTGCTTATAATAATCACTCTCTCCATCAGATATTGCCGCTTCACCGTCCACAATCTCATCTTTTAATACATAAATTCTAAAATTATCACAATCCTCAGGTTTTAATTTTTCAAGTGACATCTCTCTTGTAATAAGCATATACTCTGTATTCTCAATCCACCTGCTTCTTTCATTAAATTGGCGAATTATATCTTTGCTTAAAAAAGGAGATATTACAAGAAGTTCATGGAAAGATTTTTCAAATCTGTCATTTTCTCCCTTTATCAAGGAAGTATCAAGCATTGAATATATACCGCCTTCTGAGCATGGTACACCACTTGGTATAAATTCAAAATCATAGAACTCCTTCATACCTGTTTCAAAATTTACATAATCAAGTTCTTTTATTAACTGTCTGATTTGCTTTGCCTTGGCAATTTCAGATTTCGGAAGCTGTTTTAATAGATATTTTAGAAAGTCTGCTACCGGTATATTCTTATCAGTTTCTTCACCAAGCTTTCCATCCATGTAAAAGCATATATCCCAACTTCTGTCAAATGTCAGATTGCGACTTAACACTACAATTCTGTATAAAACTTCTTCTTTATTTGTATATCTAAGCAGCCAAAACTTGGGATGAAATGACGGATATTTTATACCCTTCATCGCCTTTGTTACCACTTGGAAAACCATTTTTTCAAGCAAAGTATATACTACACTCAACTTCCTCGGCAGATAAATCTGTCCCGCCTCACAAAATAAAGCCAATTTATCTCCTGTCCTTCTAAGGGCTTCCAAAAGACAGACCGGATCTTTCATTATATTGCTGTCAGACTCTACCGAAAGTCCAAGTGCAATGCACACCCCTACCAAGGCATCCAAATCCAAAGAATAAGTCGTACCGACTGCAAAGTCCAATATATAAGAATCCGGCGGTATTAAAATATTTCCATAATCAAGTCTGTCTTCACCGAGATTTAACATTCTACTGCCCCTCCCATATAAATATCCTTCATAATTTTTATTGCATTATCAAATCTATAATTCAGCTTATGTCCTCCAAACCATTCCTCACTGTCAAACTTTCCGGGATTAGCACATCTTGCCCTACCTCTGCCCTTTAAAAACACTTCCCTGTTTTCTACAATTTTTTTCAGTTCTAAAATATTTTCATCAAGCATTGCCTTCCTCGCAGCAAACAAAAATCTGCACATTATCGGATTTTTCCACGCCTTTGTACGGGCAAAAATTGCCTCTAAGTCAATATTTGCAATGTTTTTTATTTCACTGCGACAATCATCAAAAGCTTCATTAGCCTCTTCATTTTTTTCATCAGCAAGAACTATATTATAAATAATACGGAGTATATAATTAAACTCTGAAAAGTCTTTAGCCAAGCGGTAATCTTTTTGCATCTGCTTTGGAAAGAGTCTAATCATATCACTAAGACTTTCAAAAACCTCACATTCCATTATCTCCCATAAATTGTTTTTTAAAGCATGAGCAAATATACTTTCCCCACATGAGTTTATAATCCTCTCCTTTAAAAACTCTGCTTCTTCTTTTGTCAGTTCCATCTCAAGTTTGTCAAACCACTCATCCTCATAAGTAGGTATATTCCAAAAATGTACACCGCGAATATCACCTGCATCTGCATCATCTGTCTCGTTTTCCTCAGCTTTGTCATTCCTGTTTCCAAGTTCTGTAAGATTACCCTTTTTAGCATTTATCGCACATACAGCTTGTGCATATTCTGATAATGATAATCTGCCGCCACGAAATATACCGTACTGCCTTAAACCTGACCAATATATATCCGCAGGTGTACGCTTAACCCATCTGTCATTTGCAAGCGAGCGTCTGCCTATTACACCTGTTTCTCCCGGATTGTTATCTATAAATATTTCTGCACACTCTCTTTCTATAGCATTTAAGATGTCAAGAAAATCATTTACATCTGTTTCACCGCTTCTTTCCAAATCTCTTAGGGCATAGGGCACGATGAAAAAATATTTTGCTCTTGTTTGGATTGTAGATGTGCCCGGGAAAAACAAATCAGAGAACCCGTCTCTGATTGTTGCAATACCAAGCTCATCAAGAGTTGAGTTTTCCAAGAGCAAGTCAAGTACTGTAAGCACTTTATTTCTTTCTGTTTTTGAAAAATCAATCCATCCTATAGGCATATTGAGTCTTCCTTTAATCTATAAGTTTTTTGAGGGCAGAAAGCTCCTCTTTGGTTAGTGTAATGCCCTTTCCCATTTTCTCACGATTCGGTGCCCATTCCCTGATATCATACTTAGGTGCGGCGCCGTTCCATGAAATCAGGTTCAGCTCCTTCCTCCACCCCTTTGCATTCTCCGATAAAACACCTATTTTCTCTACAATATCATACTTAAAATCTGCCGCCATATTTATCCTTTCCTGCTTCAAGCTCTGCAAATAGCTTCCAAACTCTTCTGATACTGTTTCTTTTTTCTATACTTCATCACACTTATAAAATATGTTGAGTTTCTCCATCTTATTTCCCAAAGTATATTTTATATTATGACTTGATTTTTAAGGATCTATCTCCAATCATGTAAAACTTATAACAAGTATTGTATACATATCTTATCTTCTAAATTACCTCTTATCAAATTACTTCACTTTTATAAATTTAATAAGTGATTTTCCTATAAATTCTTTATTTTAATCATTTTTTATACCTTCGATAATGTTCGTAATAATATCCTTTTTGTCTTTTTCCGATATATTTTTACCAAATACCTTTTCAATCTCCTTATTAATGCTACAACCTGATTCCGATAAAATTTTATTGTATTTAATAATATTCTCTATACTATCTGTTTTATTTGTTTCTAAATATTTTTTCAATGCATCTATAAATAATTTTGAAAAATCTTCTAATACATCCGGATTATCTTTAATTAATTCAGGAAATTTTAGTATATTTTCATGATAATTTTCATCCTCATTTACTCTTAACTCATTATCGTTCTTTTTTCTAACATCAAAAGGACAACTTTCCCCCTCCAAATACAGTTTCTTTAGTACTTTTATAAATTTATTATTATCACTATAAGCAAGTATCTCATCTGGGCTTCCCAAAAAATCTATTTGTATATTAATTAAAGCCGCTTCAACTTTTTCACTGTTGTTCTTAAATAGTTCCAAAAAATTAAAAGTATAATTGTTATTCTTAAATACATCAACATATGCAATATCAAAAATCAGCTCCCAACTATATCTATATTTTATCCAACTTTGCAATTCTTTTTCATTATGTATCCCTGCCATTGAACTTATAGTTCTACAATTGATATATTCCCATATTTCTACACATCTGTTAAAAAATATAAATAACAGCCTTTTTATTTCTTTTTTCACCTCGATATCATTAAGCTTCTCTATTGTTCTTTGTTCCACTATATCAATACTGTCAATTTCTTTCATCAATATAGATTTGATTATTTTTTTAATGCTCAATAAATTATTTTTATAACTGTCTACTGAACAAAATGCTCCAATATTTTTTTGCAGTGTATTTTTTACACAATCTTTTCTATTTTGGCTAAAAGATAGCTTTTCAAAGACTTTATCTATATCTGTTGAAAATAAATACTTCACTGCATTAGGTCTTATAGAACTATCTTTATACCAATCTATTATACTGTTTTTCTTGTATCCTAAAATATCAATCCCAGTAAATAAGCAAAAAAAAGGTACATTAGGTATAATATCATAAATAAATGGAATTGTATTTTCCAGTTCTGTAGGTTTACCTGAATCTAGTTTTTTAATATAAAAAACAGCATCTATTCCCTTTTTTGTGTTTTTACTTTCTTCTATATTTGTAAGATAATTTCTTAGCTGCATCTTTTTGTCTATACCTTTTTATATATGATCAAGTCCTCTGGTATCATGAAATATAATACTTTCTAAACCTAATTCATCAGCTAAATAAGCATAATCATTAGATAACATATCATAAATCTCTACCTTATCTATTATGGCAGTTAGTGATTTTTTCTCTTTTGCACTGATGTAATGAACTTTCAAACAATACTTTAATAAATCTATATCCTCATCTATTAAATAATTGAAATCAAATTCTATTGATTTAATTATTGCACTTTTCTCTCTTTCATCATATTTAACATACACCCCTAAGCAGCTATTTCTTTTAAAATATTCTACCAATTTAGTTTGAATTTCAATGTAAATATTCTTATATATCTTCTTTACATTCGCTTCTATAGATTTAAATTCTTCTATAGGGTTAAATTCTTCTATTGTATTACTATTTCTATTTCTATTTCGTATTATATTTATAATAGATTTAAATTCTGATTTTGAAATTTCTTTCACATTAATCACTTTATATTCTTTATCTAAAAACATAAACTCATCTATTTCAAAGTTACCATTTTGATAAAGTAATATTTTCTCCAGTTCATTGTCTAGTATAATCCACTTTAAATAAAACTATGTTTTATTACACTTAC
>ERZ773035.2551-NODE-2551-length-11676-cov-4.607177_pt1 | contig 11676 bp, 9 predicted proteins | sample MGYA00511487_ERZ773035 | MGnify/ENA primary metagenome ERZ773035 (study PRJEB29015, sample SAMEA2737985) | human oral metagenome | biome: human oral; feature: human-associated habitat; material: dental | place: China | collected 2024 ...
ATATACATTATGTACCTAAAACACGGAAATATTAATAAATTAAGGGGAATAAAAATTTGGACATACAAAAAAGATTATTTGAATTACAGGATAAAGACTATGCCCTTTTTCAAAGCAGATTAGTACCCGACATAGACAGTGAACTTATTATAGGGGTTCGTGTACCTACACTCAGAAAGTTTGCCAAAGAGCTTAAAAAAAATCAAGGTTGTGAAGACTTTTTAAAAGAACTGCCTCATAAGTACTATGATGAAAATATGTTGCACGGAATCCTTATTTCCGAAATGAAAGATTATATAGGCTGTATAGAAAGATTAAATGAGTTTTTACCTTATATAGATAATTGGGCGGTGTGTGATACACTGTCTCCTAAGGTTTTTAAGAAAAATAAGGATACACTCTTAGAAGAAATCTGTACCTGGTCAAAGTCGAAGAAGACCTACACCTGTAGGTTCGGTATCGGTATGCTGATGAGTCATTTTTTAGATGAAGACTTTAATAAAGAATATTTGAAATTGCCTGCCGGTATTAAATCAAAAGAGTATTATGTAAATATGATGCTTGCATGGTTTTTCGCTACTGCCTTGGCAAAACAGTGGGAGTCTACACTGCCTCTTTTTGAAGAAGAAAAGCTTGATGTTTGGGTACATAATAAGGCTATACAAAAAGCCAAAGAAAGTTATAGAATAGATGTCGATAAAAAAGCCTATCTGTCAAGTCTTAAAATAAAGTAAATAAAGGTTGCCTTTATATGCGGTGTACTTACTTAATGATATTTGAAACCACTACTGTTTTGTATATTTAATAAAACGGTAAAAATACCTACAGTATCGGTTTAAGTATCAACAGTTCGGTACACCGCATTCCAAAGTCGGATATCAAGTATACTGCAAACTACTTAATAAATTGAATTTTACCCAAAAAAGGCAATGGCTGCATAAGTCCTTTTGATACGTTTATCATACCTATGATAGAAAAGGAAATAAAAGCAAGCCATACAATGAATGAAATAAGTGTCAAAACCCCGCTTATTAAAAGAAACAAAGAGAGGTTGTAAAATGCAATGACAAAAATCTGTTCAAAGAAAAACGGCACAATCAGGTTAAATACCAATAAGACGGCAACTTCGCAAATAAACAAATTTAATCCTTGTTTTGCATGGTATTGTACAAACTCATCATCCTTTTCAGCAAAAAACGGAATAAGTGCCAATATGCCCAAATATGAAAGATAGGTAACTGTTTTGTTATTTGTACCCATAAAGAAATCCTCCTTTATATTTTCTGACTAACGTAGAGTGATATTATAATAGATAGATTAAAAATTAGCAATAATGTGTTTATATATTTGAAAAAACTTTAACAAATATAAATAAATATTAAGGTTAATGTTAAAAAGACAGATAATACATTTTTGCTATAATATAAAAAGATTCTCTGTATTAAAAAATTACAGTTAATTTACAGAAGACTTAGCCGCTGACTTTTTGCCAATAATAGGCAGAGGTGCTGTAAGACCTCGACACGCATTTACAATTCCTAAAATACAAAGAACTAAAAATATTATACCTATAATAGTTGATATAATACCGAAAACGGCAACTATGAAAAATCCTACTGCAAATACAATCTGTATATATTCTTCTATATATTGATAAAACATAACTCCAAAAAATAAGCCGGATACAGCAAAAATCATATAAACAACACGAACTGCCGATAAAATAATAATTCCGAAAATAGTTAATTTTGCTCCTTGACGCACATGAAACTGGACAAATTCATCATCCTTTGCTGCAATCAAAGGAATAAGAACAAGTATGCCAAGATAAGAAAGACAGGCAAGTACTTTGCTTTTTGTAGTCATAAAACCTCCTTTGTGTTAAGTCCCCTCAGATAAACTGATTATAATATGTAAGATGAAAATTAACAAGACAGTTTGGCACATAAACAACAGCTGTTTATCTTTCTCAATTCTTTATACTGCTAACTGCCATCCAATCTTATACATCGGTGGACTAATTAAGGGATAAATGATATACTACAAAATATCGCAACAGATATATTAAGAAAAATATCCTATATGATACCGATATAAAGCACTCATATTATATTAAGGGGATTTTATGGACAGAGAAGCAAAAATAAGTAAACTTTTCTCAGGCTACATGAAATGGCCGTCATACATAGCTATACTGTTTATAGGACTAAGTGTACTTATACTTATAGTAGATACGGTGGCAGGACTTATAATGTTATTTATAAGTGTAATATTTCTTGCCGCTCTCGCATTATTGTATACAAACTATAAACAATATATAGATATGGCTATAGTTTCTTATGCCGTGAATTTTCACGAGAAACAAAGCGAGTTGAACCTGGAACTTGACATACCCTATGCAATACTTAATGAAGAGGCTGCGGTAGTCTGGTCCAACAGAAAGTTTGATGAGATATTTAATGCAAACAGACAGGCATACAGAAAGCTTACACGTGTGTTTGGAGAGATTGATTTAAGACAGGTATCTCAAAAAAATGAGTTTTGTATTAAATATGACAAAAGAAGTTACAGACTCATATTAAAGACAGCCAAGGTGGAGGATAGAATACTGTACTCGTTGTATTTGTATGATGAAACGGAACTTGGAAATATAAGAGACTTATTGCTGGCTTCCACCTTAGTTTCGGGCTATATATACATAGACAATTATGAAGAAGTTATGCAAAGTGTTGAGGAAGTAAGAAGTTCCCTTCTGCTGGCATTAATAGACAGAAAAATAAAACAATACTTTGCAGATGATGGAATAGTTCATAAGCTTGAAAAAGATAAATACTTCTTTATTACCAATCACGCTTACCTGATGAAGCTTAAAGAATCAAGGTTTGAGCTTTTGGAAGAAGCCAAGGAGATAAGTATAGGCAATACTATGAGTATTACCCTGAGTATAGGTATAGGTGAGGGAGCCGAGACCTTTGGTGAAAGCTCCGACTATGCAAGTATGGCTATAGAAATGGCACTTGCCAGAGGCGGAGATCAGGTGGTAATAAAAAATAAAGAGGACTTGCTGTACTATGGCGGCAAATCCCAGTCCGTAGAAAAAACTACAAGGGTAAAGGCAAGAGTAAAAGCAAAGGCGCTTAGTGAGCTGATTCTCAGTAAGAAAAAAATCATTATTATGGGGCATAAGGTAATGGATATAGATTGCCTGGGTTCGGCACTCGGTGTGTGGTGCATAGCAAATGAACTTAAAAGAACCGCCCATATAGTAAGTACACAGGTCAATACCGCCGTAAAAAATGTACTTGATAAGTTTGTGCCTCCGGCATATCCCGAGGATTTATTTATAGATGCAAAAAAGGCGGAAAAAATCATAGATGCCGAAACTCTTTTGATAGTGGTTGATGTGAACAGACCAAGCATTACCGAAGCACCGGAGCTTTTGACCCTAACCGACAATATAGTGGTATTGGATCACCACAGACAGGGAAGCGAAAGCATAAGGAATGCAAAACTTTCATATATAGAAAGCTATGCCTCCAGTGCCTGTGAAATGGTAGCAGAGATACTTCAATATGTGGAAGACGGTATAAAGCTTAAACCGGATGAGGCTGATGCGATGTATGCCGGTATAGTTGTCGATACACAAAATTTTAACAATCAAACCGGGGTAAGAACCTTTGAAGCGGCAGCCTTCTTAAAAAGAAACGGTGCCGATACTACAAGGGTAAGAAAACTTTTCAGAGAAAATGTTAATGATTACATAGCCAAGGCGGAAGCCACACATAATGTAACTATATATGAGGAGCATTATGCCATAAGCTACTGTCCGGCAGAGGGGCTTGAGCGACCTACCGTTGTCTGTGCTCAAGTTGCCAATGACCTGCTTAACATCATAGATATTAAGGCAAGTATAGTATTTACCAAGGTAGGCAATACTGTATACATAAGTGCAAGATCGATAGACGAGGTAAATGTTCAATTTATGATGGAGAAAATAGGCGGTGGCGGACACAGAGCCATAGCCGGTGCCCAGCTTAAAGATATGGATATAGATACTGCAATAGATAGAGTAAAGACGCTTATAACAGACATGATTAGTAAAGGAGAATTATAGACATGAAGATAGTACTTTTAGAAGATGTAAAATCACTCGGTAAAAAAGGTGAGATCGTTGAAGTTGCCGAAGGTTATGCAAGGAACTTTATTTTACCCAAGAAAAAGGGTGTAGAAGCTACAAGCAGTAACCTTAACACTCTTAAACTACAAAAGGCAAATGCCGAAAAGATAGAAAAAGAAAATATAGAAGCTGCCAAGGCGTTGGCGGAAAAACTTAATGAAAGCAGTGTAAGCTTAAGGATTAAAGGCGGAGAGGGCGGAAGAACCTTCGGATCGGTTACCTCCAAGGAGATAGCGGCGGCACTTAAGTCTCAACTTGATTTGGATGTGGATAAAAAGAAGATAATGCTTGGTGAAACTATTAAGACCTTCGGTACACATGAGGTGGACATAAAAATATACAAGGGAATCAATGCCAAACTTAAAGTTAAGGTAGATGAGGAGTAGGTATGGAAGAGACCTTATTAAAGAGGATACTTCCGCATAGCATAGAAGCTGAGCAGTCGGTTATAGGCTCTATGCTTATGGATAAGGATGCGGTAATAGTTGCTTTGGACATGATAAGCTCTGAGGACTTTTATTCCAGACAATATGCCGTACTTTATGAAACTATGCTGGAGCTTTTTAATGAAGGTAAGGAAATGGACCTGATAGTGATACAAGACAGGCTGAGGGAAAAAAATGTGGTACCTGAGCTTAGCAGCCTTGACTTTATTAAAGAAATCATAACTACCGTACCGACTTCCGCCAATATCAAATACTATGCTACCATAGTAAAGGAAAAGTCCACTTTAAGGAAACTTATAAAGCTTAATGAAGACATAGCAAATTCCTGTTATGTAGGAAGTGACAGCCTTGAAGATATACTTGCACGCACGGAAAAGGATATATTTGAACTGCTGCAATCAAGAACAGCCAAGGACATAAGACCTATAGAAGATATTGCTAAAAATGTTCTATATAGAATAGAGGCTGCCAGCAGGACAAGGGAGGTAGTAACCGGTATACCTACCGGTTTTATAGACTTGGACTATAAGACCAGCGGTTTGCAGCCTTCGGACTTGGTTCTGATAGCGGCAAGACCTTCTATGGGAAAGACCGCATTTGTTCTGAATATGGTGCAGCATATAGCAATGAAAAAAGAACTGCCCTGTATGATATTTTCATTGGAAATGAGCAGCGAACAATTGGTGCAGCGTATGATTGCCATGGAAACCGGTATAGACTCACAAAAATTAAGAACCGGCAATCTGAATGATAATGACTGGGATCCGCTTATAAGAGGTATTGTGGATGTAAGTGATTCAAAAATCATCATAGATGATACGCCGGGTATAAGCGTGGGGGAACTTAGAAGTAAGTGTAGGAAGGTAAAGCTTGAAAAAGGGCTTAGCATAGTAATTATAGACTATTTACAGTTAATGACGGGTTCTTCAAAACGCTCGGAAAACAGGCAGCAGGAAATCTCTGAAATATCAAGAAGCCTAAAAGCTCTTGCCAGAGAGATAAAAGCACCTGTGGTGGCACTTTCACAGTTGTCTCGTGCCTGTGAGACAAGACCGGATCACAGACCTATGCTTTCAGACTTAAGAGAGTCAGGAGCTATAGAGCAGGATGCGGATATCGTAATGTTTTTATATAGGGATGATTATTATCATAAGGATACAGAGCATCCCAATGAAGCGGAAGTAATTATAGCAAAGCAAAGAAACGGTCCTATAGGAACGGTTAATCTGATGTGGAAGCCCGAGACTACAAGGTTTGTCAACATATCAAGAAGAGGGTAATGGTGTTAAAGCGGATAATGTGTACTTCATTATCCTTATTTATTTATATAATTAATATAGTGGAGTATTTGCAATGAAATAAGAAGATTTGAAACAGCGATAATGCTTTTAGAAAGTGCAAAGCTAAAAGACCAGTATGCTTTTTTGACTTTCAAGGCAATAAAGGAATTGGAATTTAAGGAGGCTAAGAAAAATGTTGGATAAAAGAATACAAGAGCATATACGTCATTATATTGACACAGAAGTATCTACTATGATTTCAGAAAATCGCAATATAACTCCTATAGATGGATTAAGAATGTTCTTAAATTCTGAAACATATGATATGCTTTGTGATGATAGCTTGAACTTATGGGAGTTCAGTCCACTTGCAATTTATGATATGTGGGAAAATGAAATAAAGACCGGTGATCCTAGAAATTCTTTATATCTGTGAGGTGATAAGAATGAATGAAAAATTTTTATTTTTCACATATTTACTTGAAAAATATGCAACTTATAAAGGAAAGAAGACCAAAGATGTGTTAAAAGAATGGGATGAAAAAGCAATTACAAAAGAAATATATGAAAATTATTTTCAATATCACCAGGAGAGAATTGAGAATGCCTATGAAGATATTGATAGCCTTATGAAAACAGGTAAACATCTTTGGTAATTAAGGTTAATTAGATATTTGTATTAAATTAGCAAAAAGGAGATAAAGAATTATGTTAAAAGAAGGAATAAAAGGAAGTATAGAAACTGTTGCAACAAATGAGAAAACAGCCAAGGCTTTAGGCAGCGGCGGTTTGGATGTTTTTGCAACTCCTATGATGATTTCGATTATGGAAGAAACTTGTTTTAAGAGTGTAGACTCCGAGCTTGAAGCGGAAAACACAACAGTGGGTATAGAAGTTAATATAAAGCATCTTGCAGCAACTCCGGTCGGCATGAAAGTAAGATGTGAGTCGGAGCTTATAAAAATTGACAACAGGGCATTGACCTTTACCGTAAAAGCCTATGATGAGAAGGGGCTTATCGGAGAGGGAGTACATCAGAGATTTATAGTACAAAGAGAGAAGTTTCAAAAAAAGGCGAATGAGAAGCTTATGTAATCAAGAACCCTTAAACCTTGTATTTCAATCATACTTGTCCGCCCCTTGGTATAATAAAAAGTTATTGGATATCATACATAGGGCGGACTTATGCTCAAACAGTCCTCATCATCTTCAGTTATTAAACAGGCGAATTATAAAAGTCGGCATCAACCTAATATAATTATTACAATAAGGCTTATTGATAGAGATATATTGTAAAATTTACTTGGTATCAGAAAAAAAGTATGTTATAATAGACTGGCTTTAAGTCCGGTTGTAGTAGTTAAATTATGATTGAAACACAGCAAAATTTATAATTTTAAGGCGGCTACTATAAATAAAGGCTTTGTAATATATTTTAATAATAATTCCTAGCACAAATCCATCTAAAAGATGTTTGCCACGCAAATGCCCTTTTAAAGCCTTATTCTATGGGGCTTGTAAGGGGGGAGGGTTTAGAAATAATAACCCCGATAAGGGGACGGAAACCATACAATGCAAGACCTGACAAGTCAAGCAAAAAGTAGTTTAGAAATAATAACCCCGATAAGGGGACGGAAACCAAGGCGACACATGGGATATAGTTGCTAAGGCTGTATAGTTTAGAAATAATAACCCCGATAAGGGGACGGAAACGCTTGTCTTATCGCTCATAGAGTAACGGGCAAGCCCGTTTAGAAATAATAACCCCGATAAGGGGACGGAAACTGATAATGATAAAGAGATGTTAAAAGCGGTTTATCGTTTAGAAATAATAACCCCGATAAGGGGACGGAAACACTAATCTTTCTTCTTTTATCTTTTTCATATTTTGTTTAGAAATAATAACCCCGATAAGGGGACGGAAACGATTTAATAGATTTAGCCACAGAAGAACCCAATTATTGTTTAGAAATAATAACCCCGATAAGGGGACGGAAACATAAGAATCAGTTTTATAATGATATTAGGTAAAAAGTTTAGAAATAATAACCCCGATAAGGGGACGGAAACATATTTATGCTTTACCGGTTACTTTATCTGCTACCTTAGTTTAGAAATAATAACCCCGATAAGGGGACGGAAACGATAATGTCATATCTGAAAGTATGGCTAAGTTAAAAGTTTAGAAATAATAACCCCGATAAGGGGACGGAAACGCGGTTCCGAGGAATGCTGCACATTCATCAAGTTCTGTTTAGAAATAATAACCCCGATAAGGGGACGGAAACTTAATTTATCTGAAAAAACTTGATTAAAACCAAACTTGTTTAGAAATAATAACCCCGATAAGGGGACGGAAACTTTGTAAGTGCTTGAGTGAGCATTGATGGAAATAGTTTAGAAATAATAACCCCGATAAGGGGACGGAAACATTACGGTAATAGATGGTTCCGTTTCCGTCTAGCATATGTTTAGAAATAATAACCCCGATAAGGGGACGGAAACTCGTTTTGAGGAAGTTTTTTGCTGCTTTTTTAATTTGTTTAGAAATAATAACCCCGATAAGGGGACGGAAACGTAGTATGTGCAAAATCGTGCGTCCAGATTGAATTGGTTTAGAAATAATAACCCCGATAAGGGGACGGAAACATTGACAGGGTCAGATGTAATCAAGAGGTCGTCCGTGTTTAGAAATAATAACCCCGATAAGGGGACGGAAACTCCTTTCATACATGCAGTTCCCATTATGTAATATCTGTTTAGAAATAATAACCCCGATAAGGGGACGGAAACTATCATTAACCATTGTAAACCCCTTTCTTATTTTTTGTTTAGAAATAATAACCCCGATAAGGGGACGGAAACTTATTGTAGGGGAAAATAATATGCTATTTCCCCCCTACGTTTAGAAATAATAACCCCGATAAGGGGACGGAAACTATCTCCAATTGGCACTAGCTTAATCATTTAAAATCCTCGTTTAGAAATAATAACCCCGATAAGGGGACGGAAACATTAACGTCCTCATCATTCTTTGGTTTAATATCCCTAATGTTTAGAAATAATAACCCCGATAAGGGGACGGAAACTAATAGAGGTTCAACATGGACTTGAAAAAGAACTTACTGTTTAGAAATAATAACCCCGATAAGGGGACGGAAACGGCTGATATCCGATTTAATCTTTCAAGGTCAGTTGCAAGTTTAGAAATAATAACCCCGATAAGGGGACGGAAACTTTACTTCCATGTATCTACCTCATAAATAAATTAGTTTAGAAATAATAACCCCGATAAGGGGACGGAAACCATGTGTTTTTCTGTAGGGGGGAAATAGCATATTAGTTTAGAAATAATAACCCCGATAAGGGGACGGAAACTTGAAGTGTTGAACAATGAGGTAGGATATGAGGAAGTTTAGAAATAATAACCCCGATAAGGGGACGGAAACTGAGGCTATATCTTCTGGAGCTGCGTAGCAGATGTGTTTAGAAATAATAACCCCGATAAGGGGACGGAAACGTATGAGGAAAACAATAGCACTAAAGCATATATTGTTTAGAAATAATAACCCCGATAAGGGGACGGAAACCTGCTATTTGCTAATCTCTTAGCTTCTTTAGTTGTTATTGTTTAGAAATAATAACCCCGATAAGGGGACGGAAACTTGGTGTAAATTCTTTAATGTGTGGTTTCCCTAGTTTAGAAATAATAACCCCGATAAGGGGACGGAAACTTTTAGTAGGTTTATAGTTATCCTCTACCCATAACATGTTTAGAAATAATAACCCCGATAAGGGGACGGAAACAAAATGGAAACTTTCTGGGATTATTTTAAAGGAATTCTTGTTTAGAAATAATAACCCCGATAAGGGGACGGAAACGGGTTAGCTCACGATAGTAATTATCAACGCTAAAGTTTAGAAATAATAACCCCGATAAGGGGACGGAAACTGTCTTTCGTCGATACCCAGTGGTAAATCACAATAAGTTTAGAAATAATAACCCCGATAAGGGGACGGAAACATTTATTGCATCTAATTTCCAAAAAGATACTATTAGTTTAGAAATAATAACCCCGATAAGGGGACGGAAACGTATAATGCCAAAGGTCTATACTCTAGAGCAGATATAGGTTTAGAAATAATAACCCCGATAAGGGGACGGAAACGAAAATGTTCTTTAACAAATGACTCATGCATATATCGTTTAGAAATAATAACCCCGATAAGGGGACGGAAACGGGATATAGAAGAAAAATGCAAAGAGTCCAATAAAATTGTTTAGAAATAATAACCCCGATAAGGGGACGGAAACAGCTGGCTATCATATAGCACAGCTCCATTTTTTGCCCTGTTTAGAAATAATAACCCCGATAAGGGGACGGAAACATTCTCGTATTAAATGATACACTAACTTTCCTACGTTGTTTAGAAATAATAACCCCGATAAGGGGACGGAAACAACTATCAAGGCTTACATGTAGGAGACTATATACCTTGTTTAGAAATAATAACCCCGATAAGGGGACGGAAACGGTGCTTGAGTGATAATCTCCTTGCGGTAACCTATACAGGTTTAGAAATAATAACCCCGATAAGGGGACGGAAACTTGGACTACATCTTCAGGTACTTCAAAGTCATCATCTGTTTAGAAATAATAACCCCGATAAGGGGACGGAAACGACGTTAAATGTTTCTGAATAATCAAATTTCTTCCTCGTTTAGAAATAATAACCCCGATAAGGGGACGGAAACAGTTCAAGAAAGTTTATTAAAGAATCCATATTATCTGTTTAGAAATAATAACCCCGATAAGGGGACGGAAACTTGATTATATCATTCTTGTTTATTCTCTGTTTACTATGTTTAGAAATAATAACCCCGATAAGGGGACGGAAACTCTAGCAGGTCTAATAAATCTTTCTTTGTTACAGAGTTTAGAAATAATAACCCCGATAAGGGGACGGAAACTTTAACGCTGCAAGTGTTGCAGGTATGGCTTTAGCCGCTGTTTAGAAATAATAACCCCGATAAGGGGACGGAAACACTATTGAGAAGGTCTTCTTCCGCCTTCTTAAAGATATGTTTAGAAATAATAACCCCGATAAGGGGACGGAAACGTAAGCCTACCAAGTTCCTTATGTATAGTTATCCTAAGTTTAGAAATAATAACCCCGATAAGGGGACGGAAACACAACTAAAAGGTGTAACCCATAATACTATTCTCACAGTTTAGAAATAATAACCCCGATAAGGGGACGGAAACATATCAAGTAAGTTGTCAGTGAACATGATATCTATGTTTAGAAATAATAACCCCGATAAGGGGACGGAAACGCTTCTATAGTTGTTTTATTAGAAACCTTTTCTATATCGTTTAGAAATAATAACCCCGATAAGGGGACGGAAACGCTGCTTATAATGCAACTATTTGTAAAATAGGTACAGCGTTTAGAAATAATAACCCCGATAAGGGGACGGAAACGTATACAGATACATCTACAGATAGTATTTGTGGAGTTTAGAAATAATAACCCCGATAAGGGGACGGAAACGCTAAACAAGAGCAAGCAATAACCGCCCTTGATTAGCATAGTTTAGGAATAATAACCCCGATAAGGGGACGGAAACATGGTCCAGCTATAAAATAGTAATTTAACATAGTGTTTAGAAATAATAACCCCGATAAGGGGACGGAAACAATATGGTAAGAGATTTATTTAGATAAAGAGAAAATAGTTTAGAAATAATAACCCCGATAAGGGGACGGAA
>ERZ773035.2553-NODE-2553-length-11666-cov-22.659805_pt1 | contig 11666 bp, 16 predicted proteins | sample MGYA00511487_ERZ773035 | MGnify/ENA primary metagenome ERZ773035 (study PRJEB29015, sample SAMEA2737985) | human oral metagenome | biome: human oral; feature: human-associated habitat; material: dental | place: China | collected 2024 ...
CACGTCTCCGGCGCCCGGTTCATGTGCGACCTGGCCGACCTGATCGAGAAGATCATGGAGGCCGCCGACAGATGCGTCTTCTACGACGCCTGCCACTCCGTATATGATCTGACACTCGAAAGGCACATCAAATGAAAGACGAGATCCTCACCGGCAACTCGATCCGGGAATGGGACCCTCCCGAGACGAAGGCGCTCTACTGGTCCGGCGCCTGCCAGGCCCTCGTGGCGGCCATCGGCGCCCGAGGCTGCAAAACCAGCCCGATCCGCGACGTCCTCCTGAGGGCGCACACGGAGGCCTACAGCCTCCTGCACGACGCCCGCACCGCCGGCGCCGGCCTGGACTGCGACTGGGACCGGCTCGCTCCCGAGCAGCAGGCCTGGTACTCCATGGGGGCTGCCGAGACTCTCTCCGACGTACTGGACGCCCTCCCGGACTCCGTGATCGAGCACCATCCCGGAGGCCTGAAATCCCTGCAGGCCGCCAGGCGCCGGTGGATCGCCGAAAACCAGAAGCTCGGAGACGACTACGCACGAAAGGCAGGACTCCTGTAATGAGAACACCAGCAATGGTGGCGCTGCTCGGCCTGGCATGGGTCGCGCTCATCGCTGTCGCCGTCACCACCGCCTCCACCCCGTGGCGGATCGTACTGACCGTCGTCGCCGCCTTCTACGGCTACGCCTACGGCTGGACCATCCGAGACTCCGAAATCGAGGGAGGCGAATAGTGTGGGGGCTCCCGAGCATGTAGAGCAGCTACAGGCCTCCGTCCGGGCCCTGTCCGCGATGGGCATGACCTACGCCGACATCTCCGAGATAGAGGGCATCTCCCGCGACACCGTCAACACGTGGGGGAAGGGGACGTCACGCGCCCACGGGGCCCTCCCGGTCACGAAGATCGGCCGCACGGCGCGGGTCGTGCACAGGGTGGCGGTCACCCTCGCCGACATCGGACGCCGTCACGTCCGTGGGGGTGCCGCGAGGGTGACGGTCCGGAGGGGGGCGAGAACGCCCGACTGGGCGCTCCGGCTGACCCTCGCGGCCGCCCAAGGATGGCTCGTCCGGGAGGCTCTGATGCCGCCGGCCGACGGGGAGAGCTACCAGGGTCTCCCTCCGACGCCGATGATCGAGGCACGGCCGGGCGGCACCTTCCCGGACAGCTCCATCGCCTACAAGAGATCCCGGGGCGTGTGGCCCGTCGGCGCAGACTTCAAGATGTCCCCTCAGCTGAGGTTCCCGAGCGGCTACCGGCACGTAGTGGTCGACGTGCCCAACTTGCTCCTGTGGGCGAGGTTCAGCGAGGGACTGCCGCCGGGGGACTACCCGTGGCGGCCCGACACGACCGGAGAATAGGAGGTGAAACACATGAGTTGGAGGTATTTCGGCTGGCTTCTCGGAGGCATGTTCAGATGCCATTTCGATGACGGCTGGCCCTGCTAGACGCCACTAGAACACAAGAGCCCCCAAGCGCTAATGCTTGGGGGCTCTTGCTGTTTTGACGGCGCCATGCGGAAGACTGTATACTGTGGGCATGGAAACCAATGATCACGGCGTCGCCCAGATGGACGCCTATAGAAGACCTTCCCTCGTAGTCTCCTCCGAGCAGCTGGCCGTCTGCCGCTATATGGCGGCGACGACGTGGGAGAGACTCCGCCAGGAAGGCCGCCGGCAGGGGGTGGTGTGGTTCGACTCGGAGTGCTGGATTGTCCCCGACGGCGCCCGGCGCCACGGTCCAGCCGGCGCGAAGCTGATCACCGTCGCCATCGGCGTCGTACACGATAGCTCCTACACCGACCGCGGTGGCTTCCTGGTAGAGCATATCGCCGAAGGCCATATGCAGGTCTCCGTCCAATTCCCCAAGGGAAAGGTCGGGTTTCCGGCTCTGTGGGTATCGGATTTCGACGCCGCCGCCGGGCCGACCGAGAATGACCCATACTACTGCGAGGCTGTAGACTGGCACAGTCCGCTCAGGAAAGGAACCAGGAAATGAGTAAAGCAAAGTCTCCGAGGCGCCATGAGGGCATGAATGCCAGGGCGCCGCTCACGTCGCTGACCCGCTCCCACGCCCAGCGCGGGTGGGGCGGGTTCGACCGGTGCATGACCTACGCGATGCAGGGTCTGGCCGTCTGCCTTCCCTCGAAGGCGGCGGAGGGCCGCACCACCGCCTACCAGGTCGCCATCGCGTCCCATATCACCGACCGGTGGGCCAGGGAGGGCCTCAAGCGGCTCGAAAAGGCGGGCCTGATCAGCTGGGAGCGCGGCGGGATCGGCCCCGACGGCTGCCCCCGCCCCTCGTGGATCCGCGTGGACAAAAAAGCCTACCTTGCGTGGATCAATCTCCGCGAGTGGGTCAAGCGCAAGAAGGACAACGCCGTCGCCCGCTACAGGCAGTATCGTGAGCGGGTCTCCAAGATCGAGCACGCCCCCCAGCCGCCCGAACAGCCCGTGGCTCGCGCTCCCGAACAGCCCGTGGCTCCCGCTGCGGCCTCATCGGCGGCGTCGGCGGAGCGGCATCCGTGCGACATGGTCTACACGCCCGAGCAGGTCTCCGAGATGAAAGAGCGGCTCCTCAGCCGGGGATACGTCCCCGCCCGGGTATCGTGGATGCTGAGGCGCCCCGTCCCCGGCTGGGACGGCTGGCAGCTGGCCCGGGAATTCGAAGCCGAGCACGGCGACCCGGGCTACGGCGTGCAGGAGGCCAGGGATCCCGAAGGCCGCCTGCTCAAACGCTTCTCGCGATAACCGCTTGACCGGCCGCCCGGGCGTCCGCAGCCGCCCGGCCCCATAGTCGAATACCGCCAAGACAAGCCCCCGCCGGTGGTAGGGGGCATTAGTCGTGCCCAGAGTAGAATCAGGGCATGGACTCAACAGAATCACCCTCGCAGCCCCGCCTCCTGAGGCCCTCGCCGGCCGCCCGGGATGCCGCGCTGCGCATCATCTCCCATCTCCACACGGCAGCTTGGGGAGTCGTGGACCTACGCCGCTCCATCGCCCGCGCCCTGCCCGACGACGAAGCCCTCGCAGCGGCGTGCGAAGCCCTCCTGAGCGTGCTGGGGGAGGCCGATGCGGAGGCCTCGCACGCCTACAACCACGGCCTCATAGGCGAGTGCCCGCAAGGATTCTGGGTTGCTCCCATGCGGAACGCTAATCCTCACGGCACACCGTTCCGGATGGATGGCGAGGGTGGGGACCGGCCCGAGCAACCCGGCGCCCCGGATATGGCCCGGGATGACGCCGATACGCTCTTCTGACCATGCGGAATGCTCTCGCCATTGCTCCTTATTCGGGACTACGGCACTGTGTTCCGCATGGACGATCCGTGGGTCTGGCCCGGCGTGCTGCCGCAGACTGGCATCCGTCCATGCGGAACACAGTGCTAGCCATATCATCTCCCTAAGGGAGAGAGTCTCCATAAGGGAGACTCTCTCTCCCTTAGATGAACCCTCTATCTTTAGAGAGAAAGCAAGATGGCGACGCCGATCGGGCGGGTCCGCCCGCCGCGATGCGGCGGACCCGCCGCTCGTCGCCTCGGGGGGACGGGGCTATCGCCTCCGACCCTGGTCCGGGTTCCCGGACCAGACCGGGTTGTGCGAGACGGGGGCTTCTCGGACCGGGGTGGTCTGTCTGACCCGGGGCCCCTCGGACCGGGGGTATCTGATTTGCGGGGTGCTTGTCCGAGGGGGTATACTCGGGGGCATGAGTAGGACACGCTGGCAAGGGCGTGACCGGCAGCGGCTGCGGCAGCTGGTCACCGACTCCTACGGCTGGACCTGCACTCTGTGCCACCGACCGATCGACCCGCACGCGACAGCGCTGCGAGACCGACTGAGCATCGACCACGTCCTGCCCGTCAGCCGAGGCGGCAGCGACAGCCTCGAGAACCTCAGACCCACACACCACGGCTGCAACTCCGCCAAGCGAGACGGACGCCGGCTCCGCCGCCGAGCGACGGAAACCGCACCCGGATTTTTCTCAGCCGGCCCGCCGGGCAGCCTGCCCCCGCCAAAAATCTCCCCCCAATAATCTGGAAAAAGCCCAAAAAACGGAAGGAATCGGGAAATGCCGCTATTCGAGCTCACGACGGGCGAAGACGGTGCCATCCACGGCGCCGTCAAGGCCCTGATCGATGAGCTAGAGGCGGAGGGGCTGCTCGATTACCGCACGAGACTCCTGACCGTGGTCATGGAATCCACGGCAAAGGCCCTGGACCACGGCCTGACGGCCCCGAAAGTCTCCGTCGCCACGACTCAGCTGGCCAGGCAGCTCCTGGACGGTATCGAGATGCTGCCGAAGCCGCCGGCGAAAACCGGGACAGTCTTCGACACTCTCCCAGACGTGATCGCCGCGGCGACGAAGGCCGCGCTGGACCGTCGGAGGCTCTGAGATGGCGCCGGTGGAGCTCCCCGGCGGCCTGACCGCCGCCTACGCCACCCTCCGGAATCCGGAGCGGCCCTCGCTCGGCCCGGTGGTCGCCGAAGTCTCCCGGAGAGTCCGCGGCAGGGAGCTCATGCCGTGGCAGGCCTACTTCGCCGACGTACTCTGCGAGATAGACCCTGAGCATCCCGGCGAGTGGTGGTACAAGAAGGCCATCGTGTGCGTCCCTCGCCAGGCCGGCAAGTCCGACGTCATCGGCGCCATCCACACGCACCGGCTCCTCGCCTTCGCCGACCACCGGGCCGTCATGACCGCCCAGACCGGGAAAGACGCCGGCAAGAGGTGGCGGTCCTATGTTGAGGACATTCCCGACGTCGACGAGTCCGGAGTTACGGTGATGCGCGGGAAAGGTGCCGAACGGCTCACCTACGACAAGACCGGCTCCTACTTGGAGCCTTTCCCGCCGACGGACGCCGCGATCCACGGCGACGCGATCGACGACTGCTCCGTGGACGAGGCCTGGGCCTACACGATCGAGCAGGGCGCCACGATCCAGGCAGCCGTCCGGCCCGCCCAAGCAACCCGGCCCCTGTCGCAGTTCCTGCTCTTGTCCACCCGCGGCTCCGAAGCCGCCTCCGGAGGCTGGCTGGACTCCGAGATAGCCGCCGGCCGCGCTGCCGTCAACGATCCCGGCAGCCGGACCCTCTACCTTGAGTTCTCCGCCGACCCGGCCGCCGCCGACCGGGATCCCTACAGCGACGAGGCTCTGGCGTTCCATCCGGCCATCGGCCACACCCAGTCCCTCCGGCGCCTGAGGGACCTGGCCTCCGGCTTGCCCCTCGCCGAGTGGCGCCGAGCTTTCCTGAACCTCCCGACCGAGGGCGACGCGTCGGCGGTCATCGATGTCGCCGTGTGGACGGGCCTCGCCCTGGACGAGGCTCCGGCACGGCCCCGCCCCGCGGATACCGTCATCGCCTACGACGTCGCCCGGGACAACACGGCCGCCACCATCGCCGCCGCCTGGCTGGACCCGGACGGAGACCCGATCACCGCCGTCGTCTGGTCCTCCGCGGACGTCCGGGACCTGGACGGCTACCTGAGGCGGCTCTGGGCCGACGGCTACCGGCGGATCGTCGCCGACCCGACCGGCCCCACCCGGCTCATCGCCGAAACTCTGCTAGATGACGGCATCGGCCGGCTCGGCGCCTACACCGACTACCAGGACGCCTGCCAAGAGCTGATCGACCGGACCCGGACGGGCACCGTCCGGCACGTCCAGTCCCCGGCCGTCGTCGCCGCCATCCAAGCCGCCCGGCCCAGGGTCACGTCCCGCGGCACCGATTTCGACGCCGCCAAATCCGACGGGCCGATCGACGCCCTCCGGGCCACCGCCCTCGCCGTCCACGAGGCACGCCAACTGTCCAAACCGACGATGCAGATGTGGTAGCATGACTCTCATGAGAACTTCGGGGCCGCTCGCCTCCCTCCTGCGCCCCGCCCGCGCGGTCCTAAGCGTCCGTCGCGGGCGGCCGGCGATCCAGCACGTCACCGACGGCGGCGTCACCCTCCGCTGGGACGGCGCCCCCGACGACCCTCAGGCCCTGGACTCCGTCTACCGGTCCCTCGCCATCCTCGAAGGCTCGATCGCCCAGCTCACCCTGGACCGCTACTCCAAGACCCTCGGGCGCCCCCGCGGCTCCGCCACCCGGGATATCCAGCGGATGCTCGGCGACGACGTCACCCTCGGCGGATTCCTCGCCGAGACCACCCGGTCCCTCGCCATGACCGGCAACGCGTGGATCCGCCACACCGCCGTCTCCGGCGCCCCCCGGATTCATCTGCTCGATCCCCGCCGCTGCGGCGCCGTCCTGGACCAGGCCACCGGCGCCAAGACCATCACCTACGACGGCTACCGGGCCACCGACATCCTGCAGCTCCGGCTCACCCACGCCGCCGGCGAGCCGCTCGGCGTCTCCCCGATCCAGGCATGGGCCGAGGGCCTCACCGGCGCCCTGGACGCCAACAGGTACGCATCCGGCTGGACCCAGCGCGGCGGCCGCCCCACCGGTATCCTCACCACCGACCAGACGCTCTCCGCCGACGACGCCAAACGCTGGAAGCAAGCGGCGAACGAGACGATGACGCCGGCCGGCGGCGTCGCCGTCCTCGGATCCGGCCTCACCTACAAGCAATGCTATCTGACGCCGGCCGAGCTACAACTCTTGGACGTCAAAAAGGTCAACACCATCAGCGTGGCGAGGATCTTCGGGATCCCGGCACGGCTCATGCTCACCTCCGGCGACGGCGACTCCAAAACCTACGCCAACATGGAACAAGAGAGCATCCTTTTCGTGAGGCATACGCTGATGCCGTACATGCGGGAAATCGAACAAGCGTTGTCATCCATCCTGGCCGACGACGTGAGGTTCAATGTGGACGGTTTCCTGAGGCCGGACACGACCACCCGCTACAATGCTCACAAAGTCGCCCTCGAAGCAGGCTTCCTCACCATTGACGAAGTCCGCGCCATTGAGGGATTGAATCCGATCGCAACCGAGAAACGAGACGAGGAAGGGGGCAGCGATGACGAAGGCCAAGCAGCACCCGTCGATGACGGGGATGCGACGCCGCAGCGCCGACCTGACGGCGACGCCGACCGAGACCGGTGACGGCGCCGGCTGGACCATCACCGCCCGGGCCGTCCCCTACGGGCAGTCCACCGAGATACTCCCCGGCTGGACCGAGGAAATCGCGCCCGGCGCCCTCCGCGCCACCGACACGGGGCCGTTGCTTTTCCGGGACCACGAGAAGCCCATCGGCCGGATCACCGAGCTCCGCGACGCCGACGACGGCCTCGAAATAGACGCCGTCATCTCCGCCACGCCGCTCGGCGACGAAACCCGCCGGCTCATCGCCGACGGCGTCCTGACCCGGATGAGCATTGGATTCCGGCCCGACCCAGACGGCTACGACGTGGAACGCCGAAAAGACGGCGCCCAGCACACGATCATCCGATCCGCCACCCTCTACGAGGTCTCCGTCGTGGCTTTCCCGGCCTACGCCGACACTCCCATCACCGATCAGCGCACCGCGCACACCACCACTGCAGAAAGGCAGGCCCACCCAGTGACCGACCCGATCGACGCCCTCGAAGACGCCGTCAACACAGCGCACACCGACATTGCGGCGCTCCGTGACCGTATCGACGGTATCGAGACCCGCGACGCCGCTCCGGCCGAGCATCCCCTCGCCGCCTACACCTCGCTCGGCGACTACGCCAAGCGCGCCCCCGCCGGACTCAAGTTCCGCGACGCCGTCAAATCCGACGCCTCCGTCCAGCCGCCCATCTGGCTCGGCAGGATCCAGGCCCGGATGGCCGCCAAGCAGCGCGTCACCAACGCTCTCACCCACACCACCAACCTGCCCGCTCAGGGGACGTCGATCGCGTACAGCGTCTACAAGGAAGACGACCTGAAGGTTGTCGCCTACACGGAGGGCACGAAGGTCGCCACCGGCGGCATGAAGGACGAGGAGAAAACCGCGACGATCGAGGGCTTCGCCGGAGGCACCCAGATCACCCGGAAAACCCTCACCCGCGCCGATCCCGCCTTCATCAACAACCTGCTCGAACGCCAAGCCATCAAGTACGCGAAGCAGATCGAATCCTGGAACGTGCAGCTTGTCCGCGAGACCATCGTCGCCGTCGCCGCCAAGCAGTCCGTCGGCGGCGCCACGAAAGCCGACGCCATCACCGCTGACTCGCTGCGGGACGTCATCATAGACGCTCAGCAGAGGTTCGACGACAGCGACCAGTACGTGATAGACGGTTTGTTCCTGACGTGGGACCTGATCAAAGCGATCGCGAAGCTCGGCGAAGAGAAGCGGCTCCTGCGCTGGGTCGGCTCCGACGGCGCGGTCGCCAACGAAGGGAAGATCGACCCGACCGCGCCCATCTCCCTGTCCCTGTACGGTGTGCCCGTCGTGCCGCTGCCCGGCGCCACCCTCGCGGCCTTCTACGACCGTCGGGCGATCGTCTGCCAGGAGGCCCCCGGCGCCCCGATCACCCTGCAGCAGGACCAGGTCCTCGATCTGCAGCGGGATATCGCCGTCTACGGCGAAGCCGCCCACTACGCGCAGATGCCGCTGGCGGTCCTCCCCTGGACGTTCAAGACCGCCTGATCCTATGGCGTTCACGGTAGACCTGGAAAAGATCCGGCTGGTCCTCACCCGCGAGCTGCACCTCGCGGGTGGGGCCTCCACCATCGAGCCGACCGAGATCGCCGACATGGTCGACGACGCGATCCAGATGCTGCAGGCCTACGTCGGATCCTCCGTGATACCCGACCGGATCGCCAACCGGGCCGTCCTCGAAGTCGCCCGCGAACTCAACACACGCGCCCTTAACCCGGGCGGCGTCTTCTCCGCTTTCGCGGACGCCGGCAGCCCGGTGCGGCTCGCCCGAGACCCGCTCCGCGCCGTCTACCCCATGCTCGCACCCTACGTCAGACCAGGCCTCGCATGAACACGACCGCCCCCACCATCGCGGAATGCCGAGACGAGCTCCAAGAGACACTCGTCTGGCTGCTCGGCAACGTCTACCACGACAGTCTCGTGGACGTGCGCGCCTACCCGCCGCAGACGATCCAGCCGGCATCCGCCTGGATCGAGCTCACCGGGATCGAAGCCGGCGACAATCAGGACCTACCCTATGGGCAGGCCCGGGCCACGTGGCGGGTCACCGTCACCGCCCGGCCCGGCATGGCCATCGCCGACGCCACGTCCATGCTGGACCGGGTCACCCAGACCCTGCTCGGCCTGGACGTCGGCGGCATCACCGTCGGCGAGTACACGGCGATATCCAGCGACAGCCTCGCCGCCCCGCTCCCCGCCACCCGGGTCACCCTCCGCACCATCATCACTAGAAGGAAAGGCAAGTAAATGGCTTTTGCGCGCCTCCGAGGCTCCAACCTCACGTTGAAGATCGACAACGTCGACTACATGGCCGAAGTCTCAGAATGGAAATTCCCCGAGGAAGAGACGAAAGACGCCGGCACGAAGACTTTCGGCGACGTCCGGCACGGCTCCGTCGGCAAAGCCACCCTCGAAGTCACCGTAGTCCAATCCACAAGCGGAGACGCTTTGTGCATGAAAGTTTTCGACAACCCGGCCAAGGATAACGTACCGTTCGTGCTCGCACCGCACGGAAACGATACGCCGACCGCCGACGAACCCCACTGGGTCGGCACGCTGGCGTTCCCGAAGCTCCGGCCATCCCTCGGCATCAAAGCCGGCGACGACGACGCCACCACGGAACTCAAATTCACGATCCGTACCCGCGAGAAGAAGACCGCAGCATAAGGGGGTAGGCCATGGCGGTGACCGTCTCCGGCGACGGCCTCTACGACCTCGGAGGCGGCGCCGTCATGCGTATCGAAGGATTCAACAAGACCGTCCGGGCGCTCAACCGGGCCGGCGCCGAGACTCAGGACATGAAAGACCTCATGCACTCCCTCGGCAGCCTAGTCGTCAAAACCGCCCGGCCGCTCACGCCCCACAAAACTGGGCGGCTCGCCGGCTCGATCCGTGCCGGCCGCGGCAAAACCAAAGCCGTCGTCACCGCCGGCCGCAAATCGATCCCCTACGCGGGCGTCCAACACTACGGGTGGCCCGCACACCACATCAAAGCAACGATGTTCCTCGTCAAAGCCCTGGAAGCCAAGAATGAGGACATCGTCCGCACTCTCGTCAAAGGCATCGGCGAGATATGCACCAAACTCGGCCTCGAAAACAACATAGGAGGACTCAATGTCTGACGAACCCACCACTGCGGCGGCGGCCCTCGCCGACGTCGAAGCGGAAAAACTCATGGAGACTCTGACCATCGGCGAGCACGTCCTGCTCACCGCCACCCTCGGCACCACCCTGGACAAACTCGAAACCGTGGACCCGATCGCGATGTTCCGGGCCCTCGGCCTCATCTCCGCCCAGCGCCTCGCCGTCGCCGGCGCCCCGGCGTTCACGCCCGACGTCGTGGACGGACTCTCCCTGGTCCAGCTCGCCGACCTGATCCGGGCCGGCGCCCGCACCGCCCCGCAGACGCCTCAGGCCCTCGCACCGCTCGTCGCCCGCATCAACCAGGTCCTCGGCGACGGCGACGCCGGAGTGGGTGAGGCTGCCCGGCCGTTTCGTGCGGCGGATGGCGGAGATGACGGCCGCCGGACTCCTCGCCACGCCCAGCCAGTACTGGACGCTGACCGCAGTGGAGGAGCTGGAACTCCGGAAAGCCTGGCGGAAAGCCAACACTCGCTGAGCCAGTGAACGAAAAACCCCCGCCCTGAAATGAGAAAGGGCGGGGGCCGATCGGCTAGAACCAACTGAAAGGAGTGCACGATGCCTTGTGCATAACCCAGTGTAGCAGGAAGAGGAGCGTCATGGCAAGGCAGTCCATCAAGATTTCTGTGACGGCCGACACGCAGAAATTCCGGTCGGAGCTCGGAAAAGTCGGGCAGGCCCAAGGCGGGATCGGCAAGCTAAAGCAGTCCTTCTCCGCCCTCGGCGTCGGCATGAAAGGCCTCGCTGCCGGCGTCGTTGGCTTCGGCGCCACCGCGGCCTTCGCCATCGGCAAGCAAGCCGTGGGCGCCGCCTCTAACCTGCAGCAGTCCATGGGAGCCGTCGACGATGTTTTCAAGTCTTCCGCCAAGCAGGTCCACTCCTACGCGCAGAAAGCCGCCGAAGCCGTCGGGCTGTCGCGTAACCAATACAACGAGATGGCGACGCTCATCGGCACCCAGCTGAAGAACGGGGGCACGGCAGCCAACCAGCTCGCCGACCAGGCCAACAAAGTCATCAAGATCGGCGCCGATTTGAGCGCGCAGTTCGGCGGCAACACGAAAGACGCCGTCGACGCCTTGTCTGCCGCGTTGAAGGGTGAGCGTGACCCGATTGAGAAATACGGTATCTCTCTCACACAGAACGCTATCGACGCCGAGGCCGCCGCCCTCGGCTACAAAAAGGTCAACGGCCAGCTGACGACCCAGGCGACGCAGGCCGCCACGCTCTCCCTCATCCAAAAACAGTCCGCGGACTCCACCGGGAAATTCGCCCGCGAGACGGACACGCTCGCACACAAACAACAGGTACTGTCGGCGAAGTGGGAGGATGCCAAGGCCAAGCTCGGCAATATGCTGCTACCCATCGTCACCAAAGTCACCGGATTCATCGCCGACCACATCGTCCCCCTCATCGGCAAGCTCCCCGGACTCCTAGCCGGCCTCGGGCGTATCATCGGCGGTG
>ERZ773035.2555-NODE-2555-length-11664-cov-2.954949_pt1 | contig 11664 bp, 6 predicted proteins | sample MGYA00511487_ERZ773035 | MGnify/ENA primary metagenome ERZ773035 (study PRJEB29015, sample SAMEA2737985) | human oral metagenome | biome: human oral; feature: human-associated habitat; material: dental | place: China | collected 2024 ...
ATCAATTGAACACCTGAACTTTGGTCAATGTTTTATGGCGCTTCTATTAAAAATTGGCTTTATTCAACGTTCTGCTGATGCTGAGCTCAATTTTGAAAAAAGGCTCGGTTATTGGCAAGCAAAGTATATCTATCGCCAAATTTCTAAGAATCAAATAGAGGGTACTTTGCTGCGTTATCCACTACTAGTTGAGAACCGCAGTAAGGTTCTGCGCGACCTCAAAAAAGCTGGGTATTATTTTGACGAAATCTGGTATGATTCACCAGTTGCTCCAAGCCGTTATTATTCAAAATCTGAATATAAAGAAGAGGCCTGCCCTACTGCTACCTTAGTCGCCAAACATATAATCAACCTACCAACTCATTACTCTAATATAAAAATCGCCAAGGCTTGGCAAATCGTTTCTTCAAGCCAAGTTAAAATCGTCTATAACAAAAAAGGACAATCCGAAATTTCAAAATGCACTTCCGAAATTTTCACAAAAGCCAATCGACAGCCCTCAAAGAGTCGGGGTTCGCTCTCGCCAAGTGAGTGGAAAAAAGTATCCGATAATTACGAATTATCAAACTTTCTGCAATCCCCTAGGTGGCAGAAATATAATGAAATACTTGGCCGCCGCGTTATTTTGCGGGAATTTGGAAATAATATCGACGTTTTAATGATTATAAAAGATGCTAAACGCGGCCGTTTCTTGGAAATTCCCAATGGTCCGCTAATAGATTGGCATAATCCAGTGATCGTAGCCGCCGTTTTTTCTGAAATTTGTAATATTGCCAAGGATAATAAATGTGCCTTTGTTCGTTTTCGCCCCGCACTTGCCGACTCACCTGAGAATCGTTTAATTCTAAAACGTCTAGGATCCATAAAGGCTTCCTTCCATCTGGGCGCAGAGCATACCGTCATGATTGATCTGACAAGATCTGAAGACGAATTACTCTCCAGTTTTCGACGTCAAACTCGCTATGAAGTAAGGCGTGCTGATAAATTAAAAATAAAAGTAGAGGATTGTTCAAAAGTTCCAAATATTCTTGAAGAATTTCACCAGGTTCAACTAGATACCGCAAAGCGACAGAATTTTATTCCTCCAACCATGAAGGAGCTTGAAGCCTTAAGGCAAAGTTTTGATCAAGACTTAAAAATCTATGTAGCCTTTGATGAAGCAAGGCAACCGATTGCCTATGGACTTATCTTGATTGACGGTATAGAAGCAGAATACTACGAGGCCGCCAGTACTCCACTTAATCGCAAATTACCAGGCGCCTATGCCTTGCAATGGAAAATTATCTGTGATCTGAAGAAGCTCGGTATAAAACGTTACAATCTTTGGGGTATCGCACCAGAAGGTCAAACCAATCATCGATATTCGGGTGTCACTACCTTTAAAACTGGTTTTTCAGAAGAAAGATTTACCTATGTCGACGCACAAGATATTTCTATCAAGCCATTGCGTTATAAACTCAATCGCCTAGTCGAAATAATTCGCAAAAAACGCCGCCATCTATAAAAAGGAGTAAAAATAAAATGAAAAGCACATCTAAGGATTCTGGTATTAAAGTTGAAGATTGTCATTCTAAGAAAGAATGGGATGATTTTATCACTAAATTTCAAGAAGCTAACTTTTTACAGTCATGGGATTTTTATGAATTTTATAAAAACATTGAACATCAAATAGTTCGACGGGTTGTAAGACAAGGTGGAAAAATTGTCGCCGCCTATGCTGGTGAGGTGGAACCTGCTAAGCGTGGTCGACATCTTGCCATTGCAGGTGGACCTATTTTGGATTGGCAGAACCCCGCACTTGTTAAAGTAGTATTCGATGATATGAAACATATTGCTGAAAAATTGCAATGTATATTTGTCAGGGTACGTCCACAGCTAGAGAATAATTCAGAATCCGTGAAGATTTTTACAGAACATAATTTTAAAAAAGCTCCTATGTATTTATCGGTCGAATATGCTGGAGTTCTAGATTTAACTAAGTCAGAAGATGAGATTTTAGCAGGCATGCGGCAACGCCTGAGAAGAGCCCTAAGAAAAGCCGAAAAAAATGATATCAAGATAGAAACAACCACCGATCCAGCCGCAATTAAGCAGTTCTATCAAATTGAGCTTCAAACAGCCAAGAGGCACGCCTTCTATGCATTTTCAGAAAACTTTCTCACGAAACAGTTCGAAGCTTTTGCCAAGAATAACGAGGCGGTACTTTATATCGCCAAAAAGGACGGTGAAATATTAGCCGAGAACTTTATGATTTTCTACGGTAATGAAGCCTCTTATCATTATGGAGTATCTTCAGAGCTTGGCACTAAGTACTCTGGTGCTCCTCTTCTTCATATGCAGGCCATGCGTGATGCTAGAAAACGTGGAATTACTCGTTATAATTTCTGGGGCATCGTCGATGAGGCAGATACCAAGCATCGCTTTTATGGCGTATCGGTTTTTAAGCGTGGTTTTGGAGTGCAAGAGTTAAAGTATTTGCCAGCTCATGATCTTATTATTAATAAACCTGCATATTACCTCAAGACTTATCTGATTGAATCACTTAGACGTAAGATCCGTCACGTCTAGATCTAAAATAAAGCATCAAACTATCATCTTTTGAAGCAAAATGTAGTATAATCATAACCAATATGGCAGAGAATATTGGTCGACCCGATGAAAATACTTTTGGCAACCAGTCATTTTCTGCAGGCCAAAACCAAAAACCTGATATTCAACAAGAAAACAGCGACAGCGCATGGGGGAACAATCAGGCGAAAAAAATAGCCGACCAAAAGTCAGCTCAAGTGTCCGCTCGGGATATTGAAGACGCTGCCCTTAATAATTCGAACAATTCTCAAGATGCTAGAATTGCGGAAAATCAAACGGATCAGCTAGATAATGGGTCATTTTATAAAAAGGACGACAAAAAAGATAAGAAAGCCAAACTGAGCCAGGCAAAAAAATATGCCCCTCTTGGCGGAATTTTAGGGGTTCTAATCACGATGATGCTCGCTTTTTCGGGGGCAACCAGTCTATCCTCGTTCGCATTGGTTGCTAATGGTCTAGAACAATTCAATATCCTTCGTGATAGTATGAATAGTCGCTCCTCTTTCCTTTTTCCAAGGATGATCCGAGGCGGATTGAATTCCAAAATTACCACCAAAGGACTTTTTAGCGGCAAAGACAAGTTTAAAATTTCAAGTTCAATGTCAAAGAAACTCGCCAGTAATGGGATTAGCTATATTGAGACTACTGGTACCGACGGTAAGCCTCTTAATCTTTTAGTCTACAATGATGGGCCAGATGGTAAGCCGATGGCAGTTGCCGCATATCAGGAAGATGCTTCTAGGATTCCTGATTCTCTCGAAATAACAACAAATAAAGTTGACGCTGACGGTGTTTCTGCTCCTGTCACAACTAGTGTTGAAGTTGATCCGAAGAATAAAATGGGCTTTAAGCAGGCCCTAGATACTAGTGATACTTTTTTCAAGGCTGAAGAAAAATCTACGCGCACCCTGAAAGGGCACGTTGCTGGTTGGTTTGATTCGATTGCCGATAAGGTAGACACTATGCTAAATAATGGTGGTCGTAACCGCCAAGCTAGCACAAAAGAAGATGCCACGGATGAAGAGATAGAACAAAATGCTGAAAAAGATGGCCTAAAGGAGGAAGCTGAAGACCCTCAAGGAAATGCTGATGTTGACGACTCAGATGTTGGTGCAGAGGATCCGAATCCCGTTCCAGCTGATGATGGCTCTGGTGCGCTTACTAAGGGTATGGATGTCCCAGAAGTCGAAAGTTCGCTCAAGACTCGTGCTAAAAAAGCCGCCGCCTCTATCGGTAGCGCTTCTGCTATCACAACTACTCTGGGCTATGCTTGTACGGTATTAAAAGTAATCAATACGATTTCTCAAACCGTTGGTGCTCTGATGCGTGCGAGGGTCTTGAATTATGTTACAGGCTACACAGAGGCAGTACATAAAACCAAGGCTGGTGATGGTACAAATGAGCTGCATTTTTATAATAAGGGTCTCAATACCGATGGTCCAACCAGAGATATGGCTGGAAACATTATTCCTGGTAAAGAATCTAGTTCTGCTATGAAAAGTACCGCAATTAGTCAATTCTTTAGTGATGGGCAGGTAACTGTTAAATCTTCCGATCCAATTGCACGAAAATTTAATTCCGAGACTGCAATGCAGCAAGCAATTTTCCATAGCGACGAAATCCAATCAAGTGACATGAATCAGGTGCCAATGACTCTTGGTACAATGCTAGGCCAAGCTGCTGGTAGCTTAAACACCTATAAAGGTTGTATTGCTCTACAAATGACTGGAAATGTCTTGGGTATTTTTGCAGATATCGCGGAAATCGCAGCAGCTATACCAAGTTTCGGTATCTCATTAATCGTCGGCCAAATTGGAAAGATGTTAATGAAAAAAGCACTTATGATTGCCGTAGTTGCCTCAGTTGGTGTAATTATCTCAATGGTCGCACCAATGATTGCCCGAACGGTTGGTAAAAGCCTGGTTAGCAATATGGTTGGTGAGGATGCTGGGTATGCGATTAATAGTGGTTTCAATATGTATACAGGAATGCAACAACGAGTGAGTTCTGGTCTTCCTGCCACCAAGAAGGCCTTAGTTACCGCGTATCATGAAAAACAGAATGTTATAGCTTCTGAAGCTAGATACGTCAGGCAGACCAAAAGTCCCCTTGATCCCTCGTCGCCATATACCTTCATGGGCAGTATTATGAATTCAATTATTCCTATTGCCACCACCGTTGGATCGCCTATTATGACCTTTTCAAAAATTAATAGTGTAGTTGGTTCTTCCATTTCTCAACTCCTACCAACCGCTGCTGCAGAAGGTGAGCGTCAGATTAAAACCTCGCTAAACAACAACTGTCCATCTGGAAGGGCATTTGATGAGCCTCTCGCTATGGATGCCTTTTGTAATAACTACATAACTACCGACTACTCTACGATTAAAACACCTCCAGACGAAGTATTTGATCGCGTCGGAGCTGAGAACTTTGACCTAGAAAACATTGATGAAAACGTTAACAATGGTAATCCAGCAATCAAGGATAACTCCGAGCTTGCTAAGTGGACCCTAGCCTGCGCTGTACGTGAATCTCATTACGGCGTTGCTGATGGCAATATCTCGGAAGCCATCAGCGGCTCTGCTGGTGTGGGCTCTGGCGTTATTAAATCTTATACTGGTGCCGCCATTGGTGCAGTCCCAGTCCTCGGAGGTCTAGCTCAAGGATTCTTTGACGGGAGGGAGGCAGCAAATATTGGTTGGACTACAGGTGAAAATTGTGTGAAAGAAAAATATAAATACTTCTCACGCTATTCAGAGGATCAGCGGGTTCTAGAGTCTGCTGGATTGATCGAACAATCAGCTGTTACAGGCTTCCTAGACAAATACTACGCTAAAAATCCTCTCGACCATTCAGATTCAGGTATTGTTGCGCGCTACACTGGAATGACTAAGGAACAGGCTGAAATTGCCCTTGGTCTTGTAGAATACAATCTCTTCCTTGCAAAATATCATCCCAAAGAAAAAGGTCCAGAAAAACCACTAAAAACCGAAGATTATCAATATGAAAGCACGACAGTGATTGCTGAATCCATACCAAACGCTATTCTTCGCATGCTTAATGGCTTTAAAAATCAGAGATTAGCCACTATAGCTGCATAAAATTCATTAGACTTGCGTCTAATATGTTAAAATAACCATAAGAACTATAATCAAGGAGTACTATGTCTACAAAACTTAAGTATATCGATAGTCACTGGGGCATCTTTGTTCTGCAGGGAATCGTAGCTTTATTATTTGGTTGGTTTGCGCTTTTCACTAGTTCAAGTGATGTTCAAACCTTGGTTATTATCGTGGGTAGTGTACTCCTATCTCTAGGCATCATTGAATTGTTGAATCTACTCGCAAGAACACGCGCGAAGAATACCTGGGGAGTCGCTCTCTTTATGGCCATTCTCGGGGTTACTGCTGGCCTCTCTTTGCTCTTTACCTACGAACAGAATGTAGCGTGGCACTTAATAGTCATCGCCTCCTATACTGTTGTAAGAGGTATCTTTGAAATAATTCTTGGTCTTAAAGCAATTGACGACCTTACGGATAAATTTATTTGGATTCTAACTGGCGTATGTGGCTGTATTATGGGCGCGGTTATTTTTAATACTGGACATCTTGGCAATACCCCTTTTATTAAATATTTCGGGTCTTATATGATGGTTTTTGGCGTAGTTAACTTAATCTATGCTATTCATAATAAGGAACAGGTAAAGGACTATCGTCTTGAAAAAATTGCTACCAAAAAACAAACGAATAGGAATCTTGTGAGCCCAAAAAATACCGAAGTAAAAGCAAAAACTAAATCAGTCAAAAAGACTTCAGTCAAAAACGGTAAAAAATCGGCTAAATAGCATATTTGATTATTTAAAAAATATTTCTTCCGTAAACTAGCGTAATAAACGTAAATATGTTATAATTATGTCTCAAGGAGAAAATATGAACTATAAAATGCCAACCAAGGCTATCATCACTGATGCTGGTTTTGCTAGCCGCTTTTTACCGATCACTAAAACTATTCCAAAAGCTATGTTGCCACTTGGTAATCGTCCAATTATGCAATTAGTAGTGGACGAATGTATTGAAGCCGGTATTACCGAAATTATTATTGTTGCCACACCTGAAGGCAAACCAATTTACGAAGATTATTTCAATAACGCCGTAAATCATATCCGTAAGCAATTAAAAGCGCAGGGTAAACTAGACCGTTATGCTCCAATTCAAGAAATCCTTGATTATCCAAAAATTACCGTCATCGAACAGGATCAATCATATCCATATGGCAATGGTTCTCCAATTGCCTCCGCTCGTAAGTTTATTCGCGACGACGAGGCTTTTATTGTTGCCTATTCCGATGATGTTGTCTTCGGTGCCTCTGATGTGAAGACCTTGAAAGAGTCTTTTGAAAAACATCAAGATGCCCAGGCTATAATTATTGCTCAACAGATGCCAAAAGAGGTCCTAAATAAGTATGGTATTATCCGTTTGCAGGATGAAAACAAAATGACCCTTCATGATATTGTTGAAAAACCGAAAATTGAAGACGCACCTTCAAACCTTACTTCATACGGACGTTACTTGCTGACTCCAGATGTTTTTCAATATCTTGACCCAAAAAATACTGGTCTTGATGGAGAGCTTTGGACTGTTGACGCTATTACAAGAATGGTGAATGATGGCAATGTTTATGTAGAGAAAACACAGGGGCGCTGGATGACTACTGGTGATCCAAAGAATTACAATCTTGCCAGTCTCTATTACGCCTCTGAATACGAAGATTACGGTAAAGACTTGCTAGAGTCATTAAAATAGAAGCATGAAAAACAAAACCATAAAAAGACGCCTGGGAGCGTCTTTTTGGTTGTATACTTCATCAAAATATAATACAATATAAGCGTAAAGGTTATATAAATGGAGTCAATATGAATCTAGCAGAATGGATTTTAGTTATGTTCTTATCAGTTACGCTGCTAATTTTTCTAATTGTCGGCATCGTTTTTCTCGTTAAGTTTACTAGTCTACTTTCTGAAATTGAGATTATGGTTCAAACTGGTCAGTCTATTTTTGATAAAGCCGATGACGTGGCTGATAATATTAAAGATCTTACCTCTGTTGGGCCCCTTGCTAAAGGCTTTGTCACAGAATATATTGGCAGAAAGTTATTTAACCTATTAAAAATTGATCGCAAGCCTAAAAAATCTGTCTTTGATGAATTCGAAGAGGACGATGATTCTGATAATAGAAAACCTACAAGGAATACTAAAATGACTTCAAAAAGAGTCAAGCCAAAGTTGAAAAACTAAACCACTATACTAATGGCTCAAAATTTACTATAATAGATACATTAAATAGGAGTTCAATTATGAAAAAAGATAACAATAAATTCTTCTTGGGTGTAGTTCTAGGCGCTGCCGTTGGCGTTATTGCAGGGATCCTGACCGCTCCAAAATCAGGTAAAGAAACTCGTCAAGATCTAAAAGAACAGGGAAAAAAGGCTCTCGATGAAACTAAGAAAACGAGCGTAAAGCTCTACCAAGGTACCAAGACTGGCGGTCAGAAATTGTTCGATAAAATCTTTAATAAAAAAGAAGAAGCTAAAGAAGAAGCCCTTGGTGTGGTTGAGGAAGTTTCCGAAACTGTCGAAGATCATTTAGCAGAATAAATCAGCAGGTTATAGAAATCTGTCATAATCCAATGTGGTATCAGTTTTAACTGATGGTTAATTTTGGTGGTTTAAATAGGTAGGAAGTATATGTCAAATGAAGAAGAGATAAAAGCTGAGCATAAAAGTCAAGATGAGGCTTATCAAGATTTTTGTTGTGAACTAGATGATCCAAATCATCAGATTGGGCCTAGTGACTTTGTTCATCTTCATAATCATACTCACTATAGCTTACTTGACGGTCTCACTAAGGTGCCAGATCTTATTGGTTACGTTAAAGAACAGGGAATGCAGGCTGTCGCAGTTACAGATCACGGTACCATGTCGAGTTTAATTGAACTCTATAAAGAAGCGAAAGCTGCCGACATTAAACCCATCCTGGGTCTTGAGGCCTATGTGGCTGCTCGTTCTCGTTTTGATCGTGATCCAGCCTACGATAAAGTACGCTATCATATCACTCTACTCTCCATGAATGACCAAGGCTTTGAAAATCTCTGTCGTCTCGCTACGGAAGCCGAGATTAACGGCAAATATTATAAACCTCGTATTGATCACGAAATTATGGAGAAATATAGTGAGGGAATTATTTGTCTTTCAGGCTGTGCAAGTTCCGAAATCTCCGTACGCCTTAAAAACGGTGACATGGCAGGCGCCGAAAAGTTAGTCGACTGGTATAGTAAAGTCTATAAAGATCGTTTCTATCTAGAAATGCAGGATCATGGACATCCAGATTCTCCTACCCACTGGGATGTTCAAGACCGCATTAATCGTGGATTGCAAGAAATCGCCAAAAAAACTGGTCTGCCTCTGGTGGTAACCTGTGATGGCCATTATCTCAAACACGAGGATCAGGATGCTCATGAAATTCTGCTCTGTATTGGTACTGCCGCGAATCTTTCGGATCCAAACCGCATGACCTTAAAGGATTTTCAGCTACACGTTATCCCACCACAGGAAATTATTGATCGTTGGAGTAAGGACTATCCTGATGCAATTAAAAATACAAGGAAAATTGCCGAACGTTGTAGTACAGAAATTCAACTCGGTCGTATTCTAATTCCAAAATTCCCAGTTCCAGATGGTGATTCCGAGAAAAGCTACCTAGATAAGCTCGTTTTTCGTGGACTCGCCTTCCGCTATGGTGGCGTCACACAGGAAGAAGCAGAAAAACTCACGATTGAAGAGTGTCGAAAACTCCTCTCTGATAAAATTCTCGAACGTATTGATTATGAATTGGCCGTTGTCGACAAAATGGGTTATAACGGCTACTTCTTAATCGTCCAAGACTTTATCATGTGGGGAAAGACTCGTCGTATTATTTATGGCCCAGGTCGTGGCTCCGCCGCTGGCTCTATTCTAGCTTACGCTTTGCGTATTACCGAGCTAGATCCCATGAAGTACGATCTTCTCTTCGAGCGTTTCTTAAATCCTGATCGTATCTCTATGCCAGATATTGATACCGATATTCAGGATACTCGCCGTGATGAGGTTATTGACTACTGTACCGACAAATATGGCAAGGAGCGTGTTGCTAATATTGTTACTTTTGGTAAAATGATGGCTAAAAACGCCGTGCGCGACGTGGCTCGCGTGCTTGAAGTACCTTATGCTGAAGCTGACCGCATCGCTAAATTGGTGCCAGACCCGATCCAGGGCCATCATGTTAAATTGACTGATGCTATTGTTAATACTCCAGACCTCAAATACGAATATGAACATAACCCAGTTGCCAAACAGGTCATTGATTATGCCTCAAAACTTGAAGGTACTATCCGTTCACATGGTGTCCATGCTTGTGGTATCGTGATCGCTCCTGATGACCTCGTAAAATTCCTGCCACTCGAAGTCTCCGCCAAGGGTCCACTCGCCACACAATATCCTTCTACGCAGGTCGAAGAATTAGGTCTCCTTAAGATGGACTTCTTGGGACTTTCTAACCTCTCGGTTATTAATAATGCCCTGCGTATGATTCGCAAGGTCTATCATGACGATATCGATCTCTATAACGTACCACTAGATGATCCATTGGCCTATAAGCTCTTGCAGAATGCCGAGACCACTGGCGTCTTCCAGCTTGAATCTGCTGGTATGAAGCGCTATTTAAAAGATCTCAAAGCCTCTAGCTTCGAGGATATCATCGCTATGGTCGCCCTTTATCGTCCTGGTCCGATGCAGTTTATTGATTCCTTCATTCGTCGAAAACACGGCGAAGAACCAATCACTTATCTCCATCCTGGTCTTGAAAATGCCCTAAAATCTACCTATGGAATCTTGATTTATCAGGAACAGTTCATGCAGATCTCTAAGGAATGGTGTGGCTTTACTGGTGGTCAGGCCGATACTCTGCGTAAGGCAGTCGGTAAGAAGAAAGTTGCCCTGATGAATAAGGTGAAACCAGAGTTTATCAAAGGTGCTCAAGAAGTTGGCGGCGCCACTGAGGAACAAGCCGAAACGTTTTGGAACCAGCTTCTCGAATTTGCTAATTATTGTTTTAATAAGTCACACGCCGCGTGCTACGGCCTAGTAGCATATTGGACGGCTTACCTAAAGGCTCATTACCCTGACGCTTTTATGGCTGCGCTGATGACCTCAGATATGCGTTGGACCGACCGACTTGCGATTGAAATTGCAGAATGCAAGAGGATGGGCATTAAGGTCCTTGGCCCAGACATTAATCAATCCTATGCCGATTTTGGTATCGTCGGTGGAGAAAATACCATCCGTTTTGGGCTAGCCGCCATCAAAAGCATGGGGAAGGCCTTGATTGAGGAAATTGTGATTCCAGAACGCGATAAGAATGGTCCATTTAAATCTGTTTGTGATTTTGCCTCCCGCGTTGATAATACGAAATTTAATAAAAAATCATGGGAATCAGCAATCAAAACTGGTGCCTTTGATCGTTTTGCTTCACGCACAGATCTATTGTTTAACTTAGAAGAAATTCAAGCCTATGGAGGTAAAGTTCAAAAAGATCGTGCCTCTGGGCAGACTGATCTTTTTGGTCTCATGGGTGATGCTGGTGCGATTCCTGAACCCACCCTTCAAGAATCCCCTACCAAGGTCTCAGAAAAAGAGCAGCTGCTCTGGGAACGTGACCTTATGGGTCTCTATCTTTCCGCTCACCCTCTTGATAAATACGACCTCTATTTTGAAGAAAACACTCATCCGTTCACAATGGTTACTGCAGAAAATGATGGTAAACAAGTAATTGTGGGTGGTATTATTACTGGTATTCGTACGATTCTTACAAAATCAAACACCAAAATGGCCTTCGTTAAAATTGAAAGTAAGACAGCCGAGACTGAATTTATTGTTTTTCCATCGCTATACGAGCAGGAAGGATCAAAATTAGTCATTGATAATATTATTAAAGTTACAGGCCGAGTTAATGCTAGGGATAAAGATGGCAATGTGACCTCCGAC
>ERZ773035.2557-NODE-2557-length-11655-cov-2.873621_pt1 | contig 11655 bp, 7 predicted proteins | sample MGYA00511487_ERZ773035 | MGnify/ENA primary metagenome ERZ773035 (study PRJEB29015, sample SAMEA2737985) | human oral metagenome | biome: human oral; feature: human-associated habitat; material: dental | place: China | collected 2024 ...
TTCTGCCCCTCCTACTCAAAAAGATAAAGTAAACGGACAGATAGTTATGGGACGCGGTGGTAATGATGGTAACCCACGTTTCTACGAAGGGGTATTTCTTCGCGACAATAGTACTAATAAAATTAACTTTGGGCAAAGCCTTAGAGCCGATTTATACAAAGGTCTTTCATTAACCGTAAGCGGACAGCTGATGTTTGACGAAGGATATTATGAAGCTTTTGATAAAGACCACCAAATATCACCCGGTAAAAATGCTAATAACTGGAGTAGAAGCAGAGGCTCTTCTGCAAGTTTTGAAAGAACCATACGCCAAACTTACAATAGTATCTTGAACTATAAGTTTGATATAAACGCACACCACTTTGATGCGATGGCTGGCTATGAGTATTACGATAGCTATACACGTGGGCTTAGTGCTTCAGGGTCTGAAGCACCTACCGACGAGTTTCAAGATTTAGGTTTGACCTCTAACAAAGAAGGCAAACGCGGGGTAGATACACACCACTATGGCAACAGAATCAAATCGTACTTTGGACGTTTGAACTATGATTACGCTGATAAATACTTGTTCTCATTCACCATTCGTCGCGATGGTTACTCTCGATTGATTAACAACCGTTGGGGTAACTTCCCAGCTGCTTCTTTAGGTTGGATTATCTCTCGTGAAGATTTTATCCCTGATAACGTAAAAGAAGTACTTTCGTTTGCAAAACTCAGAACTAGCTTTGGTTTGAATGGTAACGTACCTAGTAATTTTATAGGTGATTACACTTTACAAGGTTCTTACGGTACCAATAAATATAACGGGGCAGTGGGATATGCTATAGGCAACTTCCCTAATAAAGGGCTTCGTTGGGAAAAAACACGTACCTTTGAGGTCGGCTTAGATTTAGGATTTATCGGAAACCGTATCAATGCTAACTTTACTGTGTACGACCGTTTAACAAGCGATAAGATACAATCAATGACCCTTCCTCACTCATCAGGAGCATCGGCTATCAATACTAACAATGGATCTTTCAGAAACAGAGGGGTAGAAATAGAAACAAACTTCCGTATTATTGAAAAGAAAGATTTGCGTTGGAATTTAGCCATAAATGCCGCTTATAACAAAAATACCGTAGTAAAACTGCCTGATAACGGTTACCCTAATAACCGACAAGATGCTTTTGAAGTATATGATGGTACTACAGGCAATAAAAAATGGGTAGGTGGTTACCAAGAAGGACAAGAACCTGGTGATATGTATGCATACGATGCCTTAGGCGTATACCAAAATGAAGAACAAGTACGCCAGTTAGCAAATAACTTAGTAGATGAAACAGGCTCTAAAAAGTTATATGGTCCTGCTGCTTGGGCACGCTTAAGCGATGCTGAAAAAGAAAAAGGACTACCTATTCAGCCTGGAGATGTAATCTGGAGAGATGTAAATGGCGATGGCAAAATAGATAAGTACGACTTAGTGAAAGCAGGTAATATGTTCCCTAAATGGACAGGAGGTCTTAATACTACTCTAAGCTATAAGAATATGCGTCTTTCTGCCCGTATGGACTACGCGCTTAACTTTAAACAACGTATCTCAGTAGGTAACTCATTACCTTGGTACTTAGGTAATATGCAAGGTACTTTCAACACTGTTAAACAAGTGAAAGATACTTGGACACCTGATAACCCTACCGCTAAATATCCTAAGTATTATTGGGCTGACCAACTTGGTAAGCGCAATTACGAGCGCAGTTCAACTATGTTTATATATGAAGGTAGTTACTTAGCTTTCCGCGAGGTAGCTCTTAGCTACAATTTTGAAAAAGATATAGTAAGCAAGGTAGGACTTGATAACTTAGAAGTTTCGCTAATAGGTCAGAACTTAGGTTATCTTACCAAAGCAGAAACCTATTCTCCTGAAGCATTAGGACAATCAAGCTCTGGATATCCACTGCCAAGAACTATTATTTTAGGATTGAATATAACCTTTTAAAAAATGTAACGTATGAAAGTTTTTAAATATATAACAATTACCGCAGGATTACTACTTACTGCTGCTTGTAATGATTTAGACCTTGCCCCTATAGACTATAATGGTAGTGGTAACTTCTGGAAAAATGAAGCACAAGTAGTAGGGGCTATAGAAGGAGTGCATAGCCAATTCAGAAGCAACTCTTTCAACTATTGGATATTAGGAGAAGCACGTGGAGGTACTATGGTACCTGGGGGTACTTCTTCATTAGAGCAGAATATATACTATGCCGATATAAAACAGCAGAACTTTACTGCCGATAAACCTAATAACAGTTCTTGGTTTGAGTTTTATGGAAAGATTTTTAATATTAATAATGCTATTAAGAATATAGAAGAAGCAAGCTACCTAAGTCCTGCTAATAAGAGCTACTACTTAGGTCAAATGTACGGAATGCGTGCGTGGTATTATTTCTGGCTCTATAGAACCTATGGTGGGGTACCTCTTAAAACAGGTACTGAAATCTTAGACAAAACTCCTACTAGTGGTAAAGAGCTCTTTACCCCACGTAGTACTCCTAAGGCTACTTTTGACTTTATTAAGGCTGATATTAATAGATCAGAAACACATTTTACTGACTCTAATAAGGTAAATAGTTTTGATAGAGTACATTGGTCTTATTACGCTACCCTAATGCTAAAAGCTGAGATTTATCTTTGGTCTGCCAAAGTAACTACCGGCGACCAAGCTCCTGCAGCTACCGACTTGGATACTGCTAAAGCAGCTTTAGACAAGGTAGCAACTTCAGGGAAATTTGGACTTATGTCTAACTATGCTGATGTTTTTGCCTATAACAAAAAGCAAAACAACGAGATTATCTTTGCGATGGCTCACTTAGAAAATGAAGCAAGTACACCATTTAACTCGTTTATGTACTATCCGTCAAGTTTTGTGAATAAATACGATGAAGATGGGGTAGCTTTCCCTAATAACGACCCTTTGAAGATTCAGTCAGGATTCTTGTTCAATGAGTATAAATTTGAGTTGTTTGAGGCTTTTGATGCTACCGATACGCGTAGAGCTAAAACTTTCTTGTCTTTTTATGCTAACGCAGCTAAAACACAAGGAAGAGGTATTGCACTTATTAAGTATATGGGCTTTATCAACTCGGCTAATACACGCGTGTTTGCTGATGATATACCCGTATACCGTTATGCCGATGTATTATTGATGTATGCTGAGATAATTAATAAACAAGGAGGAGACCCTTCTTCTTATATTAATCAGATTAGACAGAGAGCTTACGGAGCAAACTATACTTCAGCCAATGCATATACTCATACCACCTTTGCTGCTGGTGAGTTGGCAATTCTTAAAGAGCGTGATAAAGAGTTTGTAGCCGAATCAAAACGCTGGTTTGATGTTCGCCGTTTGCAAGATGCTTCAGGGCAGCCGCTTGTCTTCTCAAGAGAAGCAAGTTATGGTACAGTAGCGGGTAATGTAGTACCTATATTAAATCAGGGGTCAGAAGCACATAAATTACTTTGGCCTATTAATAAGGATATCATAAGTAGAGACGAAACCGTTACACAAACACCAGGTTATTAATCTTATACAAAGATAAAGATTTTAGCTTTATTGAAATGAAAACAGAGCTCCTTAGTACTAAGGGCTCTGTTTTCTGTTTTATGAAAAAATAAAGCCTCTGCGCTTTAGCGCAGAGGCTTTATTTATTTGCTGTAATGCTATTGTAGTTTCAATTCTTCTACTATCTTCTTAATCTTACCGTCTAATACCTTTTGGGTTTCTTCAAAAGCAGCTAAACCGCTGAGGGTAGTGTTTACGCTGAAGTAGAATTTGATTTTAGGTTCGGTACCGCTAGGGCGTGCTGCTATACGTGTACCTTTATCGGTGTGGTATATTAGTACATTCGATTTTGGTACCTCAATTTCTTCTACTTTGCCAGTAAGAGGGTGGAATGCCTTAGATGACTGATAATCGCAGATAAGAGTTACCTTTTCACCATTGATTTCCTTAAGCGGATTTTCGCGCAAGTCTATCATCATTTGGGCTATCTCTTGAGAGCCTGAAATACCTTTCTTCACTAACGAAATGAGGTATTCCTTATAGAAACCATACTTAGTATAAGCGTGTAGCAATTCTTTGTAGAAAGTACTGCCTTTAGCTTTGGCATCAGCAGCTATCTCGCAAGCTAATAGGGTAGCGGTAACAGCGTCTTTATCGCGTACAAAATCACCGACCATATAACCAAAACTTTCTTCACCACCGCCTATAAAAGTAAGCTCAGGGAAGTCTTTTATCATTTTAGCAATCCATTTGAAGCCTGTCAGACCTTCTTTATATTCTACTTTATAAGCATCGGCAATTGCTTTTACCATAGGAGTAGAAACAATAGTAGAAGCTACAAATTCATTGCCTTTGAAGCCTTTTTTGCTTTGATGCGCCAAAAGAAAGTCGGTCATCATAACCATTGTTTGGTTTCCGTTTAATAGTACCATTTTGCCATTGAGGTCGCGTACGGCTATACCTATACGGTCGCAGTCAGGGTCAGTACCGATAACGATGTCAGCATTGAGCTCATCGGCTTTTTTAAGAGCTATAGTTAGTGCTTCAGGTTCTTCAGGGTTAGGCGATTTCACTGTAGGGAAATTACCGTCAGGTACTGCTTGTTCTTCTACAATATGTACATTGGTATAGCCTGCGCGTTTGAGCACTTCGGGCACCATAGTAATAGAGGTACCGTGTAACGAAGTAAATACTATTTTGAGGTTTTCTTTATGGGCTACTTTAAAGTCAGCGTGCTTAATAGAGGCTTCGGCAAAAGCGTTGTCAAGCTCTTTATCGATGTAGTGAATAAGGCTCTCATCAGCATTGAACTTAATGTCTTTGAAGTCGATAGCATCGATAGCTTTCATTATCTCGCCGTCTTGTGGGGGCACTGTTTGTCCGCCATCTTCCCAATATACTTTATAGCCGTTGTATTCTGGTGGGTTGTGCGAAGCAGTAAGTACTATACCTGCTTGGCAACCTAAGTAACGCACAGAGAATGAAAGCTCTGGAGTAGGACGTAGGTCAGAGAAGAGGAATACTTTGATGCCGTTAGCCGCAAATACATCGGCTACTATTTTGGCAAATTTCTTAGAGTTGTTGCGACAGTCGTGAGCGATAGCTACTTTTATTTCTTTATTAGGGAACGACTGGTGGAGGTAGTTGCTCAAACCTTGAGTATTTTTGCCGAGCGTATATTTATTGATACGATTCGTACCGATGCCCATAATACCGCGCATTCCTCCGGTACCAAATTCTAAGTTTTTGTGGAAAGCCTCATTTAGTTCATCAGGATTACCATTGATGAGGGCTTGTACCGTAGCTCTGGTTTCTGTATCAAAAGTGTCAGAAAGCCACGTTTTAGCTGTTTCAATACTTTTCATAAAATCAAATTTATTTATAAGCTAATAGTTGCTACTACTAGCGTTGTTTTCTTCAGCAAAGATACAAATAATATTTGAATTACCAAATTTGTTAAGTAGCAAATTTTTAATTTTCTAACTCCTTAATTGACGTGTCGGCTAATTTCTTGTATTCGCTCCACGCCTCAATGAGTAGAAACTCCATTGGCTTATTGTCTTTTTTTCGTACTAAATCGTGAAAATCAGGGCGCTCCATTACAAAATAGGCTAAAACATTTATCTCTTCTTCATTCAGTTTGAGGTCTTTTTTCATAAAGTCGCTTAGGTGCGCTACTATGTACTCGGCTACTATCAAATTCTTTTCGTTAGCAACTACTTTTTTGAGTATTTTGGTTTTTCCTGTGATAGCATTCACAACCAAATCAATACTCAATACTCCGCCTCCGCTGTGGGTAGCGCTGTAAAGGCGTTTCTCGGCAAAGGTGCGTTCTATGGGTTTGTGCTGCAATATACCCAAATCTTGCGCTGTAATCTTGCGGTATTTTGATACTTCTACCCCCTCTAACTGATTGATATCCTCTTTCATAGCGATGAGTATCCCCGAAAAACCAAAATCGGCTTTTACTACCTTGTGGAAAGTAGTTTGCATCCCTACGTAGCTAATCTTTAGCGTGCTGTTTTCGCGAGCACTGAGGCTAAAATAGCCATTAGCATCGGTGGTGGTTATCGCATTATTGTGCATATTGAGCACGTGCGCCCCCACCAGCGGAATGGTGTCGTGCATAACCCTGCCGCGTATAGTCGCCTGCCCCTGAGCCGTTAGCCCCCAACAGCTTGCTATGATTAAGAAATACAAAAAACGCATAGTAATTATGAATTTTCAATTAATTAAAGCTTCTTTTTCGCCAAAAGAGCATTATCAGGAAGCCTACAAGGGCACCCCCTACGTGAGCAAAGTGAGCGATATTACCTCCGAAAATAGGGGTGCCGGTAACCCCTGAAAAGAGGTCTAAAGCCACAATGATTGGTATGAAATAGCGCGCTGCAATAGGGTAGGGCACAAAGAAAAGCATTAGCTTAGCATCAGGGAAAAACATTGCAAAAGCTACTAAAATACCATAAATAGCCCCTGAAGCCCCCACAGTATATGACCTGAGAGTATCGTACATACTTTGGTAGGTGCTGTAATTGATGATATTACCCCATTCAGGCGAGTACTTGCCTTGGCGTATCAGTCCGATAGTCTCTTCAGCTGGAATGCCTACCTCGGCTAAAGCATTTACCGCTTGGTGTACGTAGTAATAATTAACCCCTGTTTGTAGCAAGGCAGCCCCTATACCACAAGAAAAGTAGAAAAACAGAAACTTATTACGCCCCCATATATTTTCGAGGGGCGTACCGAATGCCCACAGCGCATACATATTAAAAAGCAAATGGAAGATACCCCCGTGCATAAACATATAGCTGAGGTACTGCCACCAATGAAAGGAAGGCATCTCGTAATAATGCAGCGAAAACAAGTACGTCAGATTCGTCTGCGGCAAAAATAACCCCTTTTCATTCAATACCATAAGGACTAAAACCAAAGTATTGATGATAATAAGGTGCAAAACTGTTTTTGATATTCGTTCCATATTTTTCTTGATAAGTTAATTAACCAAACGGTCTATTTCATTTACTGATAAGTTGTAATAAATACGTTTTCCAAAAGGCGAAATTAATACTTCTTGACAACTAAACAAATTATTTATCAAACTTTCTTGTTCCTCTTCACTGAGCACCTGTCCCGTTTTGATGGCTAAACTCTTGCTGAGGGTCTTTGCAAAGGCTTCTTTTTGAGTGTTTTCGGTAGTAGGTAATAGCTCAATATGCTGCTGAATAAGTTCGTTGAAAATATTAGGTATCTGACTGTCTGTCAGGTGTAAAGGAATGCCGCTAAGCACTATTTTGTCATCTTCGATAGCGAACATAAAACCTATGCTCTCAAAGAGGGGTTGCAGTTGTGTTATCACCTGCAATTCGTGTGCCGAAAAGGAAAGCTCGTAAGGGAACATCAGCTGCTGACTGGCAGTGTGCGTCCTCTCCAAACTCTTCATAAATCCCTCGTACAGCACGCGCTGGTGAGCCCTGTTGCTGTTGATGATAATCAGTTCGCCCCCCAAAGTAGTGATGAGGTATTTTTTAGCCAAACTGATGATTTTCTTGCCCTGAGGCTTAGCAGGTTCTGCCTCGAAGAGCGTGCTTTCTACCGCTTCAGCAGTCGTATTGATAGCCGACTCGATACCGGTATACAGGCTTTCCCATTGGGCGGTTTTCTTCTGAAAACTGAAGCTATTGCCGCCTCCACCACTGCTGCTCTTTACTGCAGGTGTTTCCATCTTAAAAGGATTGAAGTCGGGGTCTACCTCTATTTTAGGGAAAGACGGCTCTTTATCTTTGTACTGATAAGGAATATCGAAAGTAGGGTCTTTAGTAAAATCGAGGGTAGGAGCGATGCTAAACTGCCCCAGACTATGCTTTATAGCCGATTTTAGCAGAGCGTAGATGCTGTGCTCTTCTTCAAACTTTATTTCGGTTTTGGTAGGGTGTATGTTGATGTCGATAGTAGCAGGGTCTACCTCTAAACAAATAAAAAACTCAGGTTTTTGGTCAGGGCGTATCAACCCCTCGTAGGCAGCGGTGATAGCGTGGTTGAGGTATTGGTTCTTCACGAAACGGTGATTAACCATTAAAAACTGCAGTTGCTTGCCCTTAGGCAGGTACTCAGGTTTTACTATAAAACCGCTGATTTTTACCACAGGAGTATCCTCACTGATGATAGGTACTAACTTCTCGTTAGTACGTCCGCCAAAGAGATGTACGATGCGCTGGCGGAAGTTGGCAGGAGGCAGGTTATAGAGCTCGTTGCCGTTATTGTACAGATAAAAATGAATAGAGGGGTGAGCCAAAGCTACTCGGTGAAACTCATCGAGTATATGGCGCATCTCTACACTATCGCTTTTTAGGAAGTTGCGGCGAGCAGGTATGTTGAAAAATAGGTTTTTCATCGCTATACTTGTGCCGTTGTTGCACACACAAGGCTCTTGTCGGGTTATTTTGCTGCCTTCTATATGTATTTCGGTACCTAATTCGTCCTCTTGGCGCTTGGTTTGCATCTCAATATGGGCAATAGCTGCTATTGAGGCAAGGGCTTCGCCTCTGAACCCCTTAGTTTGTAGCTGAAAAAGGTCTTCGGCGCGCTGTATTTTGGAGGTAGCGTGCCTTTCAAACGACAAACGCGCATCGGTAGTACTCATACCTATACCATTATCAATGACCTGCACGAGGGTTTTGCCTGCTTCTTTTATAAGCAGTTTGATGACGGTAGCCTTGGCGTCGATAGCGTTTTCCATCAGCTCTTTTACTGCCGATGCCGGACGCTGTATCACCTCGCCAGCCGCTATCTGGTTTGCTACGTGGTCGGGGAGTAATTTTATTATATCTGACATATTTTTTGATTAGCAAATTAGTAAATTAGCAAATTAGCAAATTAGAAAAGCAGAAAAAATCCTTTATATCTTACCTTTACTTTGGATATACTTACACTATAGGATCACCGAAGGATCACCGAAGGATGAGTCTCTAATCTTAGTACATCTAACCAGCTAATTCTTATAAAAATTTGTGCAAATATAAAAAAAGTCTTACTTTCGCAGAAAAATATTTTGAAAATGAAGCATTTATTTATCTGTATATTAGTCGCTATTAGTTTGAATTCTTGTGTTAAAGAAGTTGAAGAACAAATAGTTACGGGCTCTGACTACACAGGCTCTGACACTGATTTGCGCATACGCGACTTTATATGGAAGGGGCTTAATCAATACTATTTATGGCAAGAAGAGGTTAGCAATCTTCAGGACAATCGTTTCGGAAAACTCTCGACTACTAAAGCCGAAAAGAACTCCGATTACACTAAATTTCTTAAGAGTTTCAGCAGTCCTGAAGCTCTTTTCTACAGAGGTTTGCTCAATAGATACAAACAAATAGACCGTTTTAGTTATATCACCGATGATTATGTGAAGTTAGAAAACCAATTCAAAGGTATTTCGGCAAGTACGGGTATGGACTCTCAATATGTATTGATGAGAAATGGGGTTAATGCTGCGGGATTTGTGAATTATGTGATACCTAATTCCGATGCCGATAAACAAGGTCTGAAAAGAGGTGATATCTTCCTTACTATCAACGGGCAGCGCATCACGAAAGCTAATATAAACGAACTGCTGAAGAACAAAACCTACACTATTGATATTTATCGTATCGACCAGCAAGGGATATTGCAGCCTACAGGGCATACCGTTACCCTGCACAACACCGAAACGCCTGAGAACCCTGTGCTGATAAAAAAGGTTATCACACTGGGGCAGCATAAGATTGCCTACCTGATGTACAACGCTTTTATAGCTAATTATAACAAGGAGCTGAATGAGGCTTTTGCTGAGTTTAAGGCGGCAGGAGCTACTGACTTAGTACTCGACTTGCGCTACAACGGCGGGGGGAGTATAGATACAGCGGTATATTTGGCATCGATGATAGCAGGGCAACACCAAGGACAGCTTTTTGTTAAAGAGAAGTGGAATACTAAGATGCAAGCCGCAGCCAACTTGCAAGGGGCTACCGTGCAGTATTTAACCGATAAGATGAAAGACGGTACCCCCATACACAGCTTGCAGCTTTCTAAGCTATACGTGCTGACTACCGAGCGCACCGCTTCCGCCAGCGAATTGGTAATTAACGGCTTGAAGCCCTATATGCCTATAACACAAATAGGACAGACTACGGTGGGCAAAAACCAAGGGTCTATCACTATTTATGATTATATAGACAAAGCTGGAAAGGTAAAGAACCCTAAACACAAATGGGCTATGCAGCCTATAGTGCTCAGTATAGAGAACTCTAAAGGTTTTAGCGATTATACTAAGGGGTTAGTGCCTGACATACCGATGGAAGAAGACCTTGCTAACATTGGTACTCTCGGCGACCCTACCGAGCCTTTCTTAGCCGAAGCTATAGCGCAAATAACCGGTAGCCGTAGCACAGCCCAGAGCCGCAGACCCAGTGTTACTCCTTTCTCTTATGAGGTTTTGACAACCTCTAAAGACGCCTATTTCGGGTATAACGAAATGTATAAGTAAAGACAAAAGACAAAAAACGAAATGAATAAACTTTACGAACTTAAAGTTGCTAAAATAACACACCTTACTACTTCATCGGTGATGATTACCTTTGAAGTGCCAGACCTCTTGCGCAAAGTTTTTAGTTTTGAGGCAGGCGAGTACCTCACCCTACAGCAAACTATCAATGGGGAGAAAGTGCGTCGCGCTTACTCTATCTGCTCTGGCGTTAATGAAGGCGAGCTGAGTGTGGCGGTGAAGCGCGTGCCCAATGGGGTGTTTTCTACCTACGCTACCCAAGAACTCAAAGAAGGTGATACTATAGAGGTGATGCCTCCGATGGGTTCATTTGTGTTCTTCTACGATATTTTTGGTAATAGGGATATTATGCTCTTCTCGGCGGGTAGTGGGGTAACCCCTATGATGAGCATCGCTAAGACGGCTTTGGCGATGACACAAATAAAAGTAGTGTTCGTCTACGGCAATAAGTCGAAAGAAGAAACTTTGTTTTTTGATGAGATTGAAGCCCTAAAGGAGCAGTACCCTGAGCGTTTCAAGGTGCATTACGCTTTTAGTCAAGAGCCTTGGGGCGACCACTATACGGGGCGTATCAATGATAAGATAGTAAATGAACTATTCGATAAATATAAAGACTTCAACTGGGGGCGCTATTACGCCTGTGGGCCTACCCAATTAGTGAAAGACCTACGAGAGATGCTTTTGCTAAGAGGTATAGATAAAGACCGTATTTTTACTGAGCTCTTCGAGGCATCGCCTGCTGATACCGACTACAGTCAGCTACAGGGTAATGTAGAAATCACACTGCGATTGGGCGGACAAACGCATACTTTTGAGAGTGCTAAAAACCAGACGCTGCTGAGTTCGGCACTGATGCGAGGTTATGATGCGCCTTATTCTTGCCTAAATGGTGTGTGCAGCAGCTGTGTAGCCAAAGTAGAGGAGGGGGAAGCCAAAATGGCGAAGAATGAAACCCTAAGCGAAAAAGAGGTTGCCGATGGCTATATACTAAGCTGCCAAGCGTATGCTACTACCGATAAGATAAAGATAAAATTTGAGAATTAGGTATAATAGATAAAATAAATACAAAAAGGGC
>ERZ773035.2559-NODE-2559-length-11651-cov-11.669627_pt1 | contig 11651 bp, 8 predicted proteins | sample MGYA00511487_ERZ773035 | MGnify/ENA primary metagenome ERZ773035 (study PRJEB29015, sample SAMEA2737985) | human oral metagenome | biome: human oral; feature: human-associated habitat; material: dental | place: China | collected 2024 ...
TATGATCCAAAGGGTCGTAGTATGGGTCTTATTCATCCGAGCAGTCCGTACCGTATCATGAGTGAAGAAGATGCGCGGGATTTATCCCGATTCAATGCCTACACCACCGGTGCCTACTACAGCCTCGACGAGGGCGCCACATGGATCCCGGTGCCGACGAAGACCATCAAGCTTACCCAGTCGCAGATCGACGAGCTGCCCGACGAGCTCAACATCTGGGTGCGGCTGCCTTACGGTTGCTCGGCCTTTATCCCGCTCACACCTGGCGGAGACAGCCTCCGTAGGCCCCGCAAACGCCTGCCCGACATCATCCCCAGCATCACGCGTCAGGTCATCCTCCAGAACGAAACGGGCGACCTTTCCCCAACGCTTGTCGATCCGCTTCGCCAGATCTACGACGTGCCTACGGGCAAGGACTTTGTCTTCACCGTCCACCCAACGGGAGGCAACGTCCCGACGCTCACCACGAGCCGCGATGGGCACATCTCGGACGCCGTGGGCGTAATCACCGAAGTGCTGCCTGACGGTGCGTATCGCTTCACCGTCCGCCGCGTGCAGGAGAACCTCATCGTGACGCTCAAGTACACCGTCGGCACGGACGAGGTGGACGGCACACGCGTCTGGGGCGAGGAGGGCGTGCTCTGCATCATGTCAGCCGCTGCCAGTCCGGCCACCGTCTACAACGCACTGGGCCACCTCATGAGTCGCCTCACGCTCTCAGCCGGTGAGACGCGCCGCCTACCTCTCGCGTCGGGTGTCTACCTCGTTAAGCTCGGTAACGGTCACGCTTACAAGGCCGCTGTCCGCTAAAACATCTTTCTGCTACTTGTTTTAACGTGAGTTCGATGTAAGCAGAGAACTTCTACGGAAGCCACGCGAGGGCCAAAACGTTTTTGGAAATGCTTGCACCGGCGGTGCAACGACTAAAAAGTACTTTTTACGGCTTGCACCATCGGTGCAAGAGCCAAAAAATGGTTTTTGCGATTTGCACCACCGGTGCAACGGCCCAAAAGCAGTTTTTTCCGTTTGCACCGATGGTGCAAGAGACAAAAAGTAGTTTTTTCTGTTTGCACCACCGGTGCAAGAGACAAAAAGAGGTTTTTGAGGTTTGCACCGCTGGTGCAAGCGTCCCCAAAAACACTTTGACCGTTACAGCGCGCTATCAAAGACATTCTTCAGGAATAAGGGACCTCATTCATTCGTCGAACTCACGTTAAATACAAATAGACAAGGGTGAAAAGAGGTTCTCCTATGCTTTTATCCTTGTTGAGTTATACCTTCTGTTGAAAGAGAACAAGAGTATTCCCTCAAAAAGGAATACTCTTACGATATGAGATTTATTCAAATGCGACCAAACTTGAAGGAACTCCCACGGCTGTAACAATGGGTGTTTGCGAACATTCGCCTGTCCTGGTATTGTAGGTATAGTAACCCGTTCCGTTATTACATGTCATTCCAAAGACGATGAAGTCCTTGTACTTTGTTATTGCGAAAGAACCATTGCTGTCGGTCATCGGCAAATCGAGTTTTTCAATGGTTTTGTTCCAAATATCGATTCTTACGGGCTGGAAGTCTTTCTTCAGTATTCCGAATTCTGTATCCGTTACTTTCAGACAGCTATATACAATGCCATTACCTGCATAGTAAGACTTTATCATATACTGCCCTGTCTTTCCTATTCCCTTGATGGTCGTTTTCGATAAGTTGAACAGATAATCGGTATCCCATTTGTCGCTTCCCTTGCGAATGCGCAGGAAACCTTCCTTATCGGCAACATTGAAATTGTTGCCTGCACTGTAAAAGTAGATGTCGCCCCGCTCGTCTATAAAGGCATCGGAGTGACGGAACAATCCGACCACACTTGTTCGGTTGTCCTTGATGACCTCGATCTTTTTCGTTTTAAGATCAATAACAGCCACCTCTGCACCCGTTCCTGGTACAGAAGTGTGGGGCGAATTGAGCTGGTTGAGGGCTACATACATCTTTCCATCACGAATGACATTGCAGCCGGGATCGGGATTATTGTCCTGAACAGCATAAGGCGAGAGGTCGATTTCATCCTCTTTTCGCAATGTGGCAGTATTGATTAACGCAATCTTGCCCCTTCCGTGCAATGGGACGTATGCGTGCTGTTCGTCGATGAAGTTGATTTCTCCGGGCTGCGCCATCTGTTCAAAGGTCATCGTACCTGCTTTTATAAGTTCACCGTGCGCCCCTCTTGTGAACTTGTGCACTTTGTCTCCGAATTTCCCTTCGGGTACAAGTACCGTGTTTCCTTTTGCGAAGAGATAACACCCGAAACCGAATTCAAATGCTTTCTTATTGTCAGTCGCTTGAGGTGTCAAATCACTGAAAGTGCCCACATATGCGCTTTTGTCCACATAATGTACAAACGCGAAATGTTGTTGCACCTCATTAGGCGTAGGTTTGGGGTCATCGTGCTTACCACAAGACGTCAGTCCTATGGAGCTGGCCAGCATAGCAGAAAAAGCTATGTACTTCAATGTTGTTGTTCTCATTCTTATTCGTGTTTAGAGTTATAAAATCCCTTTTGAAAAGACGTATCTGAATTTCAAGTGGAATGTCCGCCCTGCCAACGGTTGACGATACTGATCCCAAACTTCTTTGTTCATCAGATTGTGGCATTCCAAAGCAATGGAATATCTGTTCTTGTAGGTCAATAGCAAGCCTATGTCATTGACAAAACTGCGAGGGATGCGCCGTTTCTGTAATTCGGTAAGTTCCCAGAAGTAGAAAAACTCTTCCGTGAACTTTCCGTCCCAAAATGCCTTGACATACCAATTCTTGAGTAATTGGTCACTGTGATATTCTGCTCCGAAGTTGGCGAACAAGTAGGGAATATTCGGCAGTCGCAGCCCTTTTGTCGGATTGGGGGCTTGGGTGCCCGGCAAATGCTCCAAGACATCGCGGACATCCTGATAAGTCAGATTCCCATAGGCATAGACTGTCGGCGATATATCCAATTTCAACTCGGTCTCTATGCCCTTAATATGTACCCTTTCAGCATTCACATATCCGGCCGCCATATGCTGCTTCATCAGCTTTATCATGTCGCTTACCTGCATGTAAAAGCCGTTTACCTCAAACTGTAATCGCGAAAGTCCGAGTACGTTGTTTTTGTCTATCAAAAATCCCAGATTGAAATTGTGGCTTTTCTCAGGTTTCAATCCAGCAGCAGGAAAAGTTATGATGCCGTCACCGAACAACTCTTGCGAATTAGGGAGACGTATTGCTCGTTGATAGGAAGCCTTCAGATGAAAGCCTCTGAACGGTTCATATTTCACTGCTTCTATCCATCCGATTTGCGATGTCGTATTGCTCTTTTTCTTCGGAGCCTCAATCATCTCGTATGAAGTCAAATCCTCTATCTCAGAATGAAGATGGAAATACTTTACAGAGAGCATATTCGTCAGTTTTCTGCCTAAGAGTTTCGCTTCCCAAGTCAAACCTGAGACAACGCCGGTCTTTTTGCTGGGAAATCCTCCAATGACAAAACCGGCATGTCGGCTTGCTATGTCGTCATTTGGCTGTCTGCGGGCGTAGTTAATAAGCGTATTCAGGTTCAGGTTGTGATTAGCGGACAATCTGTAATCGAAATTGATGCGCTCGTTGATTTCCAAACCTTTGTCGTTTGAGTTATGAGGCACATCTCCCGTCTCTCCCTGTCCGTTCGGGCTCGGATATATGTTCCCCTCAAAATCATGATTCACTCGTGCCGTATCCACAAAATTGTTCGTCGTATGCGAGAGGGAGAAATGAGACTCGAAGTCAAGGCAGTTGTTCAGCATTCCACTTTTTATCAGTTTGTTCTCGAGCATGAACATCCCGGATTTGTCTTCGGCATACCGGATGTTCTTCAATACCCCTTGCATCTCATTGAAACGATTATAGTACCCGAATTCGGTACTCATCTCATCGAACCAAAGTTTGCTGAAAGCGATTTTCCCTTTCAGCATATACGACCGAAAACAGTCGTGGTCTCGCTTTACCAATAAGTCCTCTCTTTCGGGAACTCTGAAAGAGTAATCATTCTTTGCAGACGTATAATAACCTCCCGCACCGAGCAGGATACCACTCTTGGGGAAGTTCTTACGAGAGAAGACACTAGCCTTGTGTGTTTGATAAGAGCCAAGTTCATATGAAGCATCTAAGTAGTCCGTACTAAATTCTTTCGTCACAATATTGACGGCACCACCCAGTCCGTCGCAACCAAATCGTGCAGGAATAATGCTTTTGTAAACCTCTATTCGTTCGATAATATCTATCGGTATCTCATCAAGCGAAAAGGCACCATCCGAAGTATTCATCGGTATACCGTCCCAAAGAATTTGAATGCGGTTCCCCTCCAAACCATGGACGATAATTCTCGAACTGCTTCCCAAGCCACCAGTCTGCCCGACTTTCAATCCAATGGTCTTGTTCAAGATGGTTTCTAAAGACACGGAGCGACCTTGCAGCTCCTTTGCGTTTATCACGGAAACAGCCTCAGGCGATTCTCTGATAATCCGGGCTTTTGTTTTTCCGAAGACCACGACATTCTCCAACGCCATTGCATCGGGATTAAGTTTTATCGTGTACCTCTTCCCATCAGAAGTTATGGTGTCGGTAGCTGTTTGATAGCCGACATAACTCACACTTAGCACAAGTTTCCGCCCGACATCTGCATTCACCCTTGCGATGCCTTTGCGGTCAGTCGTTGTGCCATCCATATATAAGGAAGAGCCCAATGCTCTCCATTGAAGTGTTGCCGATTCAATAACACTTTCCTTTTCGCTATCTATGACACGAATCTCCGTTATCTGCTTCTGAGCAAAAAGAGGAAGCGACAATAGAGAACTCATTGTAAGTATTATCCTGCATATGCAAGCCGCCTTTGAAATCAACATCTTATTCGTTCATGAAAAATCTGCGCAAAGGTGTCGGTACATCAAAGAAGTAAATACCCCTATCAAGCACATCTATACCCCTATCGAGTTGAACCGTCCTAAGCGTATCGTTTTCGGGCAGTATTATGCTCATTCGGGTTAATTTACCCCTGTGTATCTCCTCACCTTCGCCGCCATAGTTTCAAACGGAAATGGTCTAGCGAATTTCGGCCTACGCATGGCTCCCTCTTTTCACATGGTGCCCCTGTACACTTACAGTATAAGGTACTTGTGCACCACCTTGCATGGTGGCTGACTATAACCTATAAGGTAGTACGCTCATAACCTATAAGGGTAGCATGCTTAAGAGATGCGACTAAGCAGGCTTTGTGAGTGACACAACGATAGGGGCCCCAAGAGATTCGTAAACCATTTTCAATTGACGATAATGACATAGATATATGGATAAACAGAAAAGCAGACCTCTCGATGAGGAAAGGGAGAGCCGCAACCTACTCTCCAATACGGTAGTTGTGCTGTACCTTGTATTCGGCACGCTTCCCCTGTTGTTCGTGGTGTGGGCGGTGGACAGGCTGATGGGCGACACACTCACTCCTGCAATGCTTTGGTCGGTCGGAGTGGCGATGGTATTGTTTGCCTTGTTTCGCGGCGTGTTTTATGGAATTTCGATTTGGCGGGCTCATCACTCGGCTTATAACGCCCTCACCCGATTGCGAATGCGCATTATGAGCCACTTGCAGCGGTTGCCGATCGGTTTCTTTCAGGAGCGGAAGGTGGGTGACTTAGTGAACATCATCAACCACGACGTGGAACAAATCGAGATGTATTTGGCACATGGGCTGCCCGAAATTCTCTCTGCGACGCTTTTCCCTGCTTTGCTCTGGGGTATTGTCATGGTGTTGGACTGGCGACTTGGGCTGGCACTCGTATCGCTGCTACCGTTGGCGTTTCTCTTGCAGATGACAGTCAAAACGCTTTGGAGCAAGAGTTTCCAACACTTTATGGAAAGTACGCAGAAGATGTCGGAAGACCTTTTGGAGTATGTGGCCACGATTCCGGTCATTAAGGCATTCAGCCACGAGGAGGCCCGGACAGAGCGGGTTCTCGGCGGCATGCGCGATTATATCCGCCGGGTAACGCGGAGTATGTTCAGCGTGACCGTGCCGATGACGCTCATAACGATGTTTTTAGAGGGTGGTATCGTGGTGATGACGCTCGTCGGTCTGTGGTTGATGGCGTCGGGTGAGCTGACCGTGACACGCTTCATCCTCGCCCTGATATTGGGCGGACTGTTCTCGTCCTCCTTTGCCAAACTGGCCACGTTCCAGCATTTCCGAATTGTCTATGGGCAGTCGCTGGCGAGGGTCCGGTCGATTACCGAAGTGCCCGTAAAGGATACGGCAGACCGGGATACGGACGCTATGCAGAGCGATGTCAGCTTTGAGCACGTTACGTTTGCCTACCCGAATAAGAAAGACCGTGCATTATCCGATGTCAGTCTGCAATTCCCTAAGGGCAGTCATACGGCTATTGTGGGCGAATCGGGGTCAGGCAAAAGTACATTGGCAAGTCTAATGATGGGTTTTTGGCAACCGCAGTCGGGAACCGTTCGACTGGGTGGAGAAAATCTTGCGGAACTCTCCGAGCGCAACATTGCCGATTTCTTCTCGATAGTGCAGCAGGAGGTGTTCCTTTTCAATACGAGCATTCGGGACAATATCCGTATCGGCAAGCCCTCCGCTACACAACGGGAGGTGGAAACGGCGGCACGAAAGGCACGCATACACGACTTTATCGTGGGACTGCCCAGTGGTTACGATACGTCGGCAGGTGAAGTGGGTGTAAAATTCTCTGGCGGAGAGAAGCAGCGCATTTCCATTGCGCGTATGTTGCTCAAAGACTCGCCGATTGTCATTCTCGATGAAGCCACTGCCGCATTGGACGGGGAGAATGAGAAACTTATCCAAGAGGCTTTGGACGAATTACAACGCAACAAGACCGTCATCACCATCGCTCATCGGCTCAACATCATTCAGGATGTGGAGCGTATTGTTGTGATGGACAAAGGTCAGGTCTTGGCGACGGGAACGCACGGAGAATTGATGGACAGCTGCCCGCTGTACCGCAACATGACAGAAACGCAGGAGCGTGTAAACAGATGGCAACTGAAAGAAGAGGAGACATAACGATGGTACGCAACATATTGAATGAATTGACCGTCCGCGGGGTGCGGCACCTGATTGTCTCCGCACTGTTTTTTGTGGTTTATGCCCTCTGTGGCACGGCGATTATGCTTACCGTCCTGCTTCTTATCGATCGTTATATATCGGGCGAAAGCGTTTCGCTCGTTTCCGCAGCATGGATGCTTGGCGGTCTGCTGGTTTTGAAAACCATCTCCAATGCCATAGCCGATATGAGTAAACACTTTGCCGGCTTCGACCTCGTGGAGCGTATCCGCGAGAAAATCATTTTGAAGCTGAAGAAGTTCTCGCTTGGTTTCTACACCAATGAGCGGCTGGGTGAGATAAGCACCATCATCCACAAAGACGTGGACAATATGGAAATGGTGGTGGGGCATCTCTGGACACGAATGTCCGCCGATTTCATTGTGGCACTGATACTCGGCATCGGACTGTTCTGCGTAGACTGGCGTATGGGATTGGCGATGGTTGCCTTCCTTCCTGTTGCTCTTTTTTCCCTTTATCGAGGCATTCGTTCGGGTATGAAAGCACAGCAGGAGACACAAGACGGTCTGGCGGATATGGTCAGCCTCTTTGTGGAATATGTCAAGGGCATACCCGTGCTGAAAGTATTCGGAGGAAAGGGCATGTTTCGTGACAGACTCGATCGTTCCGTTCATGAGTTTGGAGAAAGCAGTAAGAAGACCTCACGGCTGGCAGCTGTAAGCGTGGGCAGGTATGTCTTTCTCATTGAGCTGGCTTTTGCGCTGATGGCTACGCTTGGTCTTTGGTGGAGTTGGCGCAGTGAACTTTCCGTTTTTGCTTACCTGATGTTCGTCATCGTCTCGAGGGAGTTCTACAAGCCCTTTATCAACATGGAGAGCCACTGGCTGAACTACATCAAGGTAAAGGACAGCTACGGACGCATCTCCCGCTTGTTAGATGCACCCTTCATCGCCAATCCCGGCCAACCGAAAACAGTTGAACGCTTCGACCTCTCATTCGAGGGTGTCGGCTTCTGCTATGAGGAAGAAGGCTTTGAGATGAAGGATCTCACGTTCAGCGTCCCCGAACAGACTGTAACGGCACTTGTCGGCTCATCAGGCTCCGGCAAAACGACCCTCACCAATCTGTTGCTCCGCTTTTGGGAACCGCAGGCGGGTAATATCCGCATTGGAGAGGTGGATATTCGGGAGATGGACTATGATTATCTGCTCAGTAAAATCAGTGTGGTGATGCAGAACGTCATCCTCTTTTCCGATACCATCGCCAACAACATCAAGGTGGGTGATCGCAATGCCACGCAAGCGGAAATCGAGGAAGCCGCACGTCGGGCGATGATACACGACTTCATCGTCGGCCTACCTGATGGTTACGAAACGAAAATCGGAGAGAACGGCTTGGGGCTGTCGGGTGGACAGAAGCAACGCCTCTCCATCGCCCGTGCGTTCCTCAAAGACGCTCCCATCCTCCTGTTGGACGAAATAACGAGCAACATTGATCCCGTCAATGAGTACAAGATACAGCAGGCCATGTCTGCCCTTATCCGCAACCGCACGGTTTTGGTCATTGCCCACCATCTGCAGACCATCCGCAACGCTCATCAGATTATCGTGATGGACAAGGGACGGCTTATAGAGAGTGGTACCCACGCCGAACTTGAAGCGAAAGATGGGGTGTACCGAAAACTGCTGTAACCTAAGAAAATGGACGATTGGGGGATAGAAAGTAAATGCTAATCCCAATTCTCGAATGCGTGCTTCTCCGCCTTACTGTTTCCGCCTTCCCTGTAATTTTCCTCCAAGATCTTTTCCAGGTCTGAGGCTTTGTAGAGGATCTTGCCGGCGAACTGCGTGTAGGGGATGATCCTCCGATCGCGGTAATCCTGTAATGTGCGAGGGCTGATGTATAGTCGTTCGCATACTTCCTTGCTCGTGAGGAAATGTTCGCCTCCGAATAGTGGCCGGTGCGTTTCGGACACTTCCCGAATCCTTTTCCTGAGGCGTTGCAAGGCTGAGATGACCACCTGCATCTCGCCTGCCTCTAAACTCAACTCTTGAATCGCTTCCATCATCATGCTTTCGTGTTTGTCGTTTTGTCAGACTTCACGCAGAGTAGTCGCTCCACGTCCTCCCGCTTGTAATAGCACTTATGCCCGATCTGCGCAAAAGGTAGCACGTTCGTATCCCGGTAATGTTGCAGAGTGCGTTTGCTGATGCCGAGCAGTCGGCAGACGTCCCCGTTGTGTAGCCAGTCCGTGTGTTTGGATGGTTCTCCGAAAGCCTTCAGGCAACATGCGGCAAGGCTCAGCACTTCATCTCGCAGGCTCAGCCAATCGGCTTCTGTAATAATCAAATACTTCATGGTCTCACGTATTCGTTTTCTGGTTAGTATTTTAGGTTTTACTGTTTTCGGCGGCAAACGTAGTCGTACAAAAAACGCTGCCTATGCAATCGGGAACAGTAGGGATGCAAATGGAACAGTAAGGATATGTCTGGTGTAGCATGGACGCAGTTTCCGTTCATTCGGAAAACAGCCGCAACGAAAAGCAGATTGCAACTTTCCCATAGTTTCCCTTATCTTTTTCTTTCACCGCCATTTTGTCTTATCGGATGGGTGAATCACTTCCTTGTAAAGCCTACCCTCTGACGACTTTGGCAGCAATTGGACGCAACATCATGCCGGAATACACCGCATGCTTGGATGCTGGGGATGCCTATCACACCTTCACCCCCGAGAACTCATCCAAACCAACCATGAAGAAACAGGCAGATAAAAGCAAGATAAACACCAGCAAAACACCGAACAGTGGCGGACGCTCATCCAAGAACGGGGAGATCGAGGCCTACCTCTCTCAGCATTACGCATTCCGATACAACACCGTTTGGGGACGGGCGGAATATCGCGGCCGGGAGGACACCCGATTCGTAAAAGTCGGTCGCTATGAGATCAACACGCTGCGCCGCGAACTTGACAACGAGGCCGAGATCACGACCTCCCCAGACAACCTCTACTCGATCATCGAAAGCAGCTTTTCGCCCCGTGTCAATCCCATACAGGCGTATTTCAAAGCCTTGCCCGCCGCTGCACTGGATGACCCAAACGCACACGCCATCCGTGAGTTGGCCGACTGCGTCGTTGTCCGTAACCCGGAGAAATGGCTGCTGTACCTAACAAAATGGCTTGTGGCTGTAGTCGCCAACGCGATGGACGACCGCGAGTGTCGCAACCACACCTGCCTAGTCTTGACCGGCGAACAGGGACGATTCAAGACGACGTTTCTTGACCTGCTTTGCCCGCCTAAGCTGCACGATTACAGCTATACCGGCAAGATCTATCCACAGGAGAAGGACACGCTGACCTACATCGGGCAGAATCTCATTATCAACATCGACGACCAGCTCAAGGCGCTCAACAAGCGGGACGAAAACGAGTTGAAGAACTTGATCACCTGCCCGATGGTCAAGTACCGCATGCCTTACGATAAGCACGTGGAGGAGCACCCCCACATGGCGAGCTTCGTGGCCTCGGTGAATGGCAACGACTTCCTCACCGACCCCACCGGCAGCAGGCGTTTTCTGCCCTTCGAGGTGCTCTCCATCGACATCAACCGGGCAAGGGCCGTCTCGATGGACGCCGTTTATGCGGAGGCCAAATCGCTATTGCAATCGGGCTATCGATATTGGTTCAACGATGAGGAGATCGCGGAGCTGTACCGCGAAAGTGAGGCGTTTCAAGTACAGACAGCAGAGATGGAGCTCCTGTTGCGCTGCTTCGAGCTGCCAACCACCGACAGTGATTGCTCCTACCTGACAACGACCGAAATCTTGACTTACCTCGGCACCTACACGCGCCAACCGCTTAAGGCCAAACGTATGGGAGAGGCCTTGAAAAGGGTCGGATACATCAAGGTCAGCCGACGGCGGAACGGCGGTAGCCCGCTGTATGTCTACAAAATCCGAAAGATTCTCCCCTGTCCCCTCCTCCAATCATGTAGTAGTAACATGTAGTCGGCCGCGTAGTGACCTCGATTTGTATGGATGCTATTGGAAAACAATCGAGTAAGGCGATTGTAGTTTGTAGTAAGAAGAAGCCAAAAAGTACGGGTATTTGATCTTAAATCAACGTGAGTTCTATGTAAGGAATCCATTTCCCCGCCTCGGGGAAAATACCTTCCCCGCACCGAGGAAGACACCCTTCCCAATGGCTCACAGACGACGTAGGCTTTGTGGGTGACGCAACACCTCGATCATGTGCCCCTCTCGTAGGGGCGAATAATCATTCGCCCCTACAACTGCCTCGGGGAAGGCACTCTTCCTTGCACACCTCGTGCAAGCAGGCTTGCAGCCCGCCTGCAAGGGAGCTTGCAGCCATCGTGCAAAGGGAGTCCCATCCCTATATAAATGAATTGCCCCACGTCGAACTCACGTTAAATCACTTGCATTCCAATAAAACACCACACCATTTCATTACCCATCTCAATGTTTGATCACCATGAAAGAAGAAAACCTATCAACAATCAAGCAGTTCCCCATCACGGCGTACTTGGAAAGTAGAGGCATCA
>ERZ773035.2561-NODE-2561-length-11651-cov-7.928251_pt1 | contig 11651 bp, 10 predicted proteins | sample MGYA00511487_ERZ773035 | MGnify/ENA primary metagenome ERZ773035 (study PRJEB29015, sample SAMEA2737985) | human oral metagenome | biome: human oral; feature: human-associated habitat; material: dental | place: China | collected 2024 ...
CTGCCGATCGCTCTCGGGGCAGTCGGCGCCGTAGCTGATTTGCGACACGCCGAAGTACTCCAAGGCGGCCTCCTTAGAGAGGCGATGGCGGACGGTGTCGAGCGTCGAGACGTAGCGCTTCAGATGCTCGCGGCGCTTGTCTGCGTCGGAGAGGTCGTAACGGTCCGTGACGTAGCGCCCGAGGTATTCCTCATATCGCGCATGTGCCTGACGAAACGCGGCGTCGGCCCCGAAGAGGTCGTCGCGGACGATCTCCTCAAGCGTTTCACGGGGCATAACCAGCCCCGACAGGTCGATCCACGGGCCGCGGCCCGGCCCCTCGGAGTCGTCGATGGTGCCGCCGCAGACGAGGTAATCGCCTACGAAGATGTCGAGCGCCTCGCGATAGTAGGTGATGCCCTTCTGCAACGAGTGGCGATGGATGGAGCAGTTGCCGAAGGTGTAATACTTGGCCTCGGGCTTTTCCTCTTTCAGTCGCGTGAGGAGGCTGACGGCCGCCAGGATGCGGTCGATGAGGTAGGGGTTGAGGAAGTCGTAACGGATCAGGTCGCGCGGACTGTCGGCGGTGCGGTGGTCGCGTTTGGGCCACTTCATGGCGTCGCGGAGGGTGCCCGTGCGGAAGAGGTTGACGGCCGGGATGAGCATCGACTGCCCGCCCTCGTCCATGAGGTAGGAGAAAGGAAGCGCGTGCGTGTCCGGGTGGTTGCGGTGCTCGCCGGTGATCATCGAATAGGCGCCGAAGTGGGCCGGGGCTTGCACGTAGGAGTTGCTGCCGAATTTCGTTCCGCGCTCGGCCACAGATTGATGGACGGCGCCGAGCTTGTAGGCATGGTTGCTCATGTTCGACCCGCTGCCGATGTTGGCGAACGAGAGGCTGCAGGCGATCGAGAGACTCGATTTGTGGTGCGAAACGGTGTGCGGGGCGGCGAAGACTGAGACGGCCTCGCCCTTGGCGAACATCCCATTGGCAAACAGTAGGCAGTCGATGGCCGTGAAGCCCTGCTCTACTAAGCAGGCCTCGCCCACGAAGCAGCGTTCGATGAACGCGCCGTCCACGACGCGTGCACCGGGAGCCAGAATAAAGTCGCGAGCCATGACGCCGACGCCTACCTCTGTCGGTGCCTCGGGTTGGCTCAGTATGGTACCGTTCTGCAACAACGTGGCGCCGCAGACCGTAGCCCGGTCGCCGATGCGCACATCCACGATGCGTCCGCACCCTTCCACCGTAGCCCCCTCGCCCACATATCCGCGTGGCGCGGCAGCGATGGTGGCGGCATAGGCGTCGATGCGGTCGAATGTGCGGCGGAGTGTCTCCGTGCGGTGTCGATGGAAGACCATGAGGTGGGCCGTCTGGGCCGTAAGTCCGTCGAAGAGGGGGACAGCACGGCCACCGTTCTCATTGACCGCAGCCACGCGCACCCCGTTACCGGCCGTCGTGCCCGCGCGATAGGTCATCGTGCCGATGTCAGTGAGTCGGGCGCCACGGCCTATCTCATAGCCGGCCAGGGCGGAGCGTACGCCGTCAATGCGTACGCCGTCGCCCACCATGCAGTCGCAGATCGTCGCGTCCCGGAGGTCGACAGCGCTACCCAGGCTGATCTGCCCCGAGAAGCGTACGTGGCGCAACCGTGTGGGGTCGAACCCCACATCGGCTACCTCCACGCGCTGCCAATCCTCGGCCTCGCAGCCACTGGCCACGAGCGCGTCGATCTCGCATTGCGTCAGTTTTCTGTACGGCATGGGCCGGAGGCTTTACTTCTTCTTTCCGCCCAGCATGCCAGCCAGGTCGTCCATGATGTTGCCGTCCTTGTTCTTGTCGATCATGCCGGTGATCTTGTCGACAACACCTTGGCCCTTGCCGCCGAGGTTGCTCACGACGCCGCTAACCAGTCCGCTGAGGCCCTCGCCGCTGCCGGCATGTTTAGACACTACGTCGAGGATCATCGGCAGTGCCGCCTGGAGCGCGCCCGAGGCCTGCGACTCGTTCAATCCCGTCTTCTCTACAATCGTTTTGATGATCGACTGCGTGGTCGATCCGCTGAATAAATCATTCAAGTTCATTGTCGTATAGGTTTTTATGAGTGAATAAAAAAAATGTCGGCCAAAAGTACGGGTGACTTTCTGAATGCGTCGTCGGTAGCGTGATTGTTAACCATTCTCCATGACATTTAGGCAGCTCCGGAGCGCTCCCGCCTGACCTATAGACATAGGTGAGGCGAGAGAGAAACTTAACGGTGGAGAAAGTGAGGTGCGACCTAAATCGTGTCGCTTCTTGGGCGTAGCTTTGGGTGCATAAACAGTAAGAAGAGAATAGGTATGGGAACTCAAAGCAACTGGGTTGAAGCTGCCGCGCGAGTGGCGAGGCGGCTACATGATGGGCAGAAGGATAAGGCTGAGGAGGACTATTTTGAGGGTCATCTGCGTTTTGTGGCCTCATTAGGGCGTACCTGGCAAGAGCAGGTGGTCGGCTATCTGCACGATGCAAGCGAGGATACCCCGCACACCGTGGAGCAAGTCTTGAAATTGTTGGAAGAAGAAGCTCAAACAGCGATGGAGCCAAACGATAGGGCAGAGATCGCGCAAGCACTGAAGCTGCTCAATCATCATACGGCCAGTGACCGCCAGACCTATATCCATCACATCGGCGAGCATGCACTGGCGCGCGCCGTCAAGTTGAATGACTTAACGCACAATATGGATATGAAGCGTCTGCCGTCCCCCACGGAGAAGGATTACCAGCGTTTAGCCCGGTATCGGCAGGAGTACGAATATCTCGCTCAGCGATAAACCGCCCCCTCCACTTCGCATGGCTTAGCGTTCTTCTAAGACAAGCCATTTATAGCCAAGCGGAAATACCGCTGCGGATCATTTTTGTTCGATGATAGGCACAAAAAAAGAGACCGCCGTAAGCCCAAGATTTTACGACGATCTCATTCATGCATGAATTGCCGACCCCATAATGGAGTCCCTAATTAGAAGCCCGAAGAAAGCGGAGAAAGAGGATCTTTCTCTTGAACAATCAGATACGCTCATAGGTGATCAATATGTTGTATTTCAGTATTTTCATAGCGATTGCCGTAAAACAAGAAGTCACAGGATTTCCTTTGCTGTATCAGAATTTGGGTGTAACTTTGGGTGCGTAAACATAGCACACAAGGTGTATGAACATCAAACGTAATATCATCTTCGCCCTCGAGAGTCGAAAGAAAGCAGGCGTCTCCATTGTGGAGAATGTCCCTATTCGTATGCGAGTGAACTTTGCCTCTCAGCGCATTGAGTTTACCACAGGCTATCGTATTGATGCAGCCAAGTGGGATGTCGATAAGCAACGTGTAAAAAATGGTTGCACCAATAAGCTCAAACAATCAGCAGCTGAGATTAATGCCTCACTGCTTAGATACTATACTGATATTCAGGGGATATTCAAAAAGTTTGAGGTGCAGGAAATCCTGCCTACGACCGAGCAAATAAAGAAGGCATTCAACACTCTCCATAAACCTGCGGAGGAAGGGAAGGCTTCAAAAGATGGAACAGAGACTTCAATAAAAAGCTTTTATAAGGCGTTCGATGAGTTCGTGTGTGACTGTGGTCAGCGAAACGATTGGACGCATTCAACCTATGAGAAGTTCGCTGCTGTAAAGAATCATTTGATAACCTTTCGTGAAGGTTTGACCTTTGAATTCTTCGATGAGAAAGGTTTAAACGATTATGTTACTTATCTACGCGTGACCAAAGAGATGCGTAACAGTACCATCGGCAAACAGCTGGCATTCCTCAAGTGGTTTTTACGTTGGAGCTTCAGGCAAGGCCTTCACCAAAATAATGCCTATGATACCTACAAGCCCAAACTCAAGAGCACGCAGAAAAAGATCATCTTCCTTAGTTGGGATGAGCTGACTATACTTCGAAATTTCAAGATCCCTGACAATAAGCAGGCTCTTGAGCGTGTGCGCGATGTCTTTCTCTTTCAATGCTTCACCGGCCTGCGTTATTCAGATGTCTTCAATCTTCGCAGGAGTGACATCAAGGGCGAGCATATCGAGGTAACGACTGTCAAGACCTCAGACAGTCTAATCATTGAATTGAACAACCACAGCAAAGCGATCCTTGACAAGTATAAGGACGTGGCTTTTGAGGATGACAAGGTCTTACCAGTCATCACTAATCAAAAGATGAACGACTACCTCAAAGAATTAGCGGAGCTGGCTGGCATAGATGAACCCGTGCGTCAGACCTATTACCGAGGTAACGAGCGTATTGATGAGGTCACGCCCAAGTATGCCCTCCTCGGCACGCATGCTGGTCGTCGGACTTTTATCTGTAATGCTCTTGCCCTCGGCATCCCTCCACAGGTAGTAATGAAGTGGACGGGGCATAGTGACTACAAGGCAATGAAGCCCTATATCGACATTGCAGACGATATTAAGGCGAATGCAATGAGTAAATTCAATCAACTGTAGGAATATTATGTATGAAGGATACACAAGACAAGCTCTCCCCTCTAAAAAATACAGGGAACTACTAGGTAGTGCTATTTGCGTCTTCAATTCTAATAATAATTTTATTATTGAAAACGTACTCAGGGGAGATGGTTGCCAAAAATATACATGGAGAAATTTAATAGATAGAGTGTCTGGAATGCTAAGCGATCCAATAAGAGAAACAATTACAGCCAAAGCTGGCCCGGAGATACAGAAGCTCTTCGAGGATGTTATAGATAAGAGAAATCGAATAATACACTCTTTTCAAATAACAGATAAAGATGGCGAGCAAAGGCTTGCTACTAAACATAAGGATGGGAGTCAGGAGATCATAAGCGAGAGTTATCTGATTGATTTTATCAAATTGAACGAGTGTCTATCTGATAAATTGCATGGATTCAGGGGGTATTAGTCGCGGTTTGCAAATAAGATGCAAAGTGTAGGACTGGGGAAACTGACTATATAGCGAATCGCATGGGTAAGCCTCATTTGGTTATCAGAGAAATAGATAAATTAGACGTATGATTGACGACATCTCCCAAAACGACAATACGAAATAAAAACAATGAATTCAAGCACGACAAAAGGTAGCAGAAACTATTACGGTGAGTATTCCCTTAAGCAATGGATTAAGTTCATACTAACAAAAGAAATTGTCTTACCCCGTTATCAACGGGTCTTTATTTGGACAGAAGAAGATGTAAGGGATCTTATCAATAGCCTACAAAATGGCTTATTTGTTCCACCTATAACTATCGGGAACTATGGAGGCACGACGAACTATATCCTAGATGGACAGCAACGTCTATCGGCTATACTTATCGCCTACATAGGGCTATTCCCCAATAAGGAAAATTTCCAATTCTTAGATCCTGGATATAAGGATACGGCCAATGATAATGATGATCAAAAGGATGAAAATGAGGATGTTCCTCCTCTTGAATGGCAGTTTTCATATTTCACCGAAGTGGGTTGGGATAAGCAGACTATACTTAAAAAAATAGATAAAAGTAGGTATAAGAATCTAGATCTTGGATTGGACGATAACTTTTGGAAAGACTCCTACATTGGATTCTCTCTTATAATCCCTAAAAGCGATGAAAAGACAGAGCAGCAGAAGCTGTATACCTCAGTCTTCCGTAATATAAACATTAAGGGCAGATCTCTATCGCAAATAGAGAGTCGCAAATCGTTGTATTTTCAAAGAAAAGGCTTTAATGAATGGTTCTCGCCTCCATTTGCATATGATATAACCATCAATAATGCTCCCATTGATTTTGTGCGATATCTATCGTTATTGTCCCAATATAAAAATGAAGGCAATACAAGAGAGCTTGCGCAAAAATATAAAACTAAAATGGAACAATACTATGAGTCTTATATCTTGGCTGAAGTCAATAACGAGGACGAGTCTATCTTTAGTCGCCTATTAGGATCTAAGGATTGTAATCCTAGTAGATACGACAAGCTTAAAGCATGCATAGAGAACAAGGATTTTCCCAAAACATTCTCTTCTATCATAGATGCCGACATCTATTTGTTTGGTTTGATCTACTTTACTATTGCAGAGGGTAAGGTGGTGTCAATAATCGGAGACTTACGTCAAAAGTTAGAAGGAAAGATAGGTGAGCTAAAAAAAGACAAAATCCACATAAAGTCACCCTCAAATTTAACCTATCTCCACCAACGTGTCCAAGCCTCTATTGATATATACAGATACCTTCTAACAAATCAAACTAACAAATCGAACAATGAAGCATAAAGATTTCATTCTTATGCCACTTATTTCTCTTATAGAAAAGGCCTTGCTCCCAATGGATTTGTACAAGGGGCAGGTTTGTAATTACATAATGAAAGAATACGTCTTACAGACTCTTTTCCTACAGCTAACAGGGTGCATGGAGCAAAAAGCTAAGTGTATTTTATGGGATATTGCTACCCACGACTTTGAGTTTCGCCGAAAATTTTTACACAAGCTCAATTCCGATCAAGGAGAGTACTCTACTTACAAGAGTAAGAACACAGTCTATATGACTCTTATCAAACAGCTTCAGGTTGAAAAAATCGATGATGTAAAAAAGAAAGAACTACTAGAGAAACTCGAGGACTTCAGGAACGATATCCTCGAGAAAAGCATTGCCAAGGAGTGGCTTCCTCGAGAATTGCAAAACCTCAATATCAGTAATCTCTTCAATATAAAGAGTTGGGGAGGAAAATGTCTATTTGAGGAATCGTCTGGTAATAATAAGGTGTATGAGATATATGAGAGCCTCTATGATCATCGCAATCGCTGTTCTCACAACACTCTATCATATCAAGGTGATATGATAGGTCCTAAAAAAATAAAAGAGACAGGGGGCGAGAGCTACGCCTCTTGGTTCACTCTGTTGGTTCTTATAGACATGATCTACAGTGAACTCTACGGAGAATTCTCTTCTAAGAGTCACTAACCTCGTAGTTGGTGAAGTGTTTGCTAATGAAGCGATAGAAAAGGGTGCCCAAGACGTATTGCTTGAAGTCCCACCCGTCCACTGCGCCACGCTCCTCGTTGGCTATTTTTTTAGATGGCGGCGTGGAGTTCTTCTCGTTGTTTTGTATTCGTTATATTTTGATTAGTGTGATTACTTTCTCGGCCGCAAAAGCTAGTATTTTGTGTGAGATGAGGAAAGAGGCGAAAATGTTTTGGCGACAATACGACTGCCGGTTTTAGGGGATTCTTCACCGCCTCACACCGCGGCTTTGCTTGCGAGGGAGGCCCAGCTCCTCACGCAACCGATCCATGCGTTGCCTGAACCATCGGACGAAATCCACGCCGTCAAGAAGCAGCGTGAAGTGTTCGTCGGTTTCCTTTTCATGGCCGAAGGCGACGGATGTGTTCTCTGCCGGGAACTTGCAATTGAACTCATCGGAATAGAGCGTCCCGGACACTTTGAGCGGTTTCAGCCCGCACAGTTTCCGACAGAGTTCTTCGGAGAAGTGCATCGTCTTCCGACAGAAGTCTACGAGCGGCAGCAACTTCTCCACCTGAGGGAAGTAGCGCTTAACCTTTTCGATGTATTCAACCAGTCGCGAACGCTCTGCCCGATGCGCTTTTTCCATCTGACGAATGTGCTGCTCTCGCTGTTCGGCCTGACTTTCGAGGGATTCAATCTGCTTTTTCAACGCCTCGTTCTCCTTCTCGAGAGCCTTGACTTTGCCGCCGCCGAAGAGTGAACCAATGCTGTCTGTGATCAGAGTTGCAGCGTCCGCAGCCGAATCCTTCAGGCGTTCGACGCGGACTTCTCGTTGTATCTGTCGGAGCGCTTCATCTGCGACGGCCTTATCGGCTTGCAGGCGATCAATGTCTGATTGCAACTTGCAACTTTGCTTCTTTAGGTCGCGATAGTATTGCTGGGTGGAGATGTGTCGAGCCTCCGAGCCATCGATTCCTCGCTGTAGCCCGTGGTGGCTCATGGCTTTGGCGTATCCGTCTTGGTAGGATTTGAGCTTTCCGCGGGTCATGATGTCGTCGGCACATAAGCGGGGTGTGTCGGCCGATTTCTTGCGATAATGCCTCTTGACTTGATCCTCTTTTTTTCGGCGTGTACGTGCCTCCCGGACAATGGGGACGAGGGTGGCGTGGATATGTGGCGTTTTCTCATCCATGTGCAGGTGAGCCGAGACGATGTTTTCCCGCCCGAAGGTGTCGAAAAGGTATTGGAGGCTGTCGGTGCACCAAGCGTCGAGTTGTCCTGCAGCTTCGATGCGTGCCATATCCTCGGGCGATCCAGAGAGGTTGATACGGATGGCTCGCACCTGATTGTTGCCGATTTTTCGTTTCAGGCCGGCATGATCCAAGCGATGTTGGATGGCGGCCGTGCGATCCTTCACTCCCTCGGGGTATTCGATGAGTGTCCGATTGAGGTGCGTGCGACTTTCGTCAGCATTCTTCGGATGCGACGTCCGCTCGATGTGTGCGGTCATGGCGCTGTCCGAGCCGCGTGCTTTTTCCATGTGAAAAACTACGTAACCCATGATCTTGGGGGCTTATTCTTTCATGATAATCTTTGAGGTGACGGGGGAAGCGGGGAGTCCAGAGGGGTGCAATCCCTCCGGCTTATTGGGCGATTTTTAGCGGACACGAAGTGTAGCGTGAAGAAAATCCCCTAATAAGCTACGGCCTTTTCCTCCTTTCAGAAAATGTCCTCCTTGGCCGCGGTGCTTCTCTGTTTCGTGTTCCGATTCGTGCCGAGGTCTTTTTGTCAGTGTGTATCGCATCCTTGTAATGCTCCGTTGAACACTTCGACAGCTTGTCGCAGGTTTGCAACAGCTCGTCGAACACTTCGACGGCTTGTCGCAGGTTTGCAACAGCTCGTCGAACACTTCGACAGCCTGTCGCAGGTTTGCAACAGCTCGTCGAACACTTCGACGGCCTATCGCAAGTCCCGCAACTACTTATCGTCAGATCCTTCGTGGCCTTATCGGCCGATCCTGCACGCGGGATTTCTGTGCAGTCTCTGCATTACGTATTATCAAATAGTCATTCAGATCCTTGCATCCACTGTAGATCTGCGATACGTCGCTGATTCTCCGCCCAAGCGTCTGCTTGAGTTGTTGCAAGGCATCCGTACCCGCATGGTCGTTATCGAGATAGCATTGGATGTCGGCATAGGTAGCCAACAGCGGGAGCGCCTTGGTGAGATGGGGAACAGAGTTGAGGATCAGACAATCGGGGCGATCCACCTTTGCAAAGTTGAGCTGCCCCTGTCGTTGCAAAGTGAGAAAGGACAGATAGTCCATAAATCCCTCGAATAGACAACAGACGTGGCTGGGTGATTCCGTCTTCCGAATAAGGGAAATGTCTTTCGGAGCAATTGCGCCTTTGAAGTATTTGTTTCTTACCTCCCAACCTCCAGATCGGTTGGGGAAGGCGATGGCGAAGTAGGATCTCCCATTGTGCATGAATCGCACTTCGCGGCATGCGCTTTTTGCCACCGAAAGGTCTATTCCCCTTTCGCTGAAATAGACAAATAGAGCAGGAGATGTGAGCGGTATGATCGTCGTCTTCTTGTCGCCTTCGTCGTAAGAGGATGGCTGGCCAAAAGAGAAAGACGCTGGGTGCACTTGCGGTGCCTGCTCTGCGATACGTTTCAAGAGATAGGACACGTCGCTCGAAGTGTAGAGTTTGCCTGCCAGTGCGATGAGAATTCCCCCTTCGCCGAGGGCGAAATCGTACCAGAGATTGCGCTCGGTATTCACTTTGAAAGAAGGTACCCGCTCGTCTCGAAAGGGCGACTTGTACCAAAGATTATGTCCTTGTCGCCTTACGGGATCGTGTCCCAGACTGTGTAGGTAGTCTGCGATGCTTATCTGTTTGGCTTCGTCGATAGTCATAGTGCGTAAAGTGTGTCGTCTGATTGTTTTTTCTTTTCGCCAGTCCGCTCTTTTATACAGTGCGGCTTGTATCCACTTTACTTTACAACCGTATATATAGGGTACGGGAATAAAGTAAAGTGCATGCCGGGTGCCCCCGAATCACTTTGCTTTAGTCCTTATATATAGGCACCCCGAAGTAAAGTAAAGCGATGGCGAAGTTGGGATTTCAATAGTGAAAGTCGGGCAGGAAGCTGTATTTCTTGCCATGCCTTTGTTCGATCATTCGCTTATTCTTCAGTGTGGTAATCAGGCTGACCACCTTGTTTCCACTGAGCGAAACACCGACTGAGGCATAGGCCTCCCGCAGCTCGTCTGCTAATTCCTGATAGCCGTATGCTTCTTTCCCCGCAAAAGCCGCTTCCAACGCTTTGCGATGTTGTGCTTCGGTGATGTCACGATAGGCATCGAACTTTTCCCGTCTCGGTCGGCTAGAATCCTTCTTCTTGACGTTATAGTCATCCAGCAGTTCAGGCAGTGCCTCCTCGTTGATGCGGAAGGCGAAGGCTTCGAAGTCCATCGCCCGGATATGAGCAGCCCGTACCGTACTGATGTCTGCATCTGTCTCGTCCTTCTCTACCAACAACACTGTTTCTGCCTTGTTGCTCAGCTCTGTGCCTATGTGTCCCCGCGCATTCTCATCCCCCTTGTTTTGATGCAGGATGGTGTGAATATGTATCTGCCTCTCGTCCGTCCATGTCATCAACAGGGAGATGACGTGCGTCGATTCGCTGGGGCTATTGATGTCGTAGACCATATCCCGGATGCCATCAATGACGACTAAGCCGATGTGTTCTGTGCGATAGATGGCCTGCTTGACGATTTCGATGCGTTCCTCCGGGGTGTATTTGCGTAAGGCAAGAAACTCGAGGTTCTCGTGGTTCTGATTGGTCGGCAACCCGGCCATGCGTAGAATGCGCCGTGCGACTTTCAGGCAGTGGTAAGGGCTTTGCTCGGTGTCCACATAAAGGATTCTTCGTTTGTTCGGAGGAAGTTCGGCTGCATATCGCAGTACAGTCCCGTTCTTCAATGCAGCCGCCACAATGGCCGAAACATTGAACGTCTTTTTGCTCTTAGCCTTACCGATCGAGGCGCTGAAATTGCCCAACGTCCCGATGACGGATCCTTGTACTTTCAGCATTTCGGGCGCTTTCTCGTAGGTGGCCGAAAGATCGAGCCGTGAGGATTGCCAAAGGACTACGGCCTTTTCAGGTGAAAGGCCTTTTCTGTCTCTGTATTCCATAGTGCATCCTGTTTTTACCGACGTCCTCCAGTTTTTCGTCCAGCCAATTCAAGCGCCAAGTCTGCATCCACGATAATCTTACGTCCGATTTGCGTGATGGCCCGATCAATCTTGCCACTCTTTTTGATGCGATTAGCTGTAGGGAGACTACAGCCGAAAAGGCGAGCAATGCCGGCTATGCCATAGACAAAGCGTTTTTGCTCTTTGGTGGCTGTTGTCACTGTGTTCGTATTGTTGGACTGGTAGTCGTGACGAGCCAGAAAGAGTAATTCCTCGCCGGTCATCTGCCACACGGGCTTCCCCAGAAGTTCTTCTAAAATCATACTATTTGCGGTTTGGAAATGAGTAAATCTGCCCTTGCGCATAGGGCTATTGCTCAGTACTGATGCCGCAAAAGTGTGGGTGGAAGCGCTATCTATGAATGGTTGAACATGAAGCGGGAACTACCGAGAAGTATCGGGAAATCATAGCCTGTCATCGTGACAGGAAACACCTACTCTTTTACACAAAAGGAG
>ERZ773035.2564-NODE-2564-length-11643-cov-67.048326_pt1 | contig 11643 bp, 7 predicted proteins | sample MGYA00511487_ERZ773035 | MGnify/ENA primary metagenome ERZ773035 (study PRJEB29015, sample SAMEA2737985) | human oral metagenome | biome: human oral; feature: human-associated habitat; material: dental | place: China | collected 2024 ...
CCGCTTGACGGCGGTCTCCCACTGGGGGTGCGGGGCCCGCCCCGGCTCCTCCTCGTAGCGGCGCTGGCGCCGCTGCACCTGGCGCACGGAGGCGACCGCCTCCTCCTCGGGCATCCCCACCCACCCCGCCAGGCGGCGGGTGTACTCCCGGCGCAGGGCCAGGTCACGGATCCCGGCCACCACGGGGGCGGCGGCCCGCAGCCCGGCGACCCGCCCCTCGGCGGTGTCCAGGTTGAGGTCGTCCAGGGCGGCGCGGATGACGAACTCGAACAGGGGCACACGGCGCTCCAGCAGGCGGGGGATGCCTAAGTCCCCCTCCGCCAGGCGCAGGTCGCAGGGGTCCAGGCCGCGGGTGTCCACGGCCACGAAGGTCTGGGCGGCGAAGCGCTGGTCCTCGGCGTAGGCGCGCAGGGCGGCCTTGCGCCCGGCGGCGTCGCCGTCGAAGGTGAAGACGACCTCCCCCCCGCGGGCCCGGTTGCCGGCGATGACCCCGGCGGAGGGGTCGGCCACGTCCCCCAGGAGCCGGCGCACCAGGCGGGTGTGCCCCTCCCCGAAGGCGGTCCCGCAGGTGGCCACGGCGGTGGTGACCCCGGAGAGGTGGGCGGCCATGACGTCGGTGTAGCCCTCGACAATGACGACCTGGTGGCTGCGGGCGATCTCCTTCTTGGCCAGGTCCAGGCCGTAGAGGACCTGCCCCTTGTGGTAGACCGGGGTCTCGGGGGTGTTGAGGTACTTGGGGCCCTGGTCGGCCTCGGAGAGCCTCCGGGCCCCAAAGCCTACGGTGGCCCCCGTCACGTCCCGTATGGGCCAGATGAGGCGGTCACGGAAGCGGTCGTAGACGCGGGCGCCGCTGGACCGGGAGCACAGCCCGGACTCCACCAGCTCGTGCTCGGTGTAGCCGGCGTCGCGCAGGCGGCGGGCCAGGTTGTCCCAGCCCGCGGGGGCGTAGCCGACGGCGAAGTGGGCGGCGGCGAGGCGGTCGAAGCCGCGCCCGGTCAGGAAGTCGCGGGCCGCCTGGGCCTGGGGGGTGGCCAGCTGCTCGGTGAAGAAGGCCTCGGCCAGTCGGTTGGCGTCCAGGAGGCGCTGGCGGGTGCCCGGCTCCACGCCCCGGCGCACTCCCCCGCCCTCCTCGTAGCGCAGCTGGACGCCGGTCCGCCCCGCCAGGTACTCCACCGCCTCGGTAAAGGACAGGTGGTGGATCTTCTCCACGAAGGCGATGACGTCCCCGCCCTCCCCGCACCCGAAGCAGTGGAACAGGCCCAGCTGGGGGCGCACGTGGAAGGAGGGGGTGCGCTCGTCGTGGAAGGGGCACAGTCCCTTGAGACTGCCCACGCCGGCGGGCTTGAGGGTGACGTGCTCCCCGGCGACGTCCTCGATGCGGGCGCGCTCACGCACCGCCTCAATGTCCTCGCGCTTGATCAGTCCCGCCATGGGCCCATCCTAGGGCGTGCGCCCCGGGGCGGGCGGTGCGGGACGGCGGCCCCGGGCGGGACGGCGGCCCTGCTGGAGGAGGCGCGGATCGAGTACGCCGGCGGCCCCCAGGCCGGGGCGGACTGCACGGCGCTCAGCCTCCCACGAGGGACAAGAGGGACACCTAGATGGCGGAGAACATGCCGCACAGGCGGGCGTGCCAGCTGCGGGCCGAGGTGTCGGTCAGTGAGGCGAGCTGGTCCACCACCACGCGCAGGCGGCCGCCCTCGTCCCGGGCCCGGTGCCAGCCCTCGGCGAAGAGCGGGTCCAGGTGGGACCCGCCGGAGCCCATGAGGACGTCGGCCAGGTCGAACAGCGTGGTGCGCTGGCGCAGGTAGACCGGCTCGTGCTCACGGGGGGCCATGACGTAGCGCACGGCGGCCCCCTTGAGGACCAGGATCTCGGCGGCGGTGTCCGCGGGGATGACGAGGTCGGCGGCGTAGCGGGTCAGGTCCCCGTCCCCGAAGGCCTGGCGGGTGGCGGCGGCCACGGCGGAGACGAACCGACCGATGAGCTGGCTGGTGAGGTTCTTTAAGGCGGCGGCGGCGACCAGTCCCCCGTCGTAGGAGCGGATCCAGGCCGGGTCGGCGGCCAGGCGCTCCCAGGCCGCCCCCAGGGCGTCGCGGCCCACCGCCTCCCCGTACCAGCCCCGGGTGGCCTCCACCACGGACTCGACCTCCCGGGGGCCCAGGGCAGAGGGGTCCATGAGACCCAGGGCGATGGCGTCCTCCACGTCGTGCACCGAGTAGGCCACGTCGTCGGACAGGTCCATGACCTGGGCCTCCAGGCAGCGGCGCTGCCCGGGGGCGTCGGTACGCACCCACTCAAAGGCGGCCTGGTCCTCGGCGTAGACGGAGTACTTGCGCGCGCTCCTGCCCCGGGCTCCCCCGGGTCCCCGGCCCCGGGCCCAGGGGTACTTGGCCACGGCGTCCAGGACGGCCCGGGTGAGGTTCAGGCCCACCGAGCCCCCGGCGGCGTCCAGGGTCTTGGGCTCCAGTCGGGTGAGGATCCGGAAGGTCTGGGCGTTGCCCTCGAACCCGCCGATGCCGGCGGCCACGGTGTCCAGGGCCCGCTCGCCGTTGTGCCCGAACGGCGGGTGGCCCAGGTCGTGGGACAGGCAGGCGGCGTCGACCACGTCCGGGTCGCAGCCCAGGGCCTGGGCCACGGCGCGACCCACCTGGGCCACCTCCAGGGAGTGGGTCAGGCGGGTGCGCGCGAAGTCGTCGCTGCCCGGGCCCAGGACCTGGGTCTTGGCGCCCAGGCGGCGCAGCGCCGAGGAGTGCAGGACCCGGGCGCGGTCACGCTCAAAGGGCGTGCGCGCGGAGTGGCTGTGGTCCTCGGGCACCCGGCGCTCGGTGTCGTGGCGGGTGTACCCGCCGCACCCGGGCGGGCTGGCGGCAGGTAGGACGGCGGCAGGTGGGTCAGCGGCAGGTAGGACGCAGGCGGACGGGACGGCGTCGGGCGGGTCGGCGGGCGGGGGGTCCGTGTGCGGCCCCACAGGCGAGGTCTTCTGCATGTCCACACGGTAGTGCCGGTCGCGCTACCATAACGTCAACCACCCGACGTGAGGCCGTGGCCTCGTGGTCTGGCACTAGCGTCATACTGCGGCCCGCCTCCCCGGGGTCACCGTCCGGGTTCCCCACCCGGAGGAAGGGAGTACTGTGACCACGACGACGACCACCCTCGTCCACCGCCCGTACAACGGGCCGTCGCAGTGGTGGCGGGAGGGGCTCGTGTACGAGGTCATATCCCCCGAGGTCACCGCCGACGACCTGCGCGGCGCCCTGGACGACCTCGCCCACGTCAGCTCCCTGGGCTTCCAGACGCTCCTGGTGCGTCCCGCCTGGGTGGATCCGGACGCGGAGAAGGACGTCGAGGCGTTACGGGCCTTTATCGCCAGGGCCCACGAACGCGGCCTGAGGGTCATTACCCGCGTCTCGGGGGCGCTGGGGCCGGTCACCGGCCGCTCCGCCCGTGAGCCCAACCCCGTGGTCATGGGGCGCGAGTCCCTGGGCCCGGGGCTGCTGCGGCGCGCCGAGGCCTTCCTGGAGGCGGGCTCCGACGGCGTGGACCTGGGCACGATCGTCCCCCCGCAGGTGACCGGCCGGACCGACCTGGAGCGTATCTCGGGCTACGTCTCGGCCATCCAGGCCCTCCTGGTGGAGTACGCCCCCGAGGGGATCCTGGGCGCGGACGTCTCGGCGGGCTACCCCCAGAACCTGCGCCACCACCTCCAGGACGACTGGTTCCACCACCTGCGCGACGACTCCCTCATGCTGGTGCGGTGGGACGCGGGCTCCATCACCCGGCACATCTCACGGTCCCTGCGCGAGCACGACCGGTTCGGCGCCCCGCCCATGTGGCGCGTCCTGCCCAGCTACGCCCTGGGTCCCGAGACCGACCCCGGTGACGGGCGCCGGTGGTTCGCCGTGGAGGCCCACGCCCGCGTCCGCCGGGCCCTGGCCCTCCAGACCCTCATGCTGGCCCTGCCCGGCGTGGTCTACGTCCGCCAGGGCGACGAGGTCTGCCTGGGCGAGGAGGTACGCGACCTGCGCCCCACCGACCTGGCCCGGGTCATCGCCCAGACCCTGGTCGGCCAGACCTACCAGTTCTGCTCCCCGCTGGAGACCATCCGCTACGCCGCGAGCCTGCGCCGCGAGCGGGGCCTGGCCAACGCCCCCCTGGCCTTTGTCACCGGGGTGGGGTGGTGCCCCCCGGGCGTGCTGACCTTCCTGGTCCGTGACGTCCTGGTGCTGGTCAACACCACCCAGGAGGCGGTCGTGCTGCCCGCGGGGGCCAAGGTGCTGCTCTCCTCCCACATGCTGGACCGGTCCGACGGCATCCTCAGGGTGCCTCCCACCACGACGGTCTGGCTGCGCTCCAGCACGGTGCGCTAGGCCCCGGCACGCCACCTGGCCCCGGGAGGGCGGCCCCGGGGGCCACGCGCAGGAGGCGCGCAGGCGTGCCCGGCCGAGGGGTCCGTGCAAGGAGTTGTTCCAAAGCTCTTGCAATCCTTGCACGAAGGAGTTACATTCGTCTCACCGGGCGCACCGTCCCCCCACCCACTACCTCCGATTCGAAGGAGAATCACGGTGATCCTCAACCGCCGGTCGTTCCTGTCCGTGACCGCCATCGCCGCCACCCTCACCGCAGCGGCCTGCTCAAGCGACGACTCCACCACCTCCGGATCCTCCTCCGGCCCCACCGACGCCCCCAGCGCCCAGGCCTCCGGTGAGCCCGTGGTCCACGACGCCGCTGCCGACCTCGTCATCTGGGCCGACCAGAAGAAGGCCGACTCACTGACCGAATTCGCCAAGAAGTGGGGCGAGCAGCAGGGCATCACGGTGACGGTCCAGACGGTCGCCAATGACCTCCAGTCCAACTTCATCACCGCGAACCAGGCGGGCAACGGCCCCGACGTGGTCCTCGGCGCCCACGACTGGATCGGCAACCTCGTCCAGAACGGCTCCATCCTGCCCATCGCGCTCTCCGCGGAGGCCCGGGCCAACTACACCGACATCGCGCTCCGGGCCGTCACCTACGAGGGCCAGACCTACGCGGCCCCCTACGCCGTGGAGTGCGTGTCCCTCTTCGTCAACAAGGACCTGACCCAGGTCACCGCGCCCGCCACCATCGAGGAGCTCGTCGCGGCCGGCAGGGCCGCCGGCACCGATGTCGTCCTGTCCCTGCCCGTCGGCGAGCAGGGCGACGCCTACAACATGGAGCCCATCTACACCGCCGGCGGCGGCTACCTGTTCGGCAAGGACGCCAACGGCGACTACCTCGCCGGCGACATCGGCGTGGGCGGCGAGGGCTCGATCGCGGCCGCCAAGAAGATCGGCGCCCTCGGCGCCGAGGGCGTGCTCAGGAACTCGGTCACCGCCGACAACGCGATCTCCCTGTTCACCGAGGGCAAGGCCCCCTACCTGGTCTCCGGCCCCTGGGCGCTCGGCGACATCAAGAAGGCCGGGATCAACTACACCATCGCCAAGATCCCGGGCTTCGGGGACATCGAGGGCTCCACGGCCACGCCCTTCGCCGGGGTCAACTGCTTCTACGTCGCCTCGAAGGGCGAGCACAGGGCCTTCGCCGAGACCCTCGTGGCCGACGTCGCCAAGGACTCCTCCTTCGCCGAGGCCATGTTCCCCCTCAACGAGCTTCCGCCGGCCCAGAAGGACCTGGTCGACAAGCTCAAGTCCTCCAACCCCGACATGGTGACCATCTCCGAATTCGCCGCCGCCGCCGACCCCATGCCCGCCATCCCCGCCATGAGCGCGGTGTGGCAGCCGCTGGGCCTGGCCCAGGCCAATATCGTCAAGGGAGCCGACCCGGAGCAGACCATGAGGAGCGCCGGCGAGGAGATCAAGCGCAATATCGGCTGAATCCCGTCACCGGAGCCCAGAATACTCCGCCCCACCCCCGCTTCTCCCCCACCTCAAGCACCACCCGTGCTGGAAAGGCTCATCGACAATGACGACATCCTCCCCCGCCGCGCCCCGGGAGAAGTCGACCAGCGTACCCGCCATCCTCGGCCGCGTCGCGGTCCTCTCCCTCACCCTAGCCGCCGCCGTCTACCTCGTGCCGCTGCTCATCAAGTTCCACATGTGGGCGTGGCTCGTGATCGTGCTGCTGGCGGCCGCGGCGATCTTCGCCCTGTACTCCACCAAGCGCTTCATCCCCGGCAAGTACCTGTTCCCCGGCTCCTTCTTCCTCGCGGTCTTCCTCATCGTCCCCATCGTCATGACGGTGCAGACCTCCTTCACCAACTTCGGCGACGGCTTCCGCGACACCAAGGAGGAGGCCATCACGACCATCACCAACAACTCGGTCGTCCAGGCGCCGGACTCCCCCACCTACAACCTCACGGTCGCCACCACCGGCTCCACCACGGGCGGCCCCTTCACCCTGTTCCTCGTCGACACGGGGACCAATGAGGTCCTGCGCGGCTCGGACGGCGAAACCGTCCAGAAGGTCGACCCCTCCACGGTCACCATCGAGAACGGCTTCGTCACCAAAGCCGACGGCTACACCATCCTGTCCAACGCGGAGATCAACAGCGCGTACAGCGCCATCACCGGCCTCACGGTGCCGGTCTCGGAGAGCACCACCGTCAAGGTCCAGGGAGTGAAGTCCGCCTTCGAGGCCACCAGGACCATGGTCTACGACAAGGCGACGGACTCCATCACCAACACCAAGACCGGAGACGTCTACACGGTGCAGAAGGTCGGCATCTCCGAGTACTTCGTCAACGCGAACGGGAACAGGCTGCCCCAGTCCTGGAAGCAGAACGTCGGACTGGCGAACTACTCGCGCCTGCTGTCCGACGGCAAGATCGCCGGCCAGTTCTTCCAGGCCTTCCTGTGGACGCTGACCTTCGCCTTCGGCTCGGTCCTGCTGACCTTCATCCTCGGCTTCTTCCTGGCGCTGGTCCTCAATGACGACCGGATCAAGGGAAAGAAGTTCTACCGGTCCTTCCTCCTGCTGCCCTACGCCGTCCCCGGATTCATCTCCCTGCTCATCTGGTCGAACTTCTACAACAAGGACTTCGGCCTGATCAACCAGGTGCTGCACGTGGGAATCCCCTGGCTCGACGACCCGACCATGGCCAAGGTCGCCATCCTGCTGACCAACACCTGGATGGGCTTCCCCTACATGTTCATCGTGTGCACCGGGACCCTCCAGTCGATCTCCTCCGACGTCAAGGAGGCCGCCAAGGTCGACGGCGCCACCGGCTTCCAGGCCACGACGAAGATCATCACCCCGCTGCTGCTGGTCGCGGTCGCCCCGCTGCTGGTGAGCTCCTTCGCCTTCAACTTCAACAACTTCAACGCCATCCAGCTGCTCACCCAGGGCGGCCCCTTCGCCGAGGGGGAGTACACCCGCGGCGGCACGGACATCCTCATCTCGATGATCTACCGCATCGCCTTCGGCGGCTCGGGCGCGGACTACGGCTTCGCCTCCGCGGTCTCCGTGATCCTGTTCATCATCACCGGCGTTCTCGCCGCCATCCAGTTCCGCGCCACCAGGGCGCTCGAAGACATCAACTGAGCGCGGGAAGGAAGCATCACCATGGCTAAGACCGAACCCACCACCGACCCCGACGGCGCCCCCGAGATCGAGATGAACCGGATGCCCTTCGGGCGCTGGTTCCGCGAGATCGGCTGGCGCCACGTCATCGGCGTCCTCGCCATCCTCTTCGCGGCCTTCCCCGTGCTCTACGTCATCTCGGCCTCGCTCAACCCCCTGGGGACCGTGGCCTCGACGAGGCTCATCCCCACCCAGGTCAGCCTCGTCAACTACCAGACCCTCCTGTCCGGCGCCCGCGGGCCGTTCCTGCGGTGGTACCTCAACACCGTCATCGTGTGCTCCATCGTGGCGGCCTCGCAGATCTTCCTGTCCGTCCTGGCCGCCTACGCCTTCAGCCGCTTCCGCTTCAAGGGGCGCCGCGGCGGGCTGCTGGCGCTGCTGCTCATTATGATGTTCCCGGCCATCCTGTCCATGATCGCCCTGTACAATATGATCTCCGACGTCGGCCAGATCCTGCCCGGAATCGGCCTCAACACCCTGAACGGCTACTGCCTGGCCCTCATGGGCGGTTCGCTGGGCCAGGTCTGGCTCATCAAGGGCACCTTCGACACGATCCCCAGGGAGCTCGACGAGGCCGCCATTATCGACGGGTGCACCCACTGGCAGGTCTTCCGCATCATCCTGCTGCCCACGCTCAAGCCGATTCTGGCCACGACCTTCCTGCTGTCCTTCGTCGGCATTATCAGCGACTTCCTCCTGGGCTCGATCTTCCTGACCGACAACTCCAAGAAGACGCTGGCCGTGGGCCTGTACGGTCTGCTGTCCGGTGACCGGTCCAACAACCTGGGCCTGTTCGCCGCGGGCGCCGTGCTCACCATGATTCCCGTCATCGCCCTGTTCCAGTACCTCCAGAAGTACATCGTCGGCGGCGCCACCGCCGGCGCCGTCAAGGGCTGAGCGCGGCCCGTGCCCGCTTCCGCAACGCGGTCGTCCGGCGTCGGGAGGACCATCGGGTCCGTCTCGACGCCGGACGGCGTCACGGGGCTCCTGGCCGAGCCCCACCACGACACCGGACCCGCCCACCTGATGGGCGAGCGCGCCCCGGGCGCCGAACTCACCGCCCGGCTGTGGGTGCCCGCCGACCGGCGCCCCGAGCACATCTTCGTGCGCCAGGTGATCGACGGCGAGCCCGTCTTCAGCCCGCTCGCCCGGGTCGGCGCCACCCCGGCCGGCGCCTGGTGGGAGGGCGCGGTGCGCCTGGTCAACCCGATCAACCGCTACCGCTTCCTCCTCCTGACCCCCGGCGAGCGGGAGCCCTGCACGTGGTACCACGCGGCCGGCACGGCCGACCACGACGTCCCCGACTCCACCGACTTCGCGGTGCTCGCCCGGGACGACGGCCCGCAGTGGGTTCCCGACGCCGTCGTCTACGAGATCTTCCCCGACCGCTTCGGGGCGCGCACCGACCCCTCGCAACGGCGCGCGCCGCACTGGGCCGAGCCGCACGACTGGCTCGACGAGCCCCCGGCCTCCGGCCCCGCCGCCGCCCGCGCCTGGTACGGCGGGGACCTGGACGGCGTCGTCGACCACCTGGACTACATCCAAGGGCTCGGCGCGAACACCGTCTACCTCACCCCCGTCTTCCCGGCCGCCTCCACGCACCGCTACGACGCCACCAGCTTCGAGCGCGTCGACGAGCTCCTGGGCGGGCGCGAGGCCCTGGCCCGGCTGTCGGCCGCCCTGCACGCCCGCGGCATGAGGCTCGTGCTCGACCTGACCACCAACCACACGGGCGTCACCCACGAGTGGTTCCGCGCCGCCGTCGCCGACCCGGACTCGCCCGAGGCCGGCTTCTACTTCTTCGAGCACTACCCGGACGCCTACGCCTCCTGGATGGACGTGCCGACCCTGCCCAAGCTCGACCACCGCGCCGACCAACTGCGCGACCGCCTGCTGCGCGGCCCGGGCTCGGTGGCCGCCCGCTGGCTGCGCCCGCCGGTGTCCGCCGACGGCTGGCGTATCGACGTGGCCAATATGACCGGGCGCCGGGGCGCGGTCGACCTGGCCCACCGGGTCGCCGCCGACATGCGCGCCACCATGCGCGACGTCGAGGCGGAGACCGGGGCGCAGCTGTGGCTCGTGGCCGAGCACGGCCACGACGCCTCCCGCGACCTGGAGGGCCCCGGCTGGCACGGGGTCATGAACTACAAGGGCTTCACCTGGCCGTTGTGGACGTGGCTGGTCGACCCCGACCCCGCCGCCCGTCCGGACTGGCTCGGGATCCCCGTGCCGTTCCCCCGCCTGGGCGGCGGGCAAGTCGTGCACGGCCTGCGCGCCTACGCCGCCCACCTGCCGGCGAGCGCCCTCGGACGCTCCATGAACCTGCTGTGCTCCCACGACACCCCGCGCCTGCGCACAGCGGCCGGCTCCCGCGACGCCCACCTCGTCGCGGCGACGGCCCTGTTCGCCTCGCCGGGCGTGCCGACCGTTTTCTCCGGCGACGAACTGGGGGCCACGGGGCGCACCGGGGAGCACTCGCGCACGACTATGCCCTGGCGCCCCGACGGCGCCGGGCGGCACTCGCCCGACGAGCTGGAGGACCGCGGATCCTGGGGCGAGGTCGATCGCCAGACACTCGCCCGCTACCAGCACCTGGCCGCCCGACGCCGGGAGCTGGTCGCGCTGCGCCGCGGCGGGATGCGGTGGGTGGCGGCCGAGGAGGACCTGCTCGCCTTCACGCGCACCCACCCCGAGGGCGACGTGCTCGTCCTGCTCGCCCGCGCCGCCACCGGACCGGTGCGCCTGCCCCTCGCCCGGCTGCCGGCCCGCCGGGTGCGCGAAGCCGAATGCTTCGACGGCATGCAGGTGCGCCTGCTCGACGACGGCGCCCCGAGCGTGGAGGTGAGGGCCTCGGGCCCGGGGTCCGCCCTCCTCCCCCTGGATCCCGACGCACCGTGAAGCCCGACTAGGATCGCCCCGACGGATCAACCCAGGAGAACGACGTGCACCAGCGCATCACCCTGTCCGACATCGCCGATCAGGCGGGCGTCTCGACAGCCACTGTCTCGCGCGTCCTCAACGGCAAGTCCGTTGTCGCCGAGGTCACGCGCAGGCAGGTGCTCGTGGCCCTCGACCTGCTGGGCTACGAGCGGCCGGAGATGCTGCGCCAGGTCTCCAAGGGCCTGGTCGGCCTGGTCATCCCCGAGTTGAGCAACCCGATCTTCCCCATGTTCGCCCAGGAGATCGAGCAGCTCCTGGCGTCCAGCGGGCACACCCCCCTGCTGTGCACCCAGACCCCGGGGGGCACGAGCGAGGACGAGTACATCGAGATGCTCGTCGAGCGGGGCGTGGCCGGCATCATCTTCGTCTCCGGCCGTCACGCCGACACCTCCGGCGACGTCACCCGCTACCAGCGGTTGCGCGAGCGCGGCGTGCCGCTGGTGACGATCAACGGCAACGCCCCCACGATCAGGGCCGCCGCCTTCGCCACCGACGACCGCGCCGCGGCGCGCATCGCCGTCGAGCACCTCATCAGCCTGGGCCACCGCCGCATCGGACTGGCCATCGGCCCGATGCGGATGGTGCCCGCCCAGCGCAAGCGCTCCGGCTACGAGGAGGCGATGCGCTCCGGACTGCCGGACGAGCCGCTGCGCGTGGTCGAGACCCTCTACACCTACGAGGGCGGGGCGAACGCGGCGCAGCTCCTCCTGCCGCAGGGCTGCACGGGCATCGTGTGCGGCTCCGACATTATGGCGCTCGGCGTCATCCAGGGGGTGCGCTCGGGCGGTCTGAGAGTCCCGGAGGACGTGTCCGTCATCGGCTACGACGACTCCCCCCTCATCCCCATGACGGACCCGCCCCTGACCACGGTGCGCCAGCCGGTGACCGCCATCGCCCGGGCCGCCGTGACCACCCTGCTCGCCGGGATCGCCGGGAGCCAGACCCCCGACACCGAGATGCTCTTCGCCCCCGACCTCATCGTCCGAGGCTCGACGGCCCCGGCCCCCGACTTGCAGCGGTGCGCCTGAGCCGTCCCGGGCGATCCGAGCCCGGCTCAGCGCGACCAGGTGCGGGCCAGGCGGCGCCCCATGTCCTCGACCCGCCCGGCCACGCCCCGGGCCCCTCCCCGGTCCCAGGCGCCGCCCG
>ERZ773035.2568-NODE-2568-length-11613-cov-7.351704_pt1 | contig 11613 bp, 12 predicted proteins | sample MGYA00511487_ERZ773035 | MGnify/ENA primary metagenome ERZ773035 (study PRJEB29015, sample SAMEA2737985) | human oral metagenome | biome: human oral; feature: human-associated habitat; material: dental | place: China | collected 2024 ...
AATGAAATTCTTGGCAATGGCGACAAAGCGATTCATACATCGCTAAGCCTCGCGAAAGATAGACAGAGTCAAAGAGAGTGCAGAAATTAAGCATCAGAGCGTAATTCGAAAATAAACCCTTTAAAAACCGAGGGAATATTAGCTACATCAGAGGTTAAAAAATCACCCCGTAATACATATCCACTTTCTGAGAAAAAACGAAGAAATTTCGTTTCGTTAAAAAACCAGCAAGGGTAAGACCCTCTATATATTCGTGGATGTACCATCTGCACAGTCAAACGGTCCTTCCTATTATGAAGAGTAAAACCAGTCCTATCGACAATAATATAGCGGATCTTTCTTTCTATTATCTCCATCAATAAAGAATATGGCCGTTCTAAATATTGTAAAACGCCAGAGAGTAAGATTGCCTGTAGCTCTTTTTGAGAAGATCGCAAACATTCATCTATTGATCGATAAAATCTCAACGACTCGTTCTCAAAAGACTGTTGCCCCTTCTGAACAAAGGAAGGCTGTTCTACAATATTCCACTGAAGGTATTTTAATGAATCCAGAAATGATCTATTCTGATAATACGTACTTCCTAAGGAGCCTCCAAAATCAATGATATTCAGAGAACCATCGTGTTGAGCGGCGATCCACATTAATGCAGCTAACAATTCCCAGCAATATTCTTTCTCATAAAATAAAACAGAATCCCGCTCAAAAAGAGCAATTCCTTCCTTCACCTCCATCAAAGAAGCACTTACTTTCTCTAAAATATTATCTGCATCGTATCCAATAGAGTGTGACTGTGCATCCCTCCATGAATCAAAATCTCCTATCCAGCCCCATTTTTTCAGCAAGAGAAAAAGCCACGCTGGAACTACATGTATAATCGCTGACTTCACTCCGTCTCCTTAACTTTCACAAAGGCATCAATAAAAGAACATCCGTTCAAGTTTAATATTTCAACGCCCTCTCGACGAGCGTATTGTTCAATATCCACATAACCTTTAAACGTAAAATATAAAGAAAGACATTCCTCGTGAAGTCGACCTGGAATTATTCTATCTGTATCCATCCTATCTTCCTTATAGTAATGAAAATCCGAATATCTTAAACGATTGAATTCATCGACCCAAAGATTATGAAGCCAGTCATTATCAGCTCCCACTAAAAGTACTTCCTTATACTGAGAGTGGATTGATAGCATTAAAGCAGCTATCAAGACGTTCTGCGCACGTGGCATACCCCATTGTTTTCTGTAAATCCAATACGTAAGTTTCGTAACACCCTCAAACTTCGTTTTATTATAGAAGTTCAGAGTTATATTTTTATTTCTCGCCAAAACAGCTGCAATGTCTACCTCATTCGAATCATAAGGTATATATACTTGCAGAGGCCAAGTGGTCTTTACAATCATTGCCTGATACATATTACGCGCTTTTTCCACGGCTCTCCTCTCTCCAACAAACCAAAAGGCTGGATCACATAAAATATAGATCGATGGTTTATATTTATCGTATTGAGATGTCAATGCCATATGATTCACTGCGATCAAATCATACTCACCTATATTCTTCTCTTTTATCTTTTCCATCATCCAAATAAAAGAAGGGCCATTTCCCATAACAATACAACGACCGTGCTTTTTCAAAAATGGAGTAGTCCTCTTTAATTGACTCTGGACAAATACTCTTACAATCGAAAAAAACGTATCCACAATACGGTAAAACCAATTTATTCGCTTGTCATACATACAACACCCGTGCAAAAGAACACTAAATAAAAGATAGACTCATTCGCTCTCCTCTTCTCAAGTCGCGATTCACCTTTCTCCCTATTATCTCCTTTAAGTATTTTGGATGAAGTCCAAAACCGGGGCGTACAGAGCGCACATTCTGCTCTGTAATAAGTTCGCCTCTTTTTATATCAGCCGTAACATATAATGAACGGCTAAAAGCACGATTGACATCAGTTGGATAAACAACTTCTCCTATAGCCATCTCAGCAGTACGAATATCAACAACCATGCGAGAAAACTCCTCCTCATTCATCGAGAATGAGGCATCTATCCCTCCCATAGAGCGATCTATTATAAAATGCTTCTCCACCATCGTGGCTCCTAATGATATGGCAACAATTGCAGAAACTGGCCCTACAGTATGATCCGACAACCCAACACTTACCCCAAAGCGACTTGCCATATCTGGGATCATAGCCAAATTAGCTTTTTCTACTGGAGCTGGATAAGAAGATGTGCATTTTAAAAGCGTAATATCATTATTACCGACCATTCGACAAGTATCGACGGCCAATTGAATATCCTCCATTGTAGCAACACCTGTCGAGATAATTACAGGCTTCATCTTTTGGGCAACATATTCAATTAATGGTATATCAGTAATTTCAAAAGAAGCTATCTTATACATTGGGTTATTTAGCGTTTCCAAGAAATCTACTGATTTCTTGTCGAATGGAGAAGAAAAGCAAGAAAGCCCTTCTTCTCTTGCAACTCGGAACAACTCTTCTTGCCACTCCCAGGGAGTGTGCGCCTCTTTATACAAATCATACAAATATCTCCCCTTCCATAAGGAAGTTTGAGTGATTCGAAAATCTTCGCTCTTACAGTCTAATGTAATCGTATCAGGTGTATAAGTTTGTAGCTTGACTGCATCAGCTCCTGCTCTGGCCGCAGCCTTAATCGTCTCAATAGCAATCCGCTTACTCCCATTATGATTAGCTGAAAGTTCAGCGACAATTTGCGTATGCAGTGCACTTGTAGCACTCTTCACCTTACAGTTTAACGCTTCCATCCTTTTAATATGAAAATATTATAGAGTGAATTTATACCATTATACGCAAGCGGTCGTTTATCATTAAACGAACACAAAAAAAAATATATGTTGAACTATGTCAATGTAAATAATATAGGGTGTAAGAAGTAGTTTTCCTTCACGACTATCTTTAACTTCTATTTGTTAGACTGTGGCATTGAATATAGTAATAATTCGCTATAAGTTTAATTCTCCCTTCTGGGAAATAGAATGACCGCATCAAAATTTCCATATGAATATAACTATCTGAATATCAGCTTAGAAAGCTCACTTTTAGCCTTCAATGTTGAAGGCTAAAAGCATCTCCGGAAATCAGACTCTTGTATATTTTGATGCGGTTGCTCTGCAGAAAGAGACCCCAGTTTTACCGTTTCCCGCAATCCTTTTCCATCTGACTATAAGCGCTTCTCAAAAAACAGAACCTGATCTCCCCCCATGAATTCAAATCCAATTTTCTCATGAAATCTAATACTTCTACTATTCTCAGAACTAATGCTCGCGTATATTTTTCGTAAAGCCATATTTGCTCTTATATATCGAAAAAAAACATTACTTACATCATACGAATCGCCTTTCCTCACGTGAAAAGGATTCATATAAATCCCCCACTCGGCCCAAGCCCCCCCCCAATTAATCGGATGCAAACTAACCGATGAAATAAATTTATCATCCCTAAATACGGACCAATACAAACGCGATCTATCCATTCTGAGCGTCTTAATAAAAAGCAAATGTCTTTCGAAAGAAAATGGAGCAGAATGAATCATAAATCTTCTTATTATATCCAGATTTCGAATTCTCCAGACCTCCCTCTGTCTCTCCTCCGATAAATCTATGTAATCGACAAATTGAAGATTGTTTTCCTTAAATGTATTCGTACTCATAAGCATGCATTACTAATTATTTTATGCAAAATATATCGGTAGCCGGCCTTTGAGTGAAAAAGAAGAAGACATCTCACTTTGACAAAAATCAGAATAGTAGAACCAGGGGTGACGCATTAAAATTGTATTGTGATTAGTTGTTGTGGGTTCATTCGAGCAAGTTTCTTTTGGATACGAGGGATTGAGGACTTCTTATTTGTCTTCAGTCGCTCTATAATGAGTAAATTGATCTTTTGAATGATATCCATAATCTGCGCCACATTCTTGGTTCTCTTGTGCGAGGAATCGTGTCCGAAATAGACATCCAAAGAGTGGTGCAACTTGTTCTCTATCGCCCAATGCCCACGGATAGCCTGTTTCAATGAAGAAACATCCGTTAATGACGAAATGTAGTAGACCACTTCTTCACTCGTTTTGTCGCTCCTTTTATCCCTTCGTTTGCGTATAACTTTGTGTATCGACCTCAAGCCTTTCCAGCGAGTCAATACCTCGTTGGCTTCTATCTCCAAGGGGTTGAGAATACTTTCATAGCGACGTGTTTCTATGCGCCCGTGAGATAGTTCCGTCTGCTCGTCAAGGAGGATATGTTTCTGAAACAGAGGGCAGAAATAGGCTTCAATCTCTTGCAAACTCAAACTTTGATTCGCCTTAACACACAATACATAGTCTCCGCCCTTATCGATGATTTGTTCGGCAATGGCTGTTTGCGTACCTATAGCATCAATGGAGACAACAGCCCCGTTCAAGTCCAGCAAATGAAGAAGTTGATGTATAGCAGGTATTTCGTTTGTTTTTCGGTCAATATAGAGTTGGGCAAGACTGCACATATCTTGTGGTGAAAAAGCAGAGACGACATGGGATTGGGTATCAAAAGAGAGTTTCTTCACTCCCCGCATCGTCTTGCCATCAATGCAAATATGTTTACCTGAAGTGGCCGAGATAAAGCCTTCAATCCATCGCTTATAAGCTCCCTCAAAAGCGTCTACATCCAACAGACTGATGCTCCTGTTAAGAGTATCATGGGATGGCTTAGTGTGCGTAAGCTGATGACCGGTAAGCAGTTCGTATAGACTTTTCAATTCTTCTTCGTATTCCTCGGCATAATCTTCAATCTCATACCAGGAGGTATTGCCTGAGAGTGTAGAGAGGAAAACGATCAGGAGTAAAAAGTCAAGAGGATAAATTTTTTTACGCTCTATCCGTGGGTCTGGAACCATACAGAGGCTTTCTAATAGAGAATGATACACAACTAACGGAGTTTTAATGTCTATAAAAGTACCGAGAAAGCTGTTTTTTATGCGTCAGCCCTGATAGTAGAACTGACGGATAAAGAGTATCTGGAGCTGGAATGTCCGTACTGAAAAGAGTTGACAGTCGAGGCGGTAGTTAGCAATAGGGCTGACTATGTCCTTGAGCTAAGGACAGAATCCATTTTCAGGAAACAAAAGTACACCTTCGGGAAAAGCGTAACTTTTTAACAACAAAGTGTGGGCAGCAAAAGCTTAGGTGCTTGCTGAACGAGTAGATCCGAACTTATCAGACCTGACTGCTTGCATCAGAGTCTGTAACCTACTGATTGATGCGGCTGCGCTCCATTGTTCATAGACACAACTTGTTCAACCAGCAAACCTAAGGCAAAGGAACGCTTCTCATCAGAGAGAAACCAAAAGTTTCCGAAAATGTCTCTTATGCGCTCTAAAAAGAACGTTGTGCAGCAAAAGTCTATCCGCGTCATACTCTGATTTGGCATTCCACGACCTGTAGGCGTACCACAGGCTCCAAACGAAGCAAATACTGCGAGCCGCAGTCACCTCTGTGACTGCGCTTAAAAATGTCTATTTTATTTATTTCATAGGAGCTCAATACTTTGAATTGGCCCTCCTCTCCAGGGATCAGATAGAGGTGTCTATAATATAGCGACTGCCGCATCTCTCACAAGTGAGAAATAGGTAAAACTCTTGCCACAGCTGCAGGCGATAGGGGTTAAGTCGGCTACTATTAGCGGCCTAGGCTTCGTAGAGGTGAGCTTATAACGTATTGACCAAGTCAAAATAACACCTGAAGTTGCGCCGAGAGTCAATTGAGAATTGAAGCGACTTTGAGTCGCATCAGCTGCAATCTTGTCATAGGACGGAGGTGTCTCCAAGCCTCTGTTCGCAGAGTACAGAGAGTTCGTACCAACTAACCTCCGGCTAGCCTTTCGGATGGTACTTTAAATATCAATAAGCAACAATGGAACGCTCCGAAGCTGCTAGCTTTATCTTTTTGAGTATCTGGGATTCCTCGGTGTTTGCAATAGGCTTGTTGGCCAAAGCTAAGTAAGTCGCAGAGCGCGCAGGAAGCCTTCCACTACTTTGCCAAGTCTTAAACCACTTGGCTCCAGTTTCTTGTATCGGAATACCGTTGGCTTCTTTGGCAAGCTCTACCAGCCGCTTATAGACTTCGTGTCCGAGGACGGCTCGCAGCTGCAGGCGGTTGCGGAGCTATTGGTTATCTTTCATAGTCGAGCATGCTTGGTTCCGAACTTGCCTGGAAAGCTATGAAGAATCGATTCTTTGTTCTACTACTCCATCTTCAGTATTCGAGAGCGAAGATCTACTTTTGAGGTTAATTTTACCCAAAAGAATGGGGGGGGTAAACTTGTAACCCAAACTGTGCGGCTCACAAAGGATGTACTTGTAGTGACTATCGAAACCGAATAATTAGTCTTAGAGGAGGGTTTAGCGATTCTTAAAGGAGCCTCAAGCAATCAGGATCACAGGAAAAACGCATCAAAATATAAAAGTCTAATTTTTAGACATGCTCTTCAGTCTCTAACATCGAATTTTCACTGTGGAATTTCTAAGCTAACACCCATTATCGGTTAGTTGTATCTATGTGAAAAAATTCTGCATAATTACCGCCTGATCAGGATTAGGCGAAATACTTGCTCTCATCAAGTTTTTTTCACCAGCATTAATTGCTTTTTTTTTGGGGGGGGGCGAATTCATTCTGAATTTATTGAGTGATTAAGTGATTATTTTAAGGGGCCGCTTAGTCGGAGCTATCCAAATCTATTTCTGGGAATTTTGTTCCATCTTTTTCACCATACAGCCTGCAGAGTCTTTCAAAAAAAAAGATAAAAATAAAATTCTCGGAAATATCTTCTGTATATCCTCCGAAATAAATTCCAGATAGCTTCTTTAACTTATGGTAATTTACCTCAGATGGATCGTAAAAGAATCTTCTCGAAAACTACGGGAGAATGACCGTCAATTACGAGAGAACCAGTGAATCCGCAGAAGTCATATTGCAGCTCTCTTTCTGCCAAACCCTCCTTAAAAAACTTCACCAATAAACTTAAAACAGCGCCTCGGTATAGAACAATCGAAACCGGCTTCCGCCTTTATTCCATTATTTACTTTATTCACTTTCACATAACTCATTCCGATCATCAAATGACGAAACGAAATCATTAGAGACATGTTCCTAATATTTTAGGAAATGAATTAAAAATTCAACCCCTCATAGCGTAAAATAAGTATTTGCTCATTTTGTAATCGGGATCTACACAATTCGTCACAATGTCCATAGAACTAGAAACGACCTATAATTCCGCTATTACATGAAAAAGCGAGTTGTAGCGTCCTTCTATCTCTGAAAATATAGATGTATTTAAACTTCTATCGTGATATCCACCAGCAAACAAAGGAATTTCATCTGTTTTTTTTGCGTATTTGTTTTTAATTAGAAAGTTATACATCTCTCTTTGGTTCTCCGTATACCATCCTATATATACTGGGCATCCGCACGCTATTGCCTCAATACATATACTACTTGCAGAAAGAATAGCAAACTCAACCTTGCAAAATAGGTCTGCAATACGGGATGCACTTATGTTTTTCTCCACATTAACCTTTTCTATCAACTTTAAATCCTCGGAGAATCTAAATCCGTCTCCTACAATCGCTGTTATTTTATCTATACTATCACTAATTGAAAGCCGTTTTACATGCATCTCCGTAAGATTAGAAGAGTCCACTCCACCAAAAGATATTGCGATATTTCCCTTTATGCGATTTTTAAACGGTATAGCTTGCAAAAAAGGCCGGCGTAACAAGGCCCATTCCAAACCTAAACAAAGTTGGGTGTACGGTTCAATGTCAAACAAAAGAGGATTATTTGATCCAAAATTAATTACAACATCTGATACATAATGTTTGTCGTGCATATCATCAATACAAACTAATCTGCACCCCTTCTTCTTTATCAGAGTCTGATAGTATGTTGTGTAAAAATAATTATCCAGGACAACAATTTCATCACCTGTAAGCGCCTCTATAAATAAGGGGAATTTGCTCCCATTGGTAGGGAGTGGCACATATTCGCATATATTGGTAATTTCTCTTATTTGATAATCTGTCGGCCTCTGCGTATAAAACATACATTCAAAATCGTATTTGAGCATGTCTGCTAAAGCCAGGGTACGAATAAAATGGCCATATCCGATATTAGGCCCTGCATCGGCTCTAAATATAATTCTTCGTCGCCTCATTTTCTCTCATCAATCTGTATTTCATCTCTGCCAATATCCAATCTGTCTCCGTATCCAAATCCTGAACCTCTAATTCGGACAATATTATTCCCCCCGTATTATCTCCCCAAAAACTGTGGGACTTACGAAAGAAATCAACCTTAGAAATATAAAATTGCCCTGCATCATGATAAATTGTAGATAGATCTTGTGAGCGGATATTTTTATATTTAGGGTATATCATTCTCATCTTTCCATCGTGAATTTCCAAACCACGCTGCACCGGGTACGAAAAAGCAACTACCGTAAATATAGAATCAAATCCCTTATTTTTCATTATACCGAAAGAAGTACGAAGTTTTTGTGGAGTTACAAATGGCGCTGTCGAATAAATACAAGTGACCATATCAAAGAATAGACCTAATGCTTGATACATATCTAAGACCTCGAGTATAACATCTGTAGTAGAGGCAAAATCATCAGCAGCCTTGGCTGAACGCATAAATGGGACTTTAGCTCCATATCGTATGGAAATCTCCGCTATATCGGCATCTTCTGTAGAAACCATTACTTCATCAAATAAGTTTGACTGAAGAGCAGCTTCTATTGAGTATGCTATGACGGGCTTTCCTTCAAAGAATCTTATATTCTTCTTAAATAGACGCTTACTTCCCCCTCTTGCGGGAATAATTGCTACGTGTTTCATCTCAAAAACTCCAGAATCTTTTGGATAACGAAATCCTGCTCATCGTTTGTTAGAGTCGGGAACATTGGCAAACTTAAACAATATTGATAATACGCCTCAGAAGTTGGCAATAATCCGTCGGCGTTGTTTATATTTCGATAATATGGCATCCAGTGTAGGGGTATATAATGCACTTGGGTGAATATATTGTTTTTCCGCAGAAAATCATACATTCCTCGTCTATCCTCGACCAGTATAACATAGAGATGATATGCATGGTAATATCCATCCGCAACATGAGGAATAATAATTCCTTTTATCGATTTAAAGGCCCGATCGTATTTTTGAGCAATTCGCCTCCTGTGTAGCAAACTAACCTTAGCTCTTTTCAATTGAGAAATACCCAAAGCCGCCTGAAAATCTGTCAACCGATAATTATATCCCAAATCTATCATTTCATTATACCAAGCTCCTTTCTCGCACATAATTGTCGGGGTCCTTGTTATACCGTGTGTACGATAAAGGCAAATCTTTTTATATAAGAGATCATTATTTGTCGTAATCATACCACCTTCTCCCGTCGTAATATGCTTAACCGGATGAAATGAAAACACCGCGATATCTGCAAATTTTCCATTGCCACAATGTTGTGTCTCCCCTTTGCTGTCAATAAAATACCCACCCAAAGCATGGCAGGCATCTTCCAATATCCACAAGCCATAGTCATCCGCAATACTTTTCAACTCTTCTAAATTGATCGGATATCCTGCGAAATCAACAGCAACGATACCTTGATATGTATTTGGAGGAGAACTATTCAATTTTTCTCTCAATAAACCCGTGTCTAATAAATACGAATGTTTGTCTATATCGCAAAAAATGACATTTCCTCCACAATAACGAATACAGTTAGCACTTGCAGCAAAAGTTATCGGTGTAACAATCACTTTGTCATTAATTTTAACGCCTAAAGCTTTTGACGATAAGTGAAGGCCGGCGGTCGCATTATTCACTGCTACAGCATATTTCGCACCTACATAATCGGCAAAGGCTCTCTCAAATTCCTGTATCTTAGGGCCCTGTGTGAGTAAGTCCGATTTTAAAACATCTACTACAGCTTGAATATCCTCATCTGTAATATTCTGTTTCCCATATGGAATAAAGGGAACTATTTTATCCATTTTGAAAGTTTGATTGGGTGAATGAAAAATACGTCCTTGGGATAATTCTCTAACAGGCTGGTCAAGCTATACCTATATTTCTCACAAAATGCCGCTTCGTTAACCATATAAAGTTGAGCAATACAACTAAGCCTTATATCGTCACTTGTTATGATTTTTCTAGTCGATAAAATAAGGGCTGTAGGGATTGCAAACTCTACAAACAACTCCGAAGCAGCAAACACCCCGCAATAAGTGCAAAAGGTCGACATAACCGATTCCGTCAACAACAAGCAGTCACAACCGCCCCACACAATTGGGTAGCTGAATTTTTTGCGAAGGAAGAACATCTTTAACACTTTGAATATCATCTTTACTTGATATTTTTTTTTAGTTCCAAACAAGGATATTAGTAGATGTGCTAAATGTTGAGCCAACTGACTCCACCTAAAAGCGAAGTGCTCTATACATCCATATGCTCTCATTCGCTCAATGGCTTCATCATATGTTGGAATCTTCTCCCCCCCTATTTTCACATTAAAGGAGCTTATCGTATGAAACTGAGACATCGGATACTTTTCCTTTGATATATCTCGTACACTTATAATATAACACTCATCTACCCCTATTCCCGTATATTCGAAAAGATTGTCTTCTGTAATATTTGGATTAATGATCATATCATCAGCTACCACAAAGAAATGAGAATATACACACTTCGCCTCCGACCTCTTTATCTGTTGATATGCCTGTGCTACATAAGACTGATATTGATAAGATGACTCATAAACAGATAGAACATTTGATTTATCCCCATCATAAAACGGCATGACATGGTACAAATAAGTAAATCTGCATGAATAAATCCTTTCTATACGAGAAATATTCTCATCATATCGATGATTATATATAACCAACAATGCAATCTTTGATCTTATATTTTCCATAACAAACTATAGCTTTATCATCCAATGACTAATAAGATAATAGATCCTAAAAACTTAAATCCATAGCCTGGTGCATGCGCTTTAATCACCGAAGGAATCTCAAAAAAATCCTTTTCCGTATGATAGATCAATATTAAAAGAATCGGACGGTCTTTCTTAATTGAGTCTACCCCTCCATAGGGAAACCGCATCAAATTTTGAGGAGCTCTTTGGGATAGTCGATATTGAGTGCCGCGGTGAATAATCTCTTTCGGATGGATAGCTTGTCTTTCCTCTGTGAGACAATGGCTAAGGCCAGTTTCCTGATCGTGTTGAGGTTCTGAGTAGCGTATGCTTTGCGTGCCCGACAATGATCTTCTCTGAAGGTTACGTCAAGATGCCAATGCAATCTGTTTTCTATCCCCCAATGACCACGGATGTAAGTACCGATCCTCTCCACCGCCTCGGCTGGTAAGCTGCTCAAATAGTACTGTTTATCACGCCGTTCTGTTCCGTGGGAGAAGGTGACAAGACGCTCGACCTGAACCAAAGAAGACAAATTTTTCCATGGCTCATATTGCGATTCATCTAAGACTTCTTGGGGTCGAAGCGCTGTATAAATCCGC
>ERZ773035.2569-NODE-2569-length-11608-cov-4.878473_pt1 | contig 11608 bp, 12 predicted proteins | sample MGYA00511487_ERZ773035 | MGnify/ENA primary metagenome ERZ773035 (study PRJEB29015, sample SAMEA2737985) | human oral metagenome | biome: human oral; feature: human-associated habitat; material: dental | place: China | collected 2024 ...
GACATTGTCGAGGTCCTTGAAGATCGCGGGGGTAGAAGTCCGCTCATCATCAAGGCCCTCGCCCTCTACCCGCAACCCCCGACCAACACCCGGTCACCCACACTCAACTCGAAAGAGCCCGTTTTCCAGGGCGTTTACTGCCAGACGGGCCTTCATCCCTGAGCCCATCGAATATCCTACGATCCGACCGGAGAACGCGTCCTTGATCGCGCAGAGGTAGAGCTTGCCCTCATCGGTGACGTGCTCGGTAATGTCGGTGAGCCACACCTCGTTCACGTCAACAGCGGTGAAGTCCCGCTGAAGCAGATCACCATGCACGGGCAGGCCGGGGCGCTTACCGTTTTCACCGCGCTTCCTCCCAAAAACGGACCACCACTGGCTATCCCGGCAGATCCGCCACACAGTCCATGTGATCATGACCTTACCCGCGGCTGTGGCATCATCGGCAAGAAGCCGATGACAAAACTCGGAATCTACCATAAACGCGGTGAACAGGGCGTTAGCCCGGGAGACCTCGCCCAGCTCACCTGTGATGACCTGTTACTTCCAGCAAAGGTAATAGGGCTGCCGGGAGAGCTTCAAGACCCGCAAAGACACCGCGACAGGGATACGGTCAGCGGCTAACTCACTCGCAAGTGTGTAGAGCCTTTCCCGGCAAGTTCTCCTGGGAGAAGTATACGGCAGCGCGGCACAGAACCTTGTTCTCCTGTTTGAACAGGCGGATTAGGCAGCGGGCCTCGCATAGCTCAGTTGCTTCTCGCGGGTACGGCCTGGCCGGTTGCCGTTGTCGGTGTCTGCTTTGCGGATCCAGTTGTGCGCCGTCATCTCGTGAAACCCGAAGTCCTTCGCGATCAGCGCGATAGTGATCCCGTCCTCACGGGAGTGCGCCACACGCACGACGTCTTCTCGGAACTCTTGAGGGCACGGAGCAGACACAGTGAACATCCTTTCAGGCCACCCAGATCAGATGTCACCTCACCGTGCAGCAGTCCCCTCCCGGATCGCAAACCTTCAATCAACCTCCCCGATCAGTACACCTAGAGGGTCTATGCGCAAGGCCTAAAGTCTATCGTGAAACGGCGTGGCAAGGCGTGAAATGAGCCGATCTGCTATACTGTGCGAGTGGTGACCGCGAGGATGGTTGCCTGGCACGAGGAGAACAATCGCGTGGTGGTGCGGTACATGGGGACGAAGCGCCATATGGCCGATCCTGTCCGCGACACGATTGCGAGCCTCACGAGCCAAGGCAGGGCAGTTGACCTGTTCTCGGGTATGGGGAGTGTCGCGGAGAGTCTGCGTGACACGACATCGGTAGTGACAAACGATGCACTCAGTTTTACAGCCTCTATTTCGCGCGCCCGATTCACTGCGCTCCAGCGATCCGCAGATGCAGTGTCTACGGTTTCCAGATTGCAGTCGGTATTCAAAACTCGTTACGCTGAACTTGAGGCAAAATACGCCGACCAATTAGCCGCTGAAGGTTCTGCCATTGCGGGCGGTCGTAGCTCGTTGCTAGCGTATATGCAGCACGCAAAGCATGTCGCCAACTCCGCGCCCCATAGGCGCGCTGCACGTGCTGCCGCAGTGTCGAGTACCAGTCATCATTACGAACTTGCTTCTCTATATTTTTCTGCAGGATACTTGAGCTTGCGCCAAGCGATCGAAGTGGATTCGATCCGAGCAGCTATTGATTGCGATGACCACCTTGGCGACCGGGACTGGCTTCTAGGTGCTTGGATCTCGGCAACTTCAGTGCTAATCAATGCGCCGGGTCACACGGCCCAATACCTTCGTCCGAATTCCGACTCAGCGCATGCCCGCATCGTTCGTGTCTGGGAGCGCTCGGTATGGGATGAGTTTGCGGAGGCACTGTGTAACGTGTCGCTTGTTGGGTCGGAGGAGTGGAGATCTGGAAACTCGGTGTACGTGGGGGATGCGCTTGATCTAGTGAGTGCCGGTTGGCTCGACGATATCGGAGTTGTCTACGCTGATCCCCCATATACTAAAGATCAGTACAGCCGCTATTACCACGTGTACGAAACGCTCTATAGATATGACTATCCAGACGCGAGTGGGATGGGGCGCAATCGCTCAGACCGTTTCACGACTGGATTCTCGTTGAAGAGCGGAGTTGTCGCCTCATTCCATGACCTCTGCCGGAACGTCGCCAGAATGCGCGTGCCGCTTGTGGTCAGTTACCCTTCCGCTGGACTGCTTGCAGCATGTGAACTCACAGTGGCTGACATCGCGGGTGAGTATTTTTCGGAAGTGGAAACTTTGTCATTTAACGCAAACCACTCGACAATGGGTGGGTCAACAGGAACCTCTAAGAAATTGGCAACGGAGAACCTCTATGTCTGCACGCTCTGAGGAAGCTGTTGCGTCGGCCGACGGCGTAGTAGCTGAACAGTCACTCAACCCAACTGCCGAACTGTGCCAACTGAAGATCTCAGACGTTGAGCCGAATGATGCCAATCCGCGGCTTGACTTTCCTCAAGATGAACTTGATCGTCTCACGGGTTCAATTGACCAGGAAGGGGTGCTTGTCCCTATCGTTGTCTACCAGCGGGGCGACAGGTATGTACTCGTGGACGGTGAGCGCCGCTATCGTTGTTCGCGTGATCTCGGGCATGAGACGATCCCTGCCCTTATCACGAAGGAGCGTAGCGAGCGCGAAGTCCTCCAACAGATGTTCAATATCCATCTGATCCGGGAGCCTTGGCGCGACATTCCTACAGCCAAAGCGCTGCAGCGCCTCGCGAACGAGATCAAGGAGCAGGAAGGGCGCGAAGCCAATGACTCCGAGTTGCGAGATCTTACGGGTCTCTCAATGGAGAGAGTTCGGCAGTTGCGGTATGTCATGACCCTGCCCGATGAGTGGCAGAAGTATATTCGTGAAGAAAGGATCCCACTGAACTTCTTCTGGGAGTTGAAGAAGAATGTTGTGGATGCTCTTAGGCGCAAGCGTCCGGCGATTCTGGATGAGTTCGGTGAAGACAGGGTGAGTGCGGCATTCGTTCAGAAGAGACTCGATCAGGTCATCACTGACACGGTGAGTTTGCGTAAAGTGTCGCCAATCATTAACTTTGCGGCCCAAGACGCCGAAGCGAATGGCACTGGCAGGTCACCTATTGATGCGTCGATCCGCGAACTCATCGAAAAGCCGGACGCGACCATTGATGATGCCTACGAGGACACCGTCCAAATGATGGTTGAAGTGGACAAGCTTGGTCGCCGTACGTCGTCAATGATTGCTGTATTCAGTCGACTCCTCTCTCAGACAGCTGGCACCGTGGAAAATGATGATGTGAAGCGATTAGGGCATAATCTGATCACCCAGTTGGCTGCACTCCTCGATGCCTATGAGACGTCCGCCTGAGCAAAAGGAGTTCGACATGGAGGAGCTTTTGGGTGACCCGGTTGTCGGCAAGCGGGTCGATTTGCGAGATATTGAGTCGACCATCACTGCGATTTGCGCATCGCCGGATGGAGGAGACTGGGAGCGTGATGTTGAGGTAATTCTGGGAAGCAAGAGATGGCGCCCATCCGCTGTATCTAATGACCGGAGGCGCCTCCTCTATGTCTTCCTTCAAGAGGAGCTCCCTCGGTTCGTGAAGGATCGTCTCCTGCTCGCTGCCCCGTGCGGTATTGCTGTGACCGTTGCCCTGCCAATTGCCGCTCTCTATAAGCCGGACGTCACTACCTTTCTCGCTAGTATCGAAGCCGATGTGCTGGTGGTCGATGACTACGTTGACTATCGGCGACTCAAGCCTCGAGATATTCTGACTGCCCTAACGGATGTCGGCGTACCTTTGTCTCCGGAGTCCCGACGCGAGATCGGCCGAGGTGCTTGGGCGAAAATCGGAGAGGGGACATCCCAAGAGCGTGGCCGACGACTGGAGGCTCTACTCGCATTTCTGTTCGCGCAGGTCAACGACCTGAAAGTGCTTGAACGGAACTATAGAACGGAGACAGAAGAGATCGACCTTGTTCTTCAGATTGACAATTTTAGCCCCCGCGTGTGGCAAAAGTCGGGCGTGCCGTTCATATTGGTTGAGGCGAAAAATCGAGTGGAGAAGGCATCGCAGCAGATGATATCTGTTCTGCTGACCAAGCTTCAGACAAAGCGAGGTACTTCGCGTATTGCTTTCCTTGTCTCTCTCGCTGGTTTTACTGAGAGTGCACAACTCCAGGAGCTCCGGTTCTCTAACCAAGAAATGTGTGTCGTGATGATCGGTCGCGAGGGGCTCGAATCGCTTATCGAAGCAGACAATCTTGACGATACTCTTGAGACCATGGTCAGTCACGCGCTGATGCGGTGACGACCTCTTTACCCCTCTGAGGCGACGCACGGTAGTGAGTGGGTATCAGACACTTCGCGTTGCCCATACCGCGCAATAGAGACGAGGTTTAACGGCTCATCCCAAACGAGGGTGGGTGGCGGGGGTGGCGCGTCGGTCTCGGGGTAGGCGTCGAGGTCTTCACATGATGGGAGTTCTCACGCTCCCCATCAGGAAGACCACGACATGCCCGACGGTACCTTCACCACGCCCGATCTGACGACGTTCTGCCGCCTGGACGGTCTCGGGTTGGAGGTGACCGGGCAGCGCCTCGAGCCGGATCGTGCAGTGCTGGCTTGCCGGGTTGTCGATGATGACCGGTGGTGCCGGGGGTGCGGCTGTGAGGGCAGCGTGCACGACGTGGTCACGCGCCGGCTGGCGCACGAGCCGTTCGGGTGGCGACCCACGACGCTGCTGATCGCCGTGCGCCGCTACCGGTGCACCGGCTGCGGGCGGGTGTGGCGGCAGGACACCACAGCCGCGGCCGAGCCGCGCGCGAAGATCTCCCGGGCTGGACTGCGGTGGGCCCTGCTCGCACTGGTCGTGCAGCATCTGAGCGTGGCCCGGATCGCCGAAGGGCTCGCGGTCGCGTGGGATACCGCGAATGAGGCCGTTCTGGCCGAGGGCGCGCGGGTCCTGATCGGCGACCCGGCACGGTTCGACGGGGTCGCGGTCATCGGGGTCGACGAGCACGTCTGGCGGCACACGAGGAAGGGCGACAAGTACGTCACCGTCGTCATTGATCTCACCCCGATCCGCGACGGGACCGGCCCGGCACGGCTGTTGGATATGCTCGAGGGCCGCTCCAAGGCCGCGTTCAAGACCTGGCTCGCCGACCGGCCCCAGGCGTGGCGTGACGCGGTGGAGGTGGTCGCGATGGACGGGTTCACCGGGTTCAAGACCGCCGCCGCTGAGGAACTCCCGCGCGCGGTGGCGGTCATGGACCCCTTCCACGTCATCCGGCTCGCCGGGGATGCCCTGGACCAGTGCCGGCGCCGGGTCCAGCAGGACCTGCACGGCCACCGAGGCCGCAGCAACGACCCGCTGTACCGGGCCCGGTGGACCCTGCACACCGGAGAGGACCTGCTCACTGACCGGCAACGCGAACGACTCATGGTCCTGTTCACCAATCCCGAGCACGTCGAGGTCAAAGCCACCTGGGGCATCCTCCAACGGATGATCGCCGCCTACCGCCACCCCGACAGGGCCACCGGCCGGGCGGCGATGAGCGCCGTCATCGCCGCCCTGCGCGACGGCGTGCCCGCGGTCTTGGCCGAGCTCCGTCGCCTGGGTCGAACCCTGAACCAGCGCGCAGCTGACGTGCTGGCCTACTTCGAGCGCCCGGGGACCTCCAACGGCCCCACCGAAGCCCTGAACGGGCGGCTCGAACACCTCCGCGGATCCGCTCTCGGCTTCCGCAACCTCAACAACTACATCGCCCGCTGCCTACTCGAGACCGGCGGCTTCAGAACCCACCCTGCATTGGGATGAGCCATCAAAGAAGGCCGCCTCACGGCGACCACCGACCCTAGAGTTCAGTACCTATGAGTGTCGCAAGCTCTGCAATCGACTCCTCATTGCGCTTGTAGTAAGTCCATCGACCGCGCCTCACGGAGGTCAACAAGCCCACCGACTGCAACTCCTTCAAGTAGGTCGACACAGTCGATTGAGAAAGTCCCGCCTGATCAACAATCTCTCCCACGCAAATCCCGCCAGTCTCCTCAAGCATGGCTCGTACTAGATCAGGAGAGACGACAGTGAATTCACGTTCTGGATCCTTAAGCCATCGCAGAATATCCAGCCGCGTCTGATTCGACAGCGCTTTGAAAAGTTGCGGCGTCAACTTCATATCGACAAACATATCGAAAATACCGAAATGTCAAACGTCGACCTCTCACTTCTCACGGTAAGACGCACACTCCTTGGAGCTGTCACGACGACACTGTCATGCAGCCTCCTGCTCAACTTCCTCGATTACCTGCGCGAACTGTTGCTTCGCCCGTTCCAGCTTTCAGGCAAACCCATCCAGTGGATATGTCATCTCAGACGAATCGGATATGGCATCCTTCACTTCGCCTTGCTGAACAGAAGGACCGCCCACCCAGCGGTTCGTGCATGTTTACCAGCAGTGACGATCAAACCATGAAAATGCGCGAGTTCACTGACGCTGAGACCACTCGCGGCCACAGCACTCTGATGGAGAGCACGTGTCTTCTCATAGTCGGCACCCACTGACATGCCTGCAGCGTCAAGCATGCGCCGGGCGTACGCGTCGAAAATGAAGACGGGGCGATGGAAGACGTAGAGGAGAATGTCATCGGCTGTCTCAGGGCCGATGCCGTGGATGCTCATGAGGCTGGCGCGCAATGCGGCGCTGTCCATACTGCCTGCGCGCTCACCATGTTCTTCTAGCCATGCCGCAAGGTGTTTGAGGGTTGCTGCTTTGCGCGTGTAGGAGCCGGATGGACGAATGAGGCCCTCAAGGGTGGTAACCGGGCAGTCGGCAATCGCCGCAGGGGTCAGCAGATCGGCATCTTTGAGGTTTGCGATCGCCTGCTCGACACTTGTCCACGTGGTGTTCTGGGTCAGGACCGCACCGACCATGATCTCGAAGTCGCTCTCACCCGGCCACCAGTCCTCAATGTCGAACTGAGCAGCCAGACACTCGTACAGGCTCCGAAACTTCACTCCATCAATGATGTCCACCTCCCCCTTCCTTGTTCACGAACATAGGAACGAGCCATCAACCGAGGTCTTTGAGGAGGGTGCCGTCGCTGGTGCGCCAGGTGGCGTTGCCGCTGCGGTTGGAGCCAGCCACGTAGGTGGCGACAGTACTGGAGGAGCTGAACACGAGGTCGATAGTAGTGCGGCCGTCGCGGATCTGCCCGTCATACTTCGCCCGCAGAGCACGCCCGGTGTCATTCGTGGGAGTTGGGTTCACGGGCGAGCCAGCCTTAAGGATCCACACCTTGTCACTCATCTTGTGCGCGACCGCAGGCTCATCGGCTGAACGCAGTGCCATGTAGAGGACCAGTTCGGGCTCACCGTCTGGCACCAAAGCTGCCGCAAGCGCGCCTGCCGCCAGCACCTCACCGGCGTTACTGGGTTGAGGGGTCTTCGCGGCCGAGCCGCCGTCCGGACACGGGTCGAAGATGTAGAGGCCGAGTGCGCCGAGCATGAGGCGGGTGGTTTCCACGACCTTGTCCAAGCGCAGCTGGGTCGCGAGCGTCAGTTCACTATTGGAGGGCTCGGATCCGTTACGCACCCGGGTCAGACCAGCCTCGTGGGCGGCGAGGGTGAAGGTGTTTTCTAGGTTGGTCAGTTCGGTCGGGCCAAACTTGCGTGGGCTATCCACCAGCATGATTGCCCACTGGCAGAACAGGTGCTCGCCCCGGTCAATGTGCTCGATGATCCGGTGGATGGTGCCGTTTCCGTTCTTGCGGCGCTTGGCCTGCCCAATGTAGACCTCAGGCTTCTTGTCCGTGGGGTCTCCCAGCATCATGTAGATGCCGGGCTTGCTCATGTGCTCGTGGGTGCGCAAGTCACGGATCTGACGGGCCGGGACGACGTAGAGCCGGTAGGACACGTCCGCGGAGGCCACCCGGACTTCCCGGGCACCGGCAAAGGAGCCGTCCAGCAGAGTCACCTCGATGACTTCTTGCGATCCACCCATCACGGCCTGCCTTTCCCGTATCTCACGTGCCTTTTCTCATTCTCGCAGACACAGTGATGGTAGGCCGTGTGCGCACCCGAGGTGGTGAGGGATTGCCGGTGGCGAAGGTGATTACTTCACGCGGCCGAGGAGATCGATGACTCGTTCGCGAAGCTCGGCAAGAATCGCGCGAACCTCGTCGAGTGACTTGCCGTGCGGGTCGGAGATTTCCCAGTCTTCGTAGTGGACACCGGGAAAGATGGGACAGTGCTCACCGCATCCCATGGTAATCACCCAGTCCGATGTCTTTACCTGGGAAGGATCAAGCGGCTTGGGCTGCGACTCTGGCTCAAGGCCTATTTCCGCAAGCGCGTCTACGACAATCGGATGGACATTATCTGCTGGGTCGGTGCCAGCAGAGATGATCCGCACTCCTGCGGGAGCAAGAGACTTGGCCAGCGCGGCTGCCATCTGGGAACGTCCGGCATTCTGCCGACATGCGAACAGAATCGTGGTTTCGCCGGCATTGCGGTCGTTAGTCATTGGCGTTCCGTTCTCGACGGGGCCAAGGATTGAGGCATCAAATCCAGCGTCGAGCGTGAAGTAGGCCCAGCGCCCTCTCTGCTCCCGATGCAGCACTCCTGCGTCAACCAACTTGGTCAAATGGTGGGACAAGGTGGACTGTGACATACCGAAGGCTTCTGGGAAACTGCAGGCGCACACTGGCGCAGGAGACGCGTTTCGAATCATCAGCGCTAGTCGCAGGCGAGTCTTGTCTCCAAGAGCCTTGAACTGAGTTGCGCGCTTTTGGATTTCCGCGTCAGCGGTCTGGCTTTCCGTGGACGCGCAGCAGTCGCACCTATCCATGTGTTGCATAGAACGAGGGTAGCACGCTTTGACGTTTATCGATATGTGTCCTAGACTTCATGTATCGACATTCGTCGAAGTGTTCTACTTTGAGGAGGATTCCATGAATACCGTCCATATCTATGACCCATCTTTGTGCTGCTCATCCGGGGTGTGCGGCGAGGATGTTGATCAGTCCCTCGTAGACATCAGCGCCACTCTTGTTAATGCCAAAGCTGAAGGAATCGAGGTTGTCCGCCACAACCTCGCCAATGCTCCCTTGGACTTTGCTGCCGAGCCAGCAGTCAAGCGGCTCCTGACCGACGAGGGGTCAGATGCCCTTCCCGCTATCGTGGTCAATGGGCGTCTGGTGCTCTCCGGACGCTACCCAAGCATTGACGAACTCCGTGCCTGGTCCGCTGGCGGCCAACCGGTAGTCGTGCCGAACGCTGACGCCATGCGGCTAACGCCCGTGCAGTCCACGTCATGCTGTGGAGGTTCGGCATGCTGCTAACGCAATGGCCCCCTGGTAGTCGCTACCTACTCTTCACGGGCAAGGGTGGAGTTGGCAAGACCTCTTTGTCATGTGCGACAGCAGTACATCTAGCGCAGACTGGGAAGCGTGTGCTGCTCGTATCCACTGATCCAGCTTCCAATGTCGCCCAGGTGTTTGGCCGGCCGATCGGAGCTCGGGTGACTGCCCTGGGTGATCTTTTGGATAACACTCAAGGCAGGGTTGTTCTCGATGCTGTTGAGATTGACCCCCAAGCTGAAGCCGCCCTGTATCGCGAGTCTGTCCTTGCGCCAGTTCGTGATCTCCTTCCGCCCGAAGTTCTTGCTGAGACGGAGGAAACCCTCTCAGGGTCTTGCACCGTCGAGGTTGCGGCCTTTAACCGGTTCGTGGATTTCCTTGTCAACCCCGACCTGCAAGACGCCTACGATCACATCATCTTTGACACTGCACCCACTGGCCACACCCTGCGCTTGTTGGCACTGCCAGGGGACTGGTCAACCTTCATCAGCAACGGTGCTGGCGATGCCTCTTGTCTGGGCCCACTATCTGGACTTGATAAACACCGACGCGACTACGAACGAGCTGTGGCCGTCCTTGGGGATCTAGAACAAACAACCCTCACACTGGTCGCACGCCCAGAAGAATCCACTCTGGCCGAAGCACAACGCTCAGCGTACGAACTTGAAGCGTTGGGAGTGCGAGCATCCGCTTTGGTCATCAATGGAATCCTGCCTCCATCTGATGGGGACCCTCTCCATGAACGACTATTCGCAGTCGAGCAAAGCACTTTGAGTCATCTGACAGAAACCTACACGGCGCTGGGAAAGCTAGCACTGTTCGGTGTGCCGATGAGCGCCCAGCCAGTGATGGGGGTTGAAGGATTGGCCGCCATCACACCGGTGAAACTTGAGCCCGGCCGCGCCACTGCGCGCGCGAATGATGGAAGTCAGGCTGTTCTTGATGTTATGGAGCGATCTCTCGACCAGCTGGTCACCACCATCGCTACCGGCGACCCAAAGGTCGTGCTTGCAATGGGGAAGGGCGGCGTAGGGAAAACCAGTGTTGCCCAAGCCGTGGCCGTTAGCTTGGCGCAGCAAGGCCGCCAGGTCCTGCTCGCCACTACCGACCCAGCATCACACTTGGATGCCAGACTGAGTGAACGGTATTCCAACCTTGAGATCACCAGTATCGATCCTGCGCGAGTCGTAGCAGAGTATCGCCAGCAAGTGCTAGAAACCAAGGGCGCCACTTTGGACGCTGTCGCTCACGCACAACTCAAGGAGGATCTGGCTAGTCCTTGTACCGAGGAAGTTGCCGTGTTCCGTGCATTTTCCTCAGTCCTGGATGAAGTCGAGCACCGCTGGGTGGTGCTTGATACTGCACCCACCGGACACACGCTGCTCCTATTGGATGCAACAGGCTCCTATCATCGTGAACTCATGCGCCAAGCCGGAGTGAGCGAGGACGTAGCAGGCCGCATCACAGCGCTTACCAGGCTGCGTGACCCGAACGTAACATTCTCCATCCTCGTTACCCTCCCAGAGACAACACCTATTCTCGAAGCACAAGAGTTGTCGCAAGATCTCCAGCGGGCGGGAATAATCCCCAGGGCATGGGTAGTCAATCAATATCTACCCGACAACACCACAAACTCAGGATTCCTGCATCGCCGCGCCGAGGTCCAGCAAAACACCGTGAAAACGCTACTGGGGCAGGCAGATGAGCCGATATCGCTGCTGACTGTCCCACTAGCCTAAGTGGCATACCTCAAGAGATGGGAACCTGTGCGATCGATACGCTGCAAGTGTGGGGTGGTGGCAACGTGCTGCTACCCCACACTTGCTCATATGTAGTGTGTTGCGCCATTCAATGAGGCTTGAAACTTCATCAGATACTCGCGGTTTCACGATATGGTTGAGTTCCGTTTCAACGCGTAAGTAGTGCCGATTCATCTGTGATGATCGATGCCAGAGGCTAGCCAACTCCTCCGATGCCGGCAGTATCACGGGTGCAGTGTCGGCAAGTCTCGCCCTCACGTTTACTCGAACCATTCCAAAGCTGGCGCACACCAGAGACGGTGAGTGGTGATCGATAACCGCGATACCTTTTGACGCGCGGTTCACCGCAGTACCCGAAACCGGCCGAAGCACCCTTGCCGGGCCTCTCAACCCCACCAGCAGGCAACCCCCTGCCGCAGCCGGGGGTTAAGGGTCAAAAAGTGTGTCCGGAATCGCGGATTTTCACGGATTGACCTGT
>ERZ773035.2573-NODE-2573-length-11594-cov-11.506543_pt1 | contig 11594 bp, 5 predicted proteins | sample MGYA00511487_ERZ773035 | MGnify/ENA primary metagenome ERZ773035 (study PRJEB29015, sample SAMEA2737985) | human oral metagenome | biome: human oral; feature: human-associated habitat; material: dental | place: China | collected 2024 ...
ATCTGGCTAGTAACAAACTATTTTCTATTAAAAATAAAAATTTTTATTAAAGTAAAGAAAATGTGGTTGACAAGAAAATATAAAAAGTTTATAATAACTAAGTTATAATTATAAAATAATTAAAAAATAAGAAAGGAGGATAAAATGCCTACTCTAAGTCAATTAGTAAAAAAAGGAAGACAAACATTAACTGAGAAGAAAAAATCTCCAGCTTTACAAGGTAACCCACAAAGAAGAGGGGTTTGTATAAGAGTATATACAACTACACCTAAAAAACCTAACTCAGCTTTAAGAAAAGTTGCCAGAGTAAAACTAACAAATGGAATCGAAGTTACTTGTTATATTCCTGGTGAAGGACATAACTTACAAGAACACTCAATCGTTCTAGTAAGAGGAGGAAGAACAAAGGATTTACCAGGGGTTAGATATAAAATCATTAGAGGTGCATTAGATACTGCTGGTGTTGCAAAGAGAAAACAAGGTAGATCTAAGTACGGAGCTAAAAACGCATAATAAAAAATTAAGGAGGTGTAAAATTTAATGTCAAGAAGAAGAGCTGCGGTAAAAAGAGATGTTTTACCTGATTCAAGATACTCTGATAAAGTTGTTACTAAAGTAATTAACTCAATAATGCTAGATGGTAAAAAATCAATAGCTGAAGGAATATTCTACTCAGCAATGGATTTAATAAAAGAAAAGACTGGTCAAGAAGGTTATGATGTATTTAAACAAGCTTTAGATAATATTAAACCTCAAATAGAAGTTAGATCTAGAAGAATTGGAGGAGCTACTTACCAAGTTCCAGTTGAAGTTAAAGCTGATAGACAACAAACACTTGCTATAAGATGGTTAACTACTTATACAAGAGCAAGAAAAGAATATGGAATGATAGAAAAACTTGCAGCAGAATTAATTGCAGCAGCAAATAATGAAGGTGCAACTATTAAGAAAAAAGAAGATACTTATAAGATGGCAGAAGCAAACAGAGCGTTTGCACATTATAGAGTATAATTATAGATAGAATAAAAGAAATATGTTTTCGTTATAATCGAGGAGGAAAAATTTAATGGCTAGGAAAATATCATTGGATATGACTAGAAACGTTGGAATAATGGCCCATATCGATGCAGGGAAAACAACAACAACAGAAAGAATATTATTTTATACTGGAGTTGAAAGAAAAATAGGAGAAGTTCATGAAGGTCAAGCAACAATGGACTGGATGGAACAAGAGCAAGAAAGAGGAATAACAATTACTTCTGCTGCTACTACTTGTTTTTGGAAAGGTCACAGAATAAATATAATAGACACACCAGGACACGTGGACTTTACTGTTGAAGTTGAAAGATCTCTAAGAGTGTTAGATGGGGCTGTTGCAGTGTTCTCAGCTGTTGATGGTGTACAACCACAATCAGAAACAGTATGGAGACAAGCTGATAAATATAAAGTACCAAGACTAGCTTTCTTTAACAAGATGGATAGAATTGGAGCTAACTTTGATATGTGTGTATCAGATATCAAAGAAAAATTAGGTTCAAACCCAGTACCTATACAAATTCCTATTGGTGCAGAAGACCAATTTGAAGGAGTAGTAGACTTAATAGAAATGAAAGAAATTGTTTGGCCAGTAGACTCAGACAATGGACAACGTTTTGATGTAAAAGATATTAGAGCAGAATTACAAGAAAAAGCTGAAGAAGCAAGACAATATATGCTTGAATCAATAGTTGAAACTGATGATGTTCTAATGGAAAAATTCTTTGGTGGAGAAGAAATAACTAAAGAAGAAATTATAAAAGGATTAAGACATGCAACAATAGAAAATACAATAGTTCCTGTTGTATGTGGAACAGCCTTTAAAAATAAAGGTATTCAAGCATTACTAGATGCTATTGTAAATTATATGCCAGCACCTACAGATGTTGCTATGGTTGAAGGTAGAGATCCTAAAAATCCTGATATATTAATAGATAGAGAAATGTCAGATGATGCACCTTTCGCATCACTTGCTTTTAAAGTTATGACAGACCCATTTGTAGGAAGATTAACATTCTTCAGAGTATATGCTGGTTTTGTTGAAAAAGGAGCTACTGTTCTTAACTCAACAAAAGGTAAAAAAGAAAGAATGGGAAGAATACTTCAAATGCATGCTAATAAGAGAGAAGAAATTGAACATGTATACTGTGGAGATATAGCAGCAGCAGTTGGATTGAAAGATACAACAACAGGAGATACTCTTTGTGCTGAAGATGCTCCAATAGTTCTTGAACAAATGGAATTCCCAGAACCAGTTATTTCAGTTGCTGTTGAACCAAAAACTAAAAATGACCAAGAAAAAATGGGAATTGCTTTATCAAAACTTGCTGAAGAAGATCCTACTTTCAAAGTTAGAACTGATGAAGAAACAGGACAAACAATTATATCTGGAATGGGAGAATTACACCTTGAAATCATTGTAGATAGAATGAAGAGAGAATTTAAAGTAGAGTCTAATGTTGGTAAACCACAAGTTGCTTACAGAGAAACTATAACTCAATCTTGTGATCAAGAAGTTAAGTATGCAAAACAATCTGGAGGTAGAGGACAATATGGACATGTTAAGATTATACTTGAACCAAATCCAGGTAAAGAATTTGAATTTGTTAATAAAATAACAGGAGGGGTAATTCCTAGAGAATATATACCTGCTGTTGAAAAAGGATGTAAAGAAGCTCTTGAATCAGGAGTTATTGCTGGATATCCTTTAGTTGATGTAAAAGTAACTCTATATGATGGATCATACCACGAAGTTGACTCATCAGAAATGGCATTTAAAATAGCTGGGTCAATGGCACTTAAACAAGCTGCTACAAAAGCTAAACCAGTAATATTAGAACCAGTATTCAAAGTAGAAGTAACTACTCCAGAAGAATACATGGGAGATATTATTGGAGACTTAAACTCAAGAAGAGGAATGGTATCTGGAATGATAGATAGAAATGGTGCTAAGATAATAACTGCAAAAGTACCTCTATCTGAAATGTTTGGATATGCAACTGACTTAAGATCTAAATCTCAAGGAAGAGCAACTTATTCTTGGGAATTTTCTGAATATCTTCAAGTACCTGCTTCAATTCAAAAGCAAATACAAGAAGAAAGAGGAAAATAATTTACTTTTTATACAAAAATAGTGTATAATAGGGTAATAAAATTATAGAAAAAATAATATAAATAAATAATTAATTAGGAGGAAAAAATGGCTAAAGAAAAATTTGAAAGAAGCAAACCACATGTAAACATTGGAACTATTGGGCACGTTGACCATGGAAAAACAACTACAACTGCTGCTATATCTAAAGTATTATCTGATAAAGGATTGGCTAAAAAAGTAGATTTTGACCAAATTGATGCTGCTCCTGAAGAAAAAGAAAGAGGAATAACTATCAATACAGCTCACATTGAATATGAAACAGCAAATAGACACTACGCTCACGTTGACTGTCCAGGGCACGCTGACTATGTTAAAAATATGATAACTGGAGCTGCTCAAATGGACGGAGCTATACTTGTTGTATCAGCTGCTGATGGTCCTATGCCTCAAACAAGAGAACATATCTTACTTTCTAGACAAGTTGGAGTTCCATATATCATTGTTTATTTAAATAAATCAGATATGGTTGAAGATGAAGAATTATTAGAATTAGTAGAAATGGAAGTTAGAGAATTATTAACTGAATATGGATTCCCAGGAGATGAAATTCCTGTAATCAGAGGTTCATCATTAGGAGCTTTAAATGGTGAAGAAAAATGGATAGAAAAAATAATGGAACTTATGGATGCAGTAGATAGCTATATTCCTACTCCAGAAAGAGCAGTAGATCAACCATTCTTGATGCCAATAGAAGATGTTTTCACTATCACAGGAAGAGGAACAGTTGTTACTGGAAGAGTTGAAAGAGGAATCATCAAAGTTGGAGAAGAAATTGAAATAGTTGGAATTAAACCTACAACTAAGACAACTTGTACAGGTGTTGAAATGTTTAGAAAACTTCTTGATCAAGGTCAAGCAGGAGACAACATTGGAGTACTATTAAGAGGAACTAAGAAAGAAGAAGTTGAAAGAGGACAAGTTCTTGCTAAACCAGGAAGCATTCACCCTCATACAAACTTTAAAGGTGAAGTTTATGTATTAACTAAAGATGAAGGAGGAAGACATACTCCATTCTTCTCAGGATACAGACCTCAATTCTACTTCAGAACTACTGACATCACTGGTGCAGTAACTCTACCTGATGGAGTAGAAATGGTAATGCCAGGAGATAACATCACTATGACAGTAGAATTAATCCACCCAATCGCTATGGAACAAGGATTAAGATTCGCTATCAGAGAAGGTGGAAGAACTGTTGCTTCTGGAGTTGTTTCTGAAATAATTAAATAGTCAAAATTAAATGGTTGTATAATAAATGGTGTTGATAGAAGAAATTTCTATTAATACCATTTTTTAATAAAAAAAGAGAATTCTTTAAGATTCTATTCTTAAAAAATTCTCTTAATTCTATCAGGTCATAGTTTAAGTTTTTTTATTAATACTATTTGATAAACAACGATTTCTTTTAGTGTAGTATAATTCTTAGTCCTAACCCTCCTCTTACATTTTGTCCTTTTGTATCATAACCTAGATTAGCAGTTACTCCTACTCTTGCATTATCTAATCCAATATTTAAGTCAAATTTTATATTCCCTTTTCTATCTTCTTTTTCACCTCTTATATTAAACCAATCTGCCTTTGTATTTCTAACTTTTGCTTGATTCTTACCATTAGCAACTCTTCCTAACTCATTTTCATAAGCTATATTAAAAGATGTTTTCAATGCATTTTTCCCAAAAAATTGTCTAAATACTAACTCTGTTCCTATTTCTGGTTTTATTGAAGCATAATCATTTTGCTTTACTTCTAGTTTAATTTCTCCTGATTTTTCTTTAATCTTAGATATTTTTCCATATTCTAATTTTAATGCTCCATATGGTCTTAGTCTAAATGATTCACTTAATCTAAATTCTTTTCCTATTTCATTTTTAAGACCTATTCCATAACTATAATATTTAGCTTTTGCATTAAAGACTTCATCTACAACTAAAAATTTTCTATTCATTTTATTATAACCTGCAAAGATATCTCCAGATATTATCCAATTCAAGCTATTATTATCATCAAAGGCTACTGATTTTATTAATCCAATTTTTCCTTGTAATTGTTCTTCTTTTGATCTTCCACTATCTTCAAATTTAATTTTATTATGAACTATACCTGTATACCATCCTATAGAATTTCCTAATTTTACATTTTCATTCTCATGTAGAAAAGCTACACCATAAGCATTATATTTATAGTCCATAACTCCAACTGTATCTGTTTTATATTCTCCATTAGTTCCAAAAACTTTTATTTTATTTGAATCTTTTGAGACTGTTCTCCATTCTTTTCTCAAATAGTTAAATTCTTTATCTAGAATTATCCCTGTTTCTTGTACTCTTTGTTGAATATTAGAATATTGATATCCCATCATTTCATTAGTTGCTTCTAAAAATAATGATTTTTTATCTTTCTTTATTTCATTTAATTTTTGAAATACTTGATTTTCTCTTGTTCCAATATTTTCAACCCCATATCTTTCTTCTAATCCAACTAAAAAATTATATTTATCTTTGTCATTTATCGGAATTGAATTATCTCCAGCAACTAAAGTATAAGGAATTTTTGCTATATAAAGATTATTTAAAAGTCCAGTATTTTTATTTATGGTTGCTCTTGCTATCCAAGTTAATGCCCCAGAGTAAATATCCCATTCTGCTATTTGAGGATTATCAGCTATGGCTTTGTTATATGGTTTCAAAATATCTTGAGACACTTTAATATATTTACTTGTTGTTTTTTGTGCTGCTTCACTACCTACAATTAAATGAGCCTTATCTAATTTTATAGCACTTAAGCCATTTATTGGATAAGTAGTTCTTAGTGTATCTATATACATTCCTATAGATGATATAGATGGAGCTATCTTTTCAGATGAAATAGGAACTAGTGTTGGTTTTACAATATTTCCTAAAGGATCAGTTATTTTAGCTTCTAATGATCCTACTCTAGCTTCAATCTCTACTCCTCTAATTTTTTGACCTGTTATTCTATTTTCAGGTACTCCTTCTTTTTGAGCTCCTCCACTTATAGTAAAAGTTCCATAATTTTTTATTATTCCACCATTTGCTTTAAGAAAAGCATATCCATCAGTAGAATTTATAGTAATTGTTCCTTCATTTGTAAATTCAGCATCTTTTTTTATAATAATTCCAACAGCTTTTTTAGGGTTTCCAACTGTTGTTATTGTCCCATAGTTATAACCTTTAGCTCCTTCATCAAGATATATTCCAACAGCTCCATCAGCACTAAGATTGATTGTAGCTGTAGAACCTTTAGTTGTCCCATTATAAACTGTAGTTTCAGAACCAACTCCATACATTCCTATACTATCTTTTCCAGCTACATTAATTGTCCCATTATTCACTATATTTCCAGAATAAGGAGCTATATTTTTATCTCCAATAAAACCTGCTGCCATTCCTATTGAATGTATAGATTTTTTCTCATCAGAATCTCCAATAGAAATTGTAGCATTATTTGTTGCTCTTCCTCCATCTGTACTATAAACTCCAATATTTCCTAGTCCAGTTTTGAAATCAATATCACCTTTATTAACTACAGTTCCAGAAGCATAGATTCCGTAGTTATTTCCTGTAGTTCCCACTGCTCTTAAATTAGTACTATTATTAATAGTAGCATTATTCTTTGAGTAGATATACATAGAATTATTCTTTAAAGAAACATTAGCAGTTTGTGCTATTAATCTATTTCCTTCACCTAGATTAACAAATCCAAATGAATTATCTTCTATATTCATTGAAGTAGCATTACTTCTAATTATTTGAGAGTTACCATCTGTATGAACTCCAATGGCTTGATTTGAACCAATATTAATTGTCCCAGAACTAATGTCTACATTTCCACCTTGTGAATAAATAGCTGTACCTTTTGAACCGACAGTAATATCTCCACTATTATTTATAGTATATCCATAGAATCCTGTTGAATTATTTCCTACTTTTATACTTGCAGTATTAGTTATACTATTTTCTGTTTTTGAATATATTGCTATATTAGGTGCTTTTATACTTGTAGCATTTCCTAAGTTAATATTTCCATTATTAATAATGTTGTTACTTTCTCCTATGATTCCAAACTCTTTTGCAGTAGATGAACCAGTTATCGTTCCGTTATTAGTGAAAGTTCCTTGTCCATTATCGAATATGCCTATTAATCCTCCAACAGTTTTTGTACTATTTACAAGTTTTATATTAGTATTGTTAGTTGCATTAACTCCAGTATAAACTACTGCTATTCCTCTTCCTAAGTTACTTCCAGAATATTTATATTCTAATGTTGTAGCTGTTGGAATAGATGATTTAGCAGCATAAATTCCTACTCCACCATCTTTTGTTTCTATACCATAATTGCTATTTAAATTTATCACAGAATTTTCAGTATAAATTCCAATACCATTTGTTCCTGTAACTATATCTGATGAGCCACTTCCTGTTGTATTTAATATACCTCCACTTCCAGAATTTTTACTGTCTCTTAGAGCAATACCTATAGAAGTATTTCCATCAAGAAATATTTTATGAGAATTGCTTATAGAAATTTCATTTAATGCTACTCCCTTGTTATCATCAGCATATATTGCAATGGCATTATCTCCAGCAATATTTATTTGACCATTATTTATTATTTCAACAGCCATACCAGTTGAAACATCTCTGCCATAATCTTCAGGAGATTTTCCTGTTGCCATACCTACTATTCCATAACCAAAGTTAGTAATATTTACAATACCATTGTTTGTATTTTCAATTTTACTTCCATTAGTACCATATAGAGCAGCACCTTTATCTATATTCACAGTTCCATTATTTTTGATTGTTCCATAACTTATATTTATAGCTGCTTTTGCTGCTCCCTCACCTGAGATATCAACAGTTCCATTATTTTCATATCCTGAAATAGCATTACTTGTAGCTCCATTAGATGAAGCCATTTGAAGACCAACACCTGTTGTGGAATAAACTTTTTTACCAGGATTTATTGTTACTTTTTCTCTCGTCATTTTTATAATATCAAAACTATCTACTGCTGTTGGATTTCCTAGCTGAGAATCAGTATTTATTATATAGTCAGCATTTGAATAGTATAATAAATAATTGCTAATAGGAGCATTTATTTTATTAAGTTGAGTAGTATTTTTTATATCACTTACTAGACTTGCTGGACCATTCCATATAACAGTAGGACCACCAATAGTATTTTTAACTATTTTTGCTTCTTCACTAACATCTAATTCAACATTACTCATTCCATTATAGTTTGTCCCATCAGTTATTTCTCCATTAGTATTTGTTGTAGCCACACCTGCTTGGTATCTAGAAGCTTCTTTTACTATAAAGGCTCCTTTAGTCATCTTCACTTTTGTTGGACCAGTGAAATTAATTTTAGAATTAGCATTTGTATCTGTATAGAATGGAACTGTATTATTTTTGGCATTATTTCCTATAAAAATATCTCCACCACCAAATGTAATATTTCCACCATTTAAAGCTGCTAAAGCTGTAGAGTTTCCAGAGTTAAGAATACTTCTTGTTCCTGAGATAACTACATTTCCTTTATTCTCAGCAAAAGCACCTATCCCATTTATTAGGGCATTTCCAGTAACTTTTATTTTTGAACCTTCTCCACCCACATAAGCCCCAACATTTTTATATTTTTCTTCATTTGTATTTGCATCATTTGCTACCCACTTATCTATGGCTTCTATATTTCCATTGATTTCAATTTCTCCAGAACTTTTTACAGTAGAACCGTCCATTTGATTTTTAGCATAGGCTATAATAGAACCATAACCATAGGCAGTTGTATCTTTAGCTGTTATTTTTCCCCCATCTGCAACATAAGCGGCAGGAGTATATTTTTTTCCATTGATTTCGGCATATTTTGCTGACATTTCAACAGGAACACCAAAATTTATTTCAGACTTAGCATCTTTAAAAGCATTTCTTGTAGTAGCAGACATTCCATCAGTTGTACTCATACGCATATCTGAATCTTTCCAACTTCCTTTTGCATATGCTATTATTGTTCCTATTGCAGCCTCATTTTGAGAATCTATTGCTGAACTTATAATCTTATTATCATTATTATAAGTTGAATGCTCTTTATTATAGTCTAAAATAGGGGTTGTTCTTATTGGTATAGTTGCCTTATCGTTTTTACCAATTATAGGATTTCCACTTCCATCTTTAACAACATTTGTATGATGAGGATTTGTATTATCTTCTATAGCAACATCTACTTGTGTTCCTCTCTCGGCAGCTATCATTATTCCACTTTTTGAGTACTTACCAAAAGTTATATCTATATCATTAACATATAGAGCATGTATATTATCTTTGTCAACCCATCCAAATCCATTAGCACCTAAATCTTCAGTAGGAGTTATTTTTCTAGTACCTACTGCTCCTCTTTGACCAGATTGAGCTAAAATACCAACATTATTTTCTACATATTTATTATTTCCATTTATAAGAGTTCCATCTAATTGTTGAATTTTATTTCCCTCAGTTGTTTGAGAAAGTCCATTATCAAAATTTAACTTTTCTCCTATTCTAGCACTTGCTTTAATTTCACCTTGATAAATACCTATTTTTGATTTTTTCCATTTATTATAATCTCCACCATAAATATGTGTTTTTGGATATTCAACTGTATCATCAGGTAATAAATCACTAAAGTACATTATTACATTTCCATCACCATAAGACTCAGGAGCTGTTTTTAAATTTATAACAGGTGTCATTCCTGTTTTATACCTATCAGATACCCAACCATTTGCAGCATCATTTCCTATAAAATTTTGAAAATTTGGAGAATATCCTAATCCAGAGTAAATAATATTATTAGAACCTTCCAATCTGTATGTACCAGTACTTGTTATATTAAAACTTCCTGATAATCCCATTATTGAATATATAACATTTTTTTGAGATTTTATATCAGCATTTACTTCTCCTATAAATGTTCCTCTTTGAGAAAAAGAGTTATAATCACTTCCATTTAATTTTTGAATTACTCCTTCATAGCCAGTTGGATAGATATAGAATAAAGTATTTTCATTCCCCTGTATATCAATTTCTATATTTTTAAATACTAACTTAGGTGAATGCCATGTTTCTATTGAAAACATTGCTGCTCTTCCTTTTAAATAGCCTTCTATATTTTGATATGTTCCATTCCATACACTATGTAAAGCAATAGCTCCTCTTTTTTTAGAGTTTATACCTAAAAGATTTGAACCATCATTTTTAATATCTCCTGCAACATAAAATTTCACTCTATTTGTATCCGAAAATCCACCATATGTAAATCCATGTACTATAGGATTATTTACATCTTCTGACATATCTGAAATCCAATCATTTTCATTATCTTTATCTCTTAAAGATTTATATTTATTATTTATACGCCAAATTGTTGATGCTTCTTGTCTTATATACCTTGCAGTAGAGTGAATTACTGTATCAATATCAGCATAGCTACTTTTATCTATCCCATTTACATATCTATATGCCTTATTGTTTAAGTCTCCAACTTGTAAATTATCAGGATTTATATCTGGATTGTTAGGATTTACTCCTAAAGTATAAACTACATTTTTCTCTTCATTTACTATTAATGCACTAGTTGTAGTTCCTCCTGTTTCATAACTTCCTAATCTATCTGGTTTAAAACTAAAGTCATTGAATGGTTTAGTATTTGGTTTAGGCATATTCAGTGTCACACTTGGTTCTATCACTGAAACTGGCTTATTTATATCTATTTCTAAAGTTCTAACAGTTTGTATCATTTCTTTGTTCAATAAAGGCTTATCTATTTTTCTCGTATCTATTTCACTACTTATTCCCAAGTTTAAAGCTGGTTCTGCCGTGTTTACGAGCTCTATAAATGGAAGACTTCCTCTTCCTTTATATCTTCCTCTCCAGTTATTGTACATATAATTTATTCCAAATTGCCAAGAAGTCCAAGGTGACTTTATAACTTGATCTCCCTGCTCCATCAGTTGAACTAATTCTAATTTTAGTCCAGCTACATCTTTTTCATTTTTAGCTTTTACTTTTTGAATCTTTGATTGTAAATTTTCATTTAAATTTCTTAAATTTTCTCTTGTTGGGATTTCATTTGTATGTAGGTCGTTTATTTCTTGTGAGAAAGCACCTATTCCCATCATTAGAAATAAGATTATCAAATTAATAGAGTAATTGATGGACCTATACCTCTTTGCTAAGCTACGTAAGTTTCTTTCTGTTTTTGATAAATTATTTAACATTTTCCCTTCATCTCTCCTATAAAAAATTTAAAAATTAATTATTGCAATGGATTTAGTGGATTTATAGAAAGAGTTTTTGAACCTTCTATTTTTAAGCAAAGAATAGTAGATGAAGAAAATAGGTAT
>ERZ773035.2576-NODE-2576-length-11579-cov-18.333131_pt1 | contig 11579 bp, 11 predicted proteins | sample MGYA00511487_ERZ773035 | MGnify/ENA primary metagenome ERZ773035 (study PRJEB29015, sample SAMEA2737985) | human oral metagenome | biome: human oral; feature: human-associated habitat; material: dental | place: China | collected 2024 ...
GATGCAGCAGCATTCGCTAAACTTGTTGAAGTAGCTAAAAACGCTTAATAGCATAACAATATACATTGAGGACTCTCTTTGGAGGGTCCTTTTTTATTTGGTGAAAGTAATAGATTATCAATACCTATATAATATGATATCCTATACATAGAATGTGTGTGATAAATATTGAAAGAGGGGAATTAAAATAATGAAAAAGTTATTTTCTATGTTATTGTTAGTATGTATAGTAATACCATTACAGATCCAAGCTATATCGATGGAAGCAATTAAAAATGATAAGAACAATGTTCCTATTCTTACAGGAAAAAATGCTATTACGTATTTTGTAGATAAAAGTTCCATTAAAAGAGTAGAAGAGAACCAGTTTATTTATAAAGCACAGGCAGTTGTATATGAGGTTGAAAATAATAATAGTCGTAGAACTAACTCATATATTCACAAGGTTTTAGTTACTTATCGTTATGATATAAACCATTCTGTAGCCAGCGTATTACGTACTCCACAGTATGCACAAGACTATTCACTTCTCATATATGCTAAACAAGCTAGCTCTGGTATGAAATTAACAATAAATAGTGTGGAAGATTTTAATTATGAAGGTGTGGCTTTAGGGAATTTCGGTAATATTCCAGAACAATACGTTGATGTAGCTTTGCATGATCCTAAATATGTTGTAGGTAACTATATCTTTAAAGAAGCTTATGGTACAACTTTTGAAAATATGACTCTTCATAAGAAATAAGATAAATGAGTTTATGGAAGTAGCTAAAAACGCTTAATAGCATAATAATACAGATTAAGGACTCTCTTTGGAGGGTCCTTTTTGTATGGTGAAAGTATGATATAGCTACATTTATATTTTAGTGTAAAATACTAAATCGTTTTAGCTGTTTTATAAAGTGAAATAAACTATCAAAAAAGTAAAATATAAAAGAGGAGTTTTATTATAGCTTGTAGAACTAACATAGTAATAAACCTATTTAAGGTGCTTGTAAAAGGAGACATTATTATGGGAATCTTTAAAAAGCTATGTATGACCTCTATGTTAGGTGTTATGTTAACTGTACCAACGTATGCAACTGTTGTTACAGGCAGTCAATCAGATGTAAATTTAGATTTAAAGTATCCTTTAGTTTATACAGATCATGCTTATGCTCAAAGAGTTATTAATACAGATATTGCAAATTATGTACTCGAAGCAAAGGATATGTATTACAACCAACATATTTATCAAGTTTCTCAAAACTATAAGGTTACCTATGAGGATAGTCAAGTTGTTTCAATCCTACTAACTACCTATTATTACTACGCCGGAGCTGCTCATGGTATGTATAATACAAGAGGTCTTGTATATAATAAAGTAACAGGTCAACGCATTCCATTATATAACTATATAAAAATTGCGAATGCAGCACAATTGGATAACGGCTTACGATCCCATGTATTAAGTTATTATACAGGTAATCATACAAAGAGCTATATTCCAAATGGATGGAGTGTAAAATATGTAACCGATAACTATTGCTTACGCGGTAAGGGGAACATTGATCTAGTTTACCAACCATATGAACTAGGACCGTACGCAGCTGGTAATACCTATATTGGTTTTACACCAAAAGCCATTGAATACTTTAACCGCATGAACTCCTAATACAAGTGTAGCTTTAAATTGTGTCTTATCAGTACATTGATGCATTAAATAGTATTCTTGTTATAAACTCTATAAAAGCCTATAGTACATATACAGTACTATAGGCTTTTAGTGTACTTATCATATTATCTTCTATATCCGCCGCATCCTCTTGTATTAGAGTTTGGACCGCAATAACTTTGGCTAGTATTGTTACAAACTGTATTGTTATTATTACAGTTGTATTGAGCGTTTGTATTACAATTGTATTGAGTATCTGCATTACATTTATACTGAGCATTGGTATTGCAATTTGCTTGTGATCCATTGCATACATAATCATAAGCAAATCCCGTAGATACAGCAGCAGTCACGGCTAAAAAGGTCATGACGAGCATACGTTTTGTAAATCTCATATGTATCATCTCCTTAATTCTATACTTATATTGTACTACTAAATGTCAACTAAAATATGATATTCTATACATATATACTATTTGAGAGACATTATGTGAAAGGATGAGAGTCTATTATGAAACGTATATTGATGGCTGCATTATGTTTAAGCTGTGTTACGTTAGGAAGTCATGCGATTGATATTAATATACCAGGTGCGGATCCTACAATATCAAAGGAGGCATATCAAAATTATCGCAAGACTGATTTAGATGTACATAAGATGGAACATGAGGTTGAAGCAGAGATAAAAGATTATATGCCCAAAGCTGTGGTAGGTAATGGTGACATAGATTTAGATAAGGTAATTTATTCAAATCGTGAGTTAAACCATTCGTTAAATTTTTCTTCAACAGTATTTATTTTAAAGGAGGATGGAGCAAATATAAAATTTACTATGCCATATCCAAGTCGGTATGGCAATACTGAAAAAATTTCAGATGGCACCTCTGCGTTTAAACAGGCAATGATCATGAGTCCTAATGGGATTATGGCCTATGAATTACGTCATCAACCAGCTGGAAATAATTGGGAAGATAGCAATATTCCATATAATAAGTTGACTATTGATGATATGAAAGCTATTGCAGAGAAGACAGCTGGAGTATATAAAGCACCTAATCCTTCATTATATGCTGGTAAATTTATGTATCCTACTATAGAAAAAGCTACATGGGATGTAACATATGCTAAGGGGACTCCGATGGTAGGGAGTATCAATTTTACAATGAAGGATACACCTACAATTTCCTATCATATCGGTTACAATTTGACACCTAAAAAACAGTTGAATTCATTGGAGAAACAAGGTGTAGATAAGACTAAAGAGATTATAATGTCACCTTTGGTAAACTATGTTCTACCATCTATTGAGCCAGCTAAGGATATCCTTTCTAAAAGTAAGACATTAAAAATTAATGATTTTACATTTTTAACACTAAAAACAAGTAAAATGGTACGGGTAGATAAAAGCGATTCGTATATGTACATACATGATAGGGATCATTATAAAGAGGGGATTATGGTGATGCCAATAGCAGATACTGATATGCAGCATCTAGAGAATATATTCCCAAAAGTTGTACGAAGTATCATTATGTCTGATAAATATTCAATGCGACAACCAATTCAATTTGCTACCGTATGGAATGATGCTATGCCATCTGTATACTTGCAAATTAAGCGCCCTAAAACAACTTTGTATATGTTAGTATCTCATGACAAACAATTTGTATATACGCACTTTATTATATCTAATAATAGTAATCTATTGGTAAAAGACTATCGTGATATTGTGCAATATGTGGATACTAATAACAATAAGGACTACTATAATACATTCCAAAGTGGACTAGGGGCTAAGATGCCAAAAGAAATGGTTACTTATGATATTAAGAATACTAAGTAATCGTTATTTATGGGTTGAATAATAATTAAAAATGAGCCTGTAGCACTATACTATTATAGTGCTACAGGCTCATTTTACTATATCAAGTCTTTAAGACTCTATTTTGTTGTATTAGAACTCGTTTTATCGGCTGCTAGTGGTTGTTCTGCTAGAACAACTTGAGGTTCGTTGTAAGTATAGCTTAATTGATGATTATAGGCTAATTTAAAATAATTGGCTAATCCTTTATTTGTACAGTAGATGTAGCAACCTTTTTGGCCACGTGTCATTAATGTACGGTATGTATTTTTTACAATTTCATTTGCAATACGATGTCCTTCTTCAGGGTTTTCTTTTAAAAGTTTTTTGATACCTTTGATAGACTGATCTGTTTTAGCACGTTTATTAATATCTACGATGAGCTTTCCATTTTCATAACGTAGATCATCACCGATAATAACACCTACGTATTCAAATTCAAGGCCCTGAGTGGTATGAATGCAGCCCGCTTCATTAATAGAATCTGGATCTATTGCATATGTGGTAGAATTCCCTAAGTTCCAACTGATTCCAAAATTATGTTCCGGTATTTGGATATCTTTTACAAGAGAAGTTGTTCGACCTTCTTTAGGCCAGTCCCAACAATAGCCTGCTAAAACTCGAGACTTATTGTTAATCTCATTTTTTGTTTTTATAGCAGAATACATAGCATTAGGATTATCAAAAATTTTAAAGTCATAATCACCTTCAAAACCATCATAGTTTGCTGTTTCTGCAATTTGAAGAACGTTGTCTAACCAAGCTAAATAGCCGTCAGAGCCATTACAACGGAACTGAGATTCTAGCGCGCCCTCATAAACAAGAGCTTTTTGTTCAGTACTAAACTTTAATATTTTATCGATAGTACCTGCATCTTTAAACGTAACACGTTGGTTTCGATCAATAAAGAAGACACTAAAGAGGGAGGCATTAATAATTTCTTTGATTTGGTCTTCCCCTTCATTTTGGTACATTCCAGATTTTTCACGTAATCTATGTGCTTCATCAACAATTGCAATTTGAAGTGCATTTTTAGAACGTGTATGGAATGTGCCACTACTTTGAAATAATGCTTTAATCTCTGTTTTCTTAAATCCTTTTTGTAACATGGTACTATATACATTTCGTGGTGCTGCATTAGATGTAACATATTGTGCCATATAGCCGTTATGGATACATTCAGCTAATAAGTTTATTGCTACAACACTTTTACCAGTACCGGGACCGCCACGAACTATATATACCGTTTTTTGATTATTCTTAATAGCATCTAGGGCAGCTTTTTTTATACGTTCGAACTCAACCTTTTGGTCATCAATAAGAACAAATTCTTTATTGCCCTTCAACATACTTAGAATCGAATCTTGAAGTGCTTTAGATGGTCTGAGCCTACCATGCTCGATAGACTCCATGATATTTGTTGTGTCAGGTTTTGGGATATAGGTCTTGATAAAGTTACGTAAGTTATTCATCTGGCCTAATGTAAACATAGGGGATATGTCTAATATAGCATTATAGATTGGATCTCGTAGCTCGGTTGAGATGCTTTCATCAAAGTTATGTAAAAATGCACATGGATGTAACTCAATAGGCCTCATCTGTACATCTTCATTGAAGTTTTCAATGAGGTTACAGTAGGACCAGGCTTGGTAGGATGGGTGCGTGACCTCACGAAGACCACCACCGAGATAGGTAGATACAATATTATCCTTATCTTCTACCTTGAAAGCTTCGCCCCATTGTTTCAATTCAACAATAATAACGTGTTCTTTATTATTTTGATCAAGGCCGGTAATTATAAAATCGACACGCTTTTGGGTGTTTGGAACGATATATTCAATGGCAACCCCGGCTAAGTCCGGTATGGCAAAATCACGTATGACATTAGCCATATAAGATAACGAAGTCTGCCATGAATGAATCTCAGATTCGCCTACGCGACGATATTTCTCTGTTAATGTTTGATGTAATTTTTTGACCAAGACACCTTGTTCGAAATCTTGGATGAAAGATTGTTTTGTGGATGAGTAGATAATCATTTTGTGATCCTAATTTTAAAAAATGAAGGAATTTTCATGAAGGATGTTGAATAATACTATTATAACATTTTAAATAAAAAGATATTTAATACCTTTAAATATATGAAGCATTTATATATGAAATTTATCTATTCAAAACTCATTATAGTAATTAATTTAATGGAGGGTTAAATGAAATTTTCTTCGATTAGAATTAAGAATTTTAGGAATTTTGAAGATATTGATATTAAGTTATCAAACAAAAATATTATTTTTGGACTTAATGATGTTGGGAAAACAAATTTCTTATATGCGTTAAGATTTTTATTTGATCGTAATATTAGAAAAAATGGCTTTATAGATAGCGATTTTTATCAAAAAAATACTGAAAATGATATTGAAATTGTTGTTGAAGTTGATTTATCAGATATAGAAAATGATGCATCTAAACTAATTAGATCTATAGTAAAAGGGGCATTGCGTAGTGGTGATGGGTCACTATATATAAAACTAAAGGCTAGTTATAATTCCCAGCTCCAATATGGAGAGCCACAATTAATGTGGGCGGGAAATGAAATAAATTATGAGAGTGTAAAGCAGATAGGGTCATTTACTGATTTAGATAAAATTTTTAATGTTATATATATAGATGCATATGTTAATTTACAAGAATTGTTTAGTCGTAGCTTACGTTACATATTACCGGATGCTTCTGAGGAGGATGCTGATATTCAAAAATTAATTGATGGAGATATTAAATCACTAAATGAACATATTTCATCGCTTTCTAATATAAAAAGTATTGAAGAAGAGTTAACGCCCCTATTTAATTCATATCAAGGAAAGGAACATAAGATTTCTTTAAAATCTGAAGTTTCAGTTAATGGATACTATTCAAATCTTACTCCATATATAGAAGGGGCTGATAGTAATGGGGTATATCCAACTGCTGGAGAGGGACGACGTAAGCTTCTTGCGTATGCATTATATAAATTGTTGATGAAAAAAGATGAAGGAAAAAAAATAAATTTATTCCTTTTAGAAGAGCCAGAGAATCACCTACATAAAGGAATGCAACTATCATTATCGAGTGTAATTTTTAATGATAATACATATAAATATCTTTTTGTTACAACTCATAGCCCTTTTATTCTTTATGAAATGAATAATGTGAACTTGGTTAGAATTTATAACTTAGGTAATATCAGTAGCAAAAGTTTTATTTATAAAGTTCCTATTGAATTTGAAAAGTCGAGAAAGCTTTTAAATAGCTATTTAGCTGAGGCTATATTTGCTAATAGAGTATTATTGGTTGAAGGACCCTCAGAAGAATTACTTTTTAATAAAGTTTTATTAAGTGTTAAGCCAAATTATGAAGCATTAGGACTATATATTCTTTCAATCCGAGGAATCTATTTTAATAAATTTATAGATGTTCTACAGCCACTGGGAATAATATGTATTATTAAAACAGATAATGATATTAATGCAATAAAAAATAAGAAGAGTCAGTATATGCCAGCAGGTTTTAAGAGATGTAATAAATTATTGAAAAAGACGCTTTTACCTGAAGAAACACTATCGAGTAAAAGTATTAACCAACGAAAAAAATTATATAGAGATAATATAGATAAAATAAAGGAAATGAATAATTTAAATATATTTATATCTGAGGTTGATTTAGAACATGATTTACAAGCTACTTTAAAACTTAAACATTTTAAAGAATTAGTTGGTCATAAAAATCCAGTTAAATATTTACAAGAGAAGAAACAAACTTATATGGTTGATTTTATTCATAGATTAGAAGAGGAAGATTGTAAGAAAATATTAAAGTCATCATATTTTTCATGTTTAAAGGCCCTGTTAAATGAATAATCATAAATGGACAGAAGAACAAAAAGAAATAATAATAGATAAAAATACATTAATAGTATCTGCGAGTGCTGGTACAGGAAAAACATTTGTTATTACACAAAAAATTGAATATGAGACCCAGTTAAATCGAAGCTTTAAAAAATTAGCTGCATTGACCTTTACAAATAAGGCTGCTGATGAACTTAATAGTCGATTAAAAAAAAATAATGATGGAAATTTTATAGGTACTATTCATAACTTTGTGCTTCATGAAATTATCAATCCTTTTTTTAAAGACTTATATGACTTAAAGTATGAAGGAGAAGTTTCATATGGTACTACTTTAAAGTTTCATACAATTAAGGATGGAATAAACAAACTTTCTGAATTGGGTCAAGTAGGAAATTATTATGATAATAAAAAATCCTTTATATTTGAATTAGCATTGTCAATTATAAAGGGTTCAGAAGCTTGCCAACTATTTTTGAAGTCGAAATATTATAAATTTTTTATTGATGAGTATCAAGATTGTGATGTTAGTATGCATAATCTTTTCTTGTATATATTAGAGAATCTTGATATTCCATTGATTATTGTTGGTGATGAAAAACAATCCATATATAGTTGGCGAGGTGCCAATCCCACATTATTCCAATCGCTTTTAACTTCAGATAAATTTAAAAAATACAGGTTATCTACCAATTTTAGATCTGATGTTTCAATTCAAAACTATGCAAATTTAATATTCGGATATAGAGTAAATTCTTATAAAGAAGCTGAGAGTAATAAGGTTTTATTTTTGGTAGCAGATAAGTCTAATAATGTTATTTTAAATGTTCTAGATTATATTGATAATAAAGCCTCACTAGCCATTTTAACTCGTAAAAATGATATAGTAAAAAAAATTGGTAGTATTCTTAATGAAAATGGTAAAAAGTGTGCTATAATTCAAAAATCTCCAATTGAGAATATTCAAAATAAGGATAGCAACATATATTTATCAATTGCAAAATACATAATTATTAAGGGATATTCAGAATATGACTTTTCTAGAGATGTTGATTTAGAAAATAAATTTAAAGAAGTATCTCTTGAAGAGTTAAAAATGCATTTAAATAAATTTAATGAAATAGTTGACAAATCATATAAGGATGTGGTCTGCTCAATAGTAAAGTTATTTAAATTAGATTTTAACGAAGTGTTATATTCAAGGTTAGAAGAAACTATAAATAATAATATATTCCATTATGGCTTTAATATCGACCAATATCAAAATGTTGTCATGACAATTTATGCTGCCAAGGGGTTAGAATATGAGCAAATTGTATTATTTGCAGATGATTTTGACTTTACTAGTCCTGAAAATAGAGAATTACATTATGTTGCCTCAACAAGAGCTAAGTCAAAATTAATTATTATTGCCTATAATGATTGGAATAGTAATAAATTCTGGACGTATTTAAAAAGTCGAGCTGAAGTAGAAGGAGTTGAATTAGATAAGATAATAAAAAGGGTTAATTTGAATCTAAAAAGGTAATTTTAATTATATCTTAAATTGCAATATGAAATTGAACAGTATGTAAATCCACTATTTTATTACTTCTTCTAAAAAGACTTCTTGTGGTGTTTTGTAATGTAATATCTTACGTAGTAACTTATTACACCAGTGAAGAGTTCGGCGTAGTGTATGTTCTGAGATACTTTCTATTCGTTTTCCTTTCGGAATAAAACGACGAAGTAAACCGTTATGTCTTTCGTTAGAGCCTCGTTCTCAAGCTGAATAGGGCCTTGCAAAATAGATAGATAGTATCTCATCTTCAAGATCAGATATATCCGCAAATTCTAAACCATTATCAGTGGTTATCGTCTTACGTAATAATTTTAACTCCACATTGTTTCTAAATGTACTTAACCACGTTTCTAGTGTTTCTTTTACATCACTGGCACGTGCTGACGGACAACGTAACGCTACATATAATCTGCTTTTTCGTTCTATTAAAGAAATCAATACATCATCTGTTTTATCTTTTGCTCTACGAACAGTGTCTATTTCCTAATGACTAAACTCTTCTCGAGTTTCAATCGTAGCATCACGAAGTTCTATTGATTTTCCCAGTTCACGTTTATACTTACTCGAAACGGACTTTTTTAGTGAGCAACGTGTTACTAGAGGTAGATCAATAGCTTTTACCCCAAGTAGTCCTTGATGAAGATAGTTATATAAAGTTTTAGTACAAACCATTTCATTACGTGCAAATATACACTGACGTTTAGCATATCCAACAGCAGCATCAAAGGACCAATGTTCTTTACATACTTTTTCTTCAACCCAGAGTATGAAAGACTCTATGGCGCCTAACTTCATTGTATTAAATGAGCCAAGACGTTGTTGTTCATATGTTAATTACCCTGAATCTGCTAAATATACAAGACGAGCTTTACCTTGTCGAATTTGGACAACCGAACCACGTTTTAGTTCTGTATAAATAGTGGTTCTAGAGCGTCCTAATACGGTTGCAATAGCGGTAACAGAATCACCTGCGGCGATTCTCTTTTCTACATAAAAGCGTTCTTCAAGGTTTAAGTGTTTGTTTGTACGTAATGTCGTGTTATGATTAATATAGTCCATAGTGATTACCTCGGTTAGATTATGTTTGGTCACTTAAATCATAACACAAGGTTCACTATGGATTTTTTAGTTATTCAATTTCATTCTACAATTAAGCTATGATATAATTTATATAAAAGTGAGGCATAAATGGTTTGGTCGCCAGACTTCGCTTCTAGTATTTATAATTGAAAAGAAGGTCTGACATCATGTCAGGCCGTTTTTTCATGTTTAAATGGAGTTATTAGTTGTGTAACTCTCGTTTTCCGTATAATTTCAGGACTATAGCAATAATTGTATTTAACACAAATAGAGCGGCAAAACATTCTAAAGCAGTAGTATAGCCATATCCTGCTTCGTGAAAGTATGATACGAGCATAGGGCCTGCGATGCCTGCCAATCCCCAAGCAGTTAGAATACGGCCATGAATGGTAGAAAGTTGACGTATACCGTAGAGGTCCGCAAGATATGCTGGCATACAGGAGAACCCGCCTCCATAGCATGTGATAATGAGAAGAATTAAAATTTGGAATGTTAGTGGACTATTGGTTTGGGCAAGTAAATAGAATGCGACGATTTCTATAATAAAGAATAGTATGTAAGTTTGTGCTCGCCCAAGGTAATCAGAGATAGTAGACCATGCAATGCGCCCACCGCCATTGAAAATACCGATAATACCAACCAGTGATGCAGCTGCTGTAGGTGTCATACCAATGGCTTCCTGCGCCATAGGGGAAGCTAAGGATAGTAGGCCTATACCACAGGTAATATTAATAAAGAATACCCACCAAAGAGCACCGAATTGCCAAGTTTTCATGGCATCATTGGCTAGCATACCATGGGTATGAACGTACATGGTAGATCTATCCTTACTAGTTCGAGTTGAGTGTTTTGGTTGAGGTGCTTTCAAATAGAGCGAAGAGGCGCCCATAATTACGAGATAGATTACACCGAGGATAATGAAAGTATCTACCAATCCAACCTGAGCTACAAGGTATTGCATAAGAGGCCCTGCAATGAGAGAAGCAAACCCAAAACCCATAATAGCTAAACCAGTAGCAAATCCTGGGCGATTTGGAAAGTATTTCACGAGCGTAGAAACTGGTGTTATATAACCAATGCCTAGTCCAATGCCACCGATGATGCCGTAGAAGAGATAGAGTAAGGTAAGATTGTGTATGCTAAGTGCATAGGCTGTACCCAATAATCCGGTTACCCAGAATAACATAGCAAGAAGTCCACTTTTCTTAGGACCAATTTTTTCTGCAAAGGATCCAAGAAAGCCCGCAGATAGTCCGAGCATTAAAATGGCTAATGAGAATGTCCATGTTGTTTGCGATAAAGTAAAACCCATATCTGCCATAATAGGACGTGTGAGTACACTCCATGCATATACGCTACCAATGGATATGTGCAAACCAATGGCTGCCAATGCAATAAACCAACGATTTCTCATAAGAAAACTCCTTTCATATAGGTGAGATACTCAGATATAGATAAAGAAGCATTTGTTACGAGAAGGCAATAAAAAAGACCATCTGAACAAAAGCTTGCCCAGACGGTCGGCTATCACACGATGTG
>ERZ773035.2577-NODE-2577-length-11574-cov-4.186822_pt1 | contig 11574 bp, 10 predicted proteins | sample MGYA00511487_ERZ773035 | MGnify/ENA primary metagenome ERZ773035 (study PRJEB29015, sample SAMEA2737985) | human oral metagenome | biome: human oral; feature: human-associated habitat; material: dental | place: China | collected 2024 ...
TCTCTTTTATTTGTGTATGAGCCAAGACCTCTTTTACGGATTTATCAAAAGGTAATTTATAAAGATATGAAAGTCCAAAATGAATAACCTCATTACCGTTAGCATGAAAAAATACGGGGATTTCTTTGCCACTTTTTAGTTTTTCTTTCCAGAAAGTCCAGTCGGCAGACTGCACGGGCTGCTTTTTCCTGCCGTCAAAATAAGCAAATTTAAACACTTCAAACACACATTCACTTACATTAAAAATTTTCGCATCTTGTTTTTGTATAAAGACAAAATCATAATTTTTTCCACTGGGGTTTACCTTATCGTCTTTTCTGGCCGACGGATGCCCTGTTAACACAACTTTACCTAATAACGAGCCTCTGTCGTCAAATTTCACTATATTTCTACCGTTTTTAGACCCCTCTTTTGAAAAATTATAAATTTTATCTACATTTTCAAATTTGACTAAATCATATTTGGCGCAAGCGTTTTTAAGCGGATCATTTTTATCATCAAATTTGCCCCACAAAAAGCGATTTCTATAACCTTGTTTCTTAAATTTATATTCTATCTCTTGATACTTTATGCGGTAAATTCCGTCGCATTCTCTTATCTTTATCGCACCATTTTCTTTATAAAGCCAACCGCATTTAATATCTTTTAGGACTTTATTTTTGTATTCGTCCGTAAAATCCCGCATAGAATACTTTTTATCATCTATAAAGTTCATAGCTGAAAAGCTCATTATCTCAAGCACGTTTCTTATCATGCCCTTGATGCTGGTTGCGGGGATATAATACTCTTTGCCTCCGTTTTCGTTTATGGAATGGCAAAACTCGCTCGGATTTTTGCTATCCTTTATAAAGATAGGGCTTTTGGCGGTTACCTCAAGCTCGATTACGCCGCTTTCGCCGTCTTCAAACGGCACGTCATGGATATTTTTAAGAATGTTCTCACTAGCCCAAGGCGGGTAGAAAATTTTATCGTTTAGTGGCACGAAATTATATGGAGCGGTTATCATTTTTTATCCTTTTCATCTTTTACAAAGCCTGCAAATACTATCTTTTGAAGTTTCAATACTGGCAAACCGTCAAGAGTTCCATTGTCTTGAGGCGCTTCACAAAACTCGTCTTTTTCATCTTGCCAAATTTGAGCCATTTTTATTTTGACTTCTTTGAATTTGGCAGAAAACTCAGGTTTAAATTTAGAGTGAAATTCTTTTATGTCGGGGTTTTTCTTCGGATCTAAATTTGCGCCCCCCAACTCTGTTTCATCGACAAACCAAGCGTCGTTTATCTGACGGATAGAAATACTTTTCTTCAAATTTGCATTAAAAAAATGCGCCTCGTAAATTAGCTCGTCTTCGCCTAGACCAGGAGTTCGCTCGCCCGCTAAAAATAGGTGCTTCTCGTCGATTTTTTCACCCATTAGCTGGATGTAGCCCTCGTAGCCTTTTAAATTTTCATTCACGTATTTTAAAATTTCGTCTCTATTTTTTCTCATCTGCTAGCTCCTATCTATTGCTGTTTTTATGACTTCGCCTTTGAAAAATCCATACCCTTTTGTGGTTACTCCGCCAAGCGGCAAACGCCCCTTGACTAGGTCATCTAAAGCCGTTTCAAAAGCCTCTAAGACATTCTTAAAAGCCCTCTTTTCTGTATCGTCGCGCGCATCGTTTTTAAGCAAAATTTCTATTATAAATTTGTCTCTTTTTGCGACCGCTTTTTCTTGAAACAAAGCGCTATCGATCGCTCCGCCCGTGAAGCGGTCAATGCTAACGTGTTCGAAAACTTTCGTATCTTTTGCTTCGTCGTAATCCAAAAAGCAATCGCTGATTAAAATTTTGCCTTTGGAGCCTTTTTCGTTTTTATTCTTTTCGTAGCCAAAAATTTCTCTTACGGCTTCGTTTTCGCTGCCGACCTTAGCTTTTTCGCCGAATTGTTTATTAATTTTATTAAAATGAAACGCTGTTCGGTGTGATAATGCGCCTTTTACCGAACTTGCCGGGATTAGGATTTTACGTTTGCCAAGGCATTTGTTTTCATAGTCGATCACACTCTCAAGCACCGGCGTTTGATCCGCATCCTTATCGCCAAATCCGCTTCCGAACATAAAGAAATCATCGGGCGAAATTTTAAGTTCGTATCTGATAAATTTTTGTCTTGCCGAATTACCATCCGCTGCGCTATCGGGCATAAATTTTACAAACTCATCGGAGCTAAAATTTAAACTGCTTGAGTATCTGTCCAGCTCAAACTCGCCCCATTTTATCTCTAAAATTCCAAGCGAGCCAAAGCCTTTCGAGCTTCCTCCTCCAAGCCTTAGCGCAGGATCACTAAGCAAATTTAAAATTCTCTCAAACTCCTCTTTGCTTCCGTCAAGTTCAAGTGAAAATTTAAACCTAGTTCCTTTAAATACGACTTCTTCGTCAAATTTCCCTGCGTCTTTTGCCGTACCGTTTGCGCTTATGGCGACGTGATCTCTGATCGGCAAATCATCAAAGTAGCGCAAAAACCTGCTCTTTTCTAAAAGCAACTCCTCACAAACTTTACCTTTTTCATTGACAAGCAAGGCGTTTGAGACGATTAGTCTTGAGCCTTTTTGTTTATTTGGATCTCGTTCATCTTTCATACCGAAAATTTCATTTTTATCATCTCCGCCCTTGAGATCTTCAAATGCCCTACGCAAAATCCCTGCAACCGAAGTGCCTAAGATCATCGGCAAGCCGTTCCAATCTCTTTGCACCGGTGCATCCAAAAATAAATCATTTTTGCCGCCACCGACTTTTAACGGAGTTTTGGCTTCTATGATGACGTGCGCTAAAAATCTTTTCATTGCTTTTCTCCTGTGATTTTTGGCATTTGCATTGATAAGAGCAGCGTAAATTTAAGCTTACTTTTGCTCTCTTTAATCGCTTTTAAAAGTACATGACCATTGCCAGTTTCTTTTTCGCAATCCCAGTTTGCTTTTCTAACGCCATTACGTATAAATTTAGATACTTGATCTGCTATATTTTCGTCTTTTTCCTCGGTGGTTTGATTGCTGATTTTAGCCTCTTTGTCGTCAAGTACGCTATCATTAGTAGCAACATCTCTGCATATCGACCTTATCGCGCCCCATTGTGATTTTGAAATTTTGCTAAATTTATCTTTATGGCTTTTTATAAAATCAGCCACCCTCTCGGCTATTTCAAGAGCTTGGTCTTTCGTGGTCTGCTTTTGTTTTAAAAACTTAGCCAAATCACTTTGTATCGGTATCTCTTTAGTCGAGTGCTCAGTCTCCGCTTCTTTTTGGAATTCTATCGGGTTATTCTTCGCGTCACCGCCGTTTAAAAACCACGGATTTATCAGCACTTCGCCAAAGCCTTCGCTCAAATACGCTCCGACGCCGTTTTTTAGCGCGGCTATCTGCTCGGCACTTAAATTTTTTAAAGCAATTACGCTACCTTTATTTATGCAGGCTCGCTCGTAGTCCTTCGTGCTGCGAGCGCCATTGTAAGGAGTAAAATTTGAAATTCTAATCTGCGTCTTTTCGTATTTGACCTTGTCATCATCTAAATTCGGTAAAATGTATTTCACGTCGTAGCTCGGATTGCCGTTTTCGTCAATAAGCGCAAGGCGGGATTTAGCATAAACGAAAGTATATCCCTCAGGCGGCGTAAAGCTTTGGATTTCATCCGTATTTTCGCCTATAAATTTAATCTCTACTGCCCCATACTCAGCGCTTTTTGATTTGCCGAGCCTAGTTGAGCGCTCTAGTGTTTCTTTTGCGCGGTTTATGTCGTCTTTGCTCACGTTAGCGTCAAATTTAACGCTAAATCGCCATTTCATTCCGGCCCTAAACGCCTCGTAGCCATACATCTGACTAGCCATAGAGCGCCTTCTTTCTTTATCGTAGGCGCTTTTTTGAGAATATTCATATTTTAGACTAAGTTTTTCTTTTTCGTCATTTATATAGCCGCTTCGCATCTGTTTGAGCTGGGTAAATTTTTCAGATTCTTCGCGGCTTAGCAAGTGATGATTGTAAATTTTGCTGCCATCAAGCTTTTCGTGAAAATAGGAAAGCGGAATTTTAAAAAATTCTTTACCATCTTTGATCGGCGTAGCATCGCAGAATTTCACAGCACCGCTATGAAAAATTTTAAAAGGATCACTAAAGTCGCTATATCTACTAGCTACCATACCCAAAAATGCACTTCCCGGGATAAAATCAAGCGAGCTCATCTTGCCCTGCGTGTTAGAACTTGCCTGCAAAATAATGGGACTTTTAAAAGTTATCTCAAATCTAAGCTCTCTCATCGTAGCTCCTTAACTTTAAATTCGCATCTGCCGAGGCCTCGGTTACGGTTTAATCCTATCCGCTTTATCATCTCTAGCGCGCGTTTTAAATTTTGGGCGATTTCGTCGCTTACATTTTGGATCTCGCCTTTTAAACTTATAGGCAAAACGACCTCTATATCTCTTAGCGAATTATCTACCGCGATACCGTTGTCGCCGATTTTAGTAGCCGAAATGATTTCAAAAAGATTGCGCTGCAAGTTATTCGACGTTATTTCGGTATCGATTTTTTCATCTATCGTAGCGCTGCGAAAATAGCACTGTGCCTGCGTAGTATCGTCGTTTTCGTTTTGCTCATCACCGCTATTTTGCTTATTTTTGCCGCCTCGTGAGCCAAAGCACTCGCTTATATCGCTTGGATCCCAAAATAGCTCCGCCGCCTCACGCACAAGTCCTTTTATCGTTTTGCCCGGCACATACGGAAGCCCTGCGGAGTTTTTTACCACATAACTATCAAGCACCACTCCACCGCTAAGGCCGCTACTGACGTGCCAATAGTCGAAAAATTTAAGCTCGTAATTTATCGTCATTTTTGCCCTCCACTTTTTTATCTTCTGTGCCCGAAGTAACGGAGAGAAATTGCAATACGTCGTAGATCGGAGTTTTTGCTCCCCGTCCTTATCTAGAATTAAATTTTCGCATTTTAACCCACCGTAAAGACTGCTCAGCGCCTTATCAAATTCTCCCTTGTTTTCTAGCATCTCATTTATCCGATCTAGCATACTTTTAGCTAATTTGTCATTTATGCCGAGCTCTTTTATCCACTCGCGCAATTTACCTTTTGGGCTGTTTTCGCCGCGATAAATTTTGGCTAAATTTACAAAATTTTCTACCTTTGGCTCATTTTTTGACTTGGTCGTATCTCCCAAATAATAAGGTCCAAAATCGCATTTGATCTCTCGCGTTTTTTTGCCTTCGGATGCGTCTCCTTCTTTTTTGCGCCCGGAAATTTGAGCTTTGGACGTTATGAAACATTAGGCAGCTTGGTGCGATGTCTTTTTCTTGATTTTCAACATATTTATTTTTGGAGTGCTTTTTGGCTGCCGAACAAAGCTCCTCGGCTAGACTAACCGCATAGTGAAACGGGAATTTTTCGTTGCAGTAGGTGATGCCAGCGCACATCGTTAGCTTTTGTTCTATTGCAGGCTTTTTCTTGTCTGTTTCGTTTTCAAATTCTTCGATAAAATTTTTAGTAAATTCGAGTGCGATATCAGCATCGCAAACAGCCGTCATATCGTCGCCGCTTAAGATCAACTCTTTTATCCTCAGGTCGACTCTGCCAAGAGCGACTTTTGTTTTTTCTTTGGCATTAACAAACGCAGCCTTTGTTGCCTCATCAAGCGCCTCTGAAAAATGAGCGATTATGCATTGGCTTTTGTTAAAATTTGATTAAATTGCACCGGTCCTTATAATCGAGCGCGGTAGCATGATATTACAACGATAGATATTTTCAAAATTTTATTTTGAACTCTGAAATTATTAAGCAGTATTTAATGATAAATCCTATATCATCGCGATTTAAATTGATAATGGGATTTAAAATGCAAAAAGCGATCAAAATTTTGTTGCATCCTCTTGCGATAGCTCTGTTTTGCGGCTGTGTGAGCAGTGATAAAATTACTTTGAACGACTTAAACGCGCTCAAAACCGATAGTAAAATTATTCGATTACGCGACCGCGCGCCGCTTCAATTTAATGAGTTTATCAACGAACTATCAAACGTAGACGTGCTCGTAATCGGCGAGCTTCACGAGAATAAAAATCACAAAGCCGCCGAAATTTTACTTATCGAAACGCTCGCTACGATAAAAAATTTAGACGTCGCTTTTGAAATGATAAGCAGCGAAAAGCAGCCTCTTATCGATAAAGCGTACGCGGATGCAATTCCGCCGGAGAATTTATTAAGCGCTATAAATTGGGATAAAAGCTGGAGCGTTTCGCATTACGGCGATATCGTAAAATCGGCCTATAAAACCGCAAATTTAAAAGCTGCGAATTTGAGCAAAAATGAAATAAATACGATATTTGCGGGAGCAGAGCCGATAAAGGGCGATGTCTCGACGACGAAGGGCGTAAAAGATAAGATTAAAGAGGGCATAGAGCTTTCGCACGGCAAAATGGACGATAAAACCTTAGCCGCATTTATTCAGGCACAGCAATATAAAGATCGCAGGATGGCCGATGTGTTAAACCGCGCGAATAACTCCACCTTGCTTATTGCGGGCGGCCTTCATACGTTTAAAGACGTAGGCGTGCCGCTACATTTAATCGATTTCAAGACGAAAAAGCGGGTAAAAGTGCTGATTTTAGGAAGCGATGATTACGAGCAGGGCGCAATCGACAGCACCAAAGCCGATTATATTTGGAATTTTAAATAAAGAAATGAAATTTTGCCGAAAAGATACGTCTCGGCCGCCAAGTTTTACCGCACGCACGCCGGAGCGAAATATCGGTGCAAGCGCTCGGATACGTAAATCTTGCGTAGATGATTTTGCTTAAACGCTTCCGGCAAAAGCTCGGTTTGCGGCGCATAAAGCCTCGGTGCGAGTTCTCGCGCAACCGCATCGGCGATGTGAACAAAAAAGCACGGCGAATTTGCAGGCGATTTGAACGACGACATCTCGCTAAATTACGGGCGAGTTCATTTATCGGCAAAATGCAAAAAGGAATGATATGAAAATTGCGGTAGCTCTATTTTTATTTTTTACGCTCTGTCTTTGCGATGAAAATTTAACGACGGGCGGGGATTTGCAGATACAAAATTCGGCGACTTTAAATTTGGAGCAAAACGACAGCGTCCAAACGCCAGTGCCGGGCTCCGCGCAAACCGAACGAAATCCCGCGCAACCCACACCCAAAGAGCACACTCCCGCGGTAGATATGTCGTTTCAATCGTTTTTTAAGAACGCTCACATCGTCGTTAAAGCTGCAATGGGAATTTTACTACTTTTTTCGGTGATGACGTGGACGATATTTTTGGCGAAATTTATCCAGTTTAAATTTGCATTTTCAAGGCTTAAAAAAGATAGCCTTGCATGCGAACGGATAAACAGTATCGACGAGGTATTAAAGCTCGATCGAAACGGGTTTGCCGTGCAACTCGCACGCGAAATAAAAGATGAAATTAAAAGAAGTAAGACGGTTAACGCATCACTAAAAAACCGCGTAAAAGAGCGACTGGAGCTGAAAAATGCAAATTTGATCCACCTGGCAAAAAGCCATACGGGCATCCTGGCGAGCATCGGCTCGTCCGCGCCGTTTATCGGATTATTCGGCACGGTTTGGGGCATTATGAATAGTTTTATAAATATCGCGAACTCGAATAATGCCAGCCTCAGCGTCGTAGCTCCCGGCATCGCAGAAGCGTTATTCGCAACCGCGCTCGGCTTATCTGCGGCAATTCCTGCGGTATTAATTTATAACTATTTTGTAAGAGCGGGGTTAAATTTTAACGTCAAAATCGACGCATTGAGCTCAAGAATTTATTTGATATTTGATAGGCAATGCGATGCTGCGTAATCAAAACGAAGAGCTCAGCGAGATAAACGTAACGCCGTTTATAGACGTTATGCTCGTGCTTTTAATCATCTTTATGGTAGTCACGCCCATCGTTACCAGTTCGGTAAAAGTGGAGCTCCCTAAAGCCGTAAGCGATCAAAAGCAAGACATAAATAAACCGATCATCCTGAGTATCAACGAGCACAACGAAATATATTTCGGCACGGAGCTCGTAGGTAGCGAAAATTTAGCAGCCGTACTCGATCAAAAAACGGGCGGCGATCGCGAAAACGTCGTATATCTTCACGTAGATAAATCCGTGCCCTATGAAATTTTAATCGGGACGATCGAGCGCATAAAAAAAGCAGGCTACTCAAAAATAGCCCTTTGCAGCAAGGTCGAGCAATGATAATAATCTCGCGTCGATGTTGGCTTATATCCTTTTTAACGATTCTGGCTTGTCATATTTTCGCCTTCGGCTATTTGTTTACAAATCGAAATACCATCAGCCTAGAGCAAAATTTCGGTGGATTCGACTATCCGATAAAAGGCGATAAATTTGAATCTATTATGATAGTTTCGGATCTGCCTATCGGGGATTTCAAAGAAGCGGCGATAAACTCTGTCAAAGCAAGTAGCGCCGAGCCCGAGCCGCACATACAGACGGACGAGCCCGAAATTTCGCCGATACAGAATATCGACTCGCCGATCGAAGCGGTGCAAAAACCTGAAATTTTACCAAAGGAAAAGCCGAAAAAAATCACGAAAAAAAATATCAGGCCCGCGATCCGAAATAATGCGTCGAAAAACGACGATACCGCAAACAACGACTCGCAATCAAATTTTAACTCCGCTGCTAAAGACGGCGCAGCTTCTGCTCCGATAAGCGGAAACGGCAATACCATAACGAGCAACTCAAGCGGCATGGGCGGCGGAGCTCAAAGAAGCTGGAAAGGCGCCGTAATGTCGCATCTCAATAAGCATAAAAGATATCCGCAGACGGCTTTGGCGCAGGGCGAGGAAGGTATCGTTTACGTAAAAGTTCAAATTTCGCCAAGCGGCAAAATTATAAACGTTAGCGTGAAAAACGGGGTTAAATTTGAAGCGCTTAATAGCGAAGCAGTGCAGCTTTTTTATCGCGCTTCGCCGCTTCCGACCCCGCCGAGCGAATATTTTGTGAATTCGAATGAGCTCACGCTTCATTTTCCCGTGGAATTTAATATCAAAAAATACAAAGAGCAAAAGATAAATTTCTAAAAGGAGCGCATATGAGGAAATTTGTAGCATTGAGTATGGCGGTTATAAGCATACTTTTCGGCGAAGACGTGGATTTTGAGACGCTTGAAATTTCGGCGGATAAGCTCAAAAGCGGCGAATCGAGCTTTTTAAAAGCGGGTGCGCTCAGCTCTCGCGACGATATAAAATCGCAGAACCAAAGTGTCGATAGCATCGTGCGGGCGCTTCCGGGAACCTACACGCAAGTAGATCAGGCCCAGGGTAGCGTATCGGTTAATATCCGCGGATTAACGGGGCTCGGGCGCGTCGATACGATGGTAGACGGCGTCACTCAAACATATTACGGCACGGCGGCGGATTCGGGCGGATATCATTCATTCACCGGAAATTTAGGCACGTCGGCCTATGGAGCGCTGATAGATCAAAATTTACTCGTAGGCATAGACGTAGAGCGCGGCTCGTTTCGCGGAGCGACGAACGGCATAATGGGAAGCGCGAATTTTCGTACGATAGGCGTGGACGACGTGGTACGAAACGGTAATATCTTCGGTTTTCTAGGCCGTTATTCCTACGGCACGAACGGCCTAGGACCGAGCTATATGGGCGCTCTCGCGGCAAAAGACGAGCTCGAAAGCGGCGCGAACATAGGCACCCTTTTCGCATACAGCGGCAAAAGAAGCACGCAAAATTACAAAGACGGCAACGGCGTAAGAAGCGAAGACGCCGCGCCCGATATAGACGGCGACGGGATACCGGATCTCGCCGCACCGCTAGATGTGGATACGCTCAAGCAAAAACCGAAAAGCTATTTGTTTAAATTTGAATACGGACGGGATGCACACAACGCAATAGCGTCCTATCGGGGACATTCGAATTATCTGGCGAGAAGAAAGATAAAAAATAACAACTATCAGCTGGATTATAGATTTAATCCAAATTCCGATTTTATAGACGTTAAAATGAAGGCATCCGTAAGCGATACAACGCAAAAATACGACAAAGATGCCACCATCGGTTGGGCGCCGTTACAAAACGGAATGAAATTTAAAAACAAAGCCGATATACTTGATTTAAGCAATACCTTTCAATTCAACCCCGCGAGCGCGAATTTAAAATCCACGCTCGGTGTAAATTTATTAAATAACGAGTATAAGAGGATTACCGGAGATAGCGACTATGCGGGGCTTAAAACGTCGTTTTCCGTTCCTCAAGGCAAACAAAAGCTCAGAAGTCTTTATCTTGATAATTCGCTCGAATACGGAATTTTTACCCTTGACGCGAACGTAAATTTTATGCACTGGCAGCTCAGCGGCGAAAAAGGCGTTTGCTCGGTATACAATAACTACTGCCAACCGAAAGAAGCGGGATGGATGAAAAAAGATGGCGACGAGTTGAATTATTCGCTTATGAACGGCGTAAGCTTGCACGAACTTTTCGCGCCGTTTATCGGCTACTCCAAAAGTACCCGCGCGTTAAACGTTCAGGAGCTTTTTCACTCGGGCACGGTTTATGAAGATATCAATACCTTTTTGCAACCGGAAACCGCCAAGACGTTTCAGTTGGGATTTAATTCCCATAAGCACGGATTAATCGCGAACGACGACATTTTTGGGTTTAAGCTTACCTACTATCGTAGCAAGGTAAAAAACTATATTTACGACAGGCTCATGCTTTTTTACGACGATAACGGCAGCCCTGATACGATGTATCTTACGCGTCTAAACGGCGATGCGACGCTTAGGGGTTTTGAGATTGAGCTGATGTATGACGCGGGATACTTTTATACTACCGCCACCTACTCTCGTCAAAAGGCGTCGTATCCGCTCTCCGACAGTACGGCGGTGGATTGGACGAACGGACCTTCAAGCGGCGTATCGCAATTTAGCGAGCTTCCGAAATACTACGCCACTATCGATGCGGGAGTAAGATTTTTCGATGAAAAACTAACAATAGGCGGTATAGCCAAAATCACGGGCAAAGCAAAAAGAATGAACCCGTTATTTACGTATACTACGAACGGTGCGGAATTTAAATCTATAAAAACGCAGGATTTACCGAGCATCCCTACGATTTTTGATATGTATGCGACCTATAAACCGATTGAAAATTTAACATTTAAGCTCGAAGTGCAAAACGTTTTTGATAAAAACTATATGGATGCGCTCTACACATATAACTCGTCGTATTCCAATCAAGTATTTAATGACGATATAACGATTTTTAACAACTCGGCTCGAGGTCGCACCGCGCTTTTAAGCATCGAATATAGGTACTAATATAAAAGCGCCCCCTATAGCCCGGCGCAGGCTCTCATTATATGAACTTGTACCGGGCCGGCAAATTTAAAATTTCAACCGCCGTGCCGAAAACCGCTCTACAATGTAAATTTAATAATTCCTATGATAAAATTTACGCGAAATTTAAAGCAAAGGCTTACATTAAAAGGCGAAGTTCGTGATTTGATGGTGTCAAGAGAGAGACTTGAACTCTCGACCTCCGGCTTATGAGACCAGCGCTC
>ERZ773035.2579-NODE-2579-length-11568-cov-37.449492_pt1 | contig 11568 bp, 8 predicted proteins | sample MGYA00511487_ERZ773035 | MGnify/ENA primary metagenome ERZ773035 (study PRJEB29015, sample SAMEA2737985) | human oral metagenome | biome: human oral; feature: human-associated habitat; material: dental | place: China | collected 2024 ...
AGAAAGGAGGCCGTTATGAAATCCTTTCAACGGAGATGGAAAGGTTTAGAAATTACCATTGTTGCCGTTCTCGTATTATTGCTATTATTGCTGGCCTATTTAAATTGGGCTATTGCGATTTTAGCATTAATCATTGTAGTAGCGGCGTATTTGGTTAATTATAATACCCTTCATAACCGGCGTCGTTTAGCAAGAGAACAGTTTAGTGCGATGATGAAAAACGTCACACAGGCTTCTAACTTTGCTTTACAAAATTTGCCAATGGGGATTGTTCTTGTTAATAAACAAGGCACATTGGTGTGGAATAACAGTGTTTTCGCTGACTGGGTTAAGGTGGACTGGAATAAGCTCCAAAAAATGTCTGCTTTGTTGCCTGGTTTCCGTATCGATAAAATCTGGGGTAAGTCCGGATATATGACGGAAAAATATGAAAATCGATACTTCCAAATTATTTATAAATTTATCGATCCTCGGGATACCCGATCAGATATTGATAGTGAAGATGAACTGGCGGAACATGCAGTGATGGCGCTGTACTTCAAGGACATTACAGACCTAGAAAAAGCCCGTATTAAAGCCGAAGAGGGACAGCCTGTATGGGGTATGATTCAAATCGATAATCTCGAAGAATTGACAAAAGGTCTTAGTGATCGTGAGTATACTAGTATTTGGACAGATATAAATAATATCATTATGGATGAAATCGATCGCTACGAAGGCTTTATTCGTAACTTCCAAGATGATATGTATACCTTTGCCATTTCTCGTGGTGCGCTTCATGAGATGGAGGAAGATGGTTTTAAAGTGCTCGAACGAATCCGTAAAGTACCATCTCCGCGTCAAGTTCCAGCTACGATTTCTATTGGTATTAGTGAAAATGTAGGTTCTGTGAAAGATGTATCTGGTCGTGCTCGTGCAGCCTTAGATATCGCCTTAGGTCGCGGTGGTGACCAAGTGTGCATTATGGATGGTGAAAGTACACGTTTCTTTGGTGGTAATACGGCAGGCGTTGAGAAGAATACGCGCGTTCGTGCTCGTGTTGTATCTCAAGCAATACATGAGCTTATGATTGATTCTGATAAGATTCTTATCATGGGGCATCAACGTGAAGACTACGATGCATTAGGTGGTATTATCGGTGTAGCCGCCATTGCTCGAGCACTTGGTAAAGACGTGCGCATTGCGCTTTCAAAAGAAACTAGCGCCATCGATAAAATGGTGAATGTTCTTAATGAGTCAGAGTTCTGGAAAGAGAATATTATTACTGCAGAAGCTGCAAGAGTATGGGTAGATGCGAATACGCTCACTGTCGTGTGTGATACGCATCGTCAGGAAATGGTGGCGGCTCAAGAGGCGCTTGAAATTTCTGAACGACGCATCGTTATCGACCATCATCGCCGCGCAGCGGACTTTGTGGAAAATCCATTGCTTACCTATTTGGAACCAACTGCATCGTCCACATCTGAGCTCGTAACAGAGCTTGTACAATATGCAGGCGTTCCTGTAAAACTTTCAAAAGCGGAAGCCACAGGTATTTATGCAGGTATCGTGCTAGATACAAAGAACTTTGTTCAACAAACTGGGGCACGAACCTTTGAGGCTGCAGCATTTTTGCGCCGTGCAGGGGCGGATATCGACAGAGTTAAACAATTGTTTATTGAAACTTTCGATTCTATCCAATTGCGTGCTAAAATGGTATTTGAAGCAAGTCGTACTGAGGGGATTGCTATTTCCGTAGCGCCTGAAGGCTTGAAGGATATGATGGCGTTGGCTGCACAAAGTGCGGACATGCTCATCAGTAATGAAGATATTGAAGCTGCCTTTGTATTATATTCCCTAAATGATGGCGGTATCGGCGTTAGTGCTCGATCCAAAGGTAAGGTAAACGTACAAGTTGTAATGGAAGCCTTGGGTGGTGGCGGTCACAGAACTGTGGCTGGTGCTCAATTACAAGGTATGACCATAGAGGAAGCGAAGCAGGCCATTTTGGAGCATGCTCTTGAGGCGCTTCATTCCGCAGAACAAGAGGAGGAATAACAATGAAAGTAGTATTGTTAGAAGACGTTAAAAAAGTTGGTAAAAAAGGCGAAATCGTTGAAGTTAGTGACGCATATGGCCGTAACGTGTTAATTAAGAAAGGTCTCGGCCTTGAAGGTACAGCAACTAACGTAAATAATGCGAAACAAAAACAAGAATCTATTGCTCATAATAAAGCCGTTGCAAATGACGAAGCTAAAATCTTGGCAGCTCAATTGACTAAGGTTGAAGTAACTGTAAAAGTTCGCATGGGTGAAGAAGGTCGCGTATTCGGTTCCGTTACTGCAAAAGATATTTCCGATGCTGCTAAAGCTCAATACAAAGTAGATATCGATAAAAAGAAAATCGAAATCAAAGAACCATTGAAAACATTGGGCGTACATGACGTATTAGTTCGTGTTCATCCTGAAATTACAAGTACTATCAAGGTTAATGTAGTAGCCGAATAATAGTATTCACCATGCTCTTTGAGTATGGTGAATTCTTTTATCCATAGTGGTTGTGTGAAGGGGATTATCATGGATGTACGCATTCCACCGCATAATCTAGATGCGGAAAAGGCCGTTTTGGGGGCTTTATTAACTAATGGATCCAATATGGGAGCCGTTGTAGATACGGTGACGAGTATTCTTAAATCTGAAGATTTTTACCGCGATGCACATCGTATTATTTACGATGCTATTTTAGAAATCGTGCATGCCAATAAGACGGCTGATTTTATCACCGTTGGTGAAGAACTAGATCGTCGTAAGCGCCTTGATGCGGTAGGTGGTCTTGCTTATATTACATCTCTTGCGAATGAATCGGTTTCCTACAATGTTGAGGAACATGCGAAAATCATCAGCGAGAAAGCTCAGTTGCGCCGCCTCATCGATGCAGGGAATAAAATCGTAGGCATGACGTATGCTGGCGAAGATGAGCCGACGGCAATCCTTAATAAGGCAGAGCAAATGGTGCTAGATGTAAGTGGTCAAACCCAATCTGAATCATCCTTTGCAGCCATTGGTGAAGTGGTTTTATCTAATCTAGATAAACTCAATGCACTGCAACAACATGATGGTGCTATTACAGGCGTGCCAACAGGCTTTAAAGATGTGGACCACATTTTCAACGGCTTACAAAAATCTGACCTCATCCTCGTAGCGGCTCGTCCTGCGATGGGGAAAACAGCTTTCACCTTGAATATCGCTCAAAATGTAACGATGTTGTACGACAAGACGGTGGCGTTCTTTTCCCTGGAAATGAGCAAGGAACAGCTCGTTGGTCGTATCTTGTCCTCCGTGGCAGGTGTGAGCTCTGAAAAATTGCGCCGTGCGAACATGGATCCTGCTGACTGGGAAAAGGTGATTGCTGCGGCGGACCGTATGAGTAAATCTAAACTCTTTATCGATGATACGCCGGGCCTTACCGTACAAGATATGCGCTCTAAATTGCGCCGTCTCAAGGTGGAACATGGCCTCGACCTCGTTATCGTCGATTATATTCAGTTGATGCAAGGTCGCAATGCTGGTAAGGGCAGCGAGAACCGTCAACAAGAGGTATCCGAAATCTCTCGTAATCTTAAATTGATTGCTCGTGAATTTAACGTACCAGTTATCGCTTTGTCTCAGTTATCTCGTAGTGTTGAAAGCCGACTAGATAAACGGCCTGTACTTTCGGACCTTCGTGAATCTGGTTCCCTCGAGCAAGATGCGGATATCGTTATCTTCTTGTACCGCGATAAATATTACGATGAAAACTCTGAAAAAGGGGACAATGCAGAAGTCCTCATTCGTAAACACCGTAATGGCTCCGTTGGTACCGTGGAACTCCAATTCGTTGGAGAATTAACACAATTTAGAGACGTAGAATTCCGAGACCTAGGGCCGGAACAATAATGAAAACTATCGGGGCGTGCCCTATATTGATGGGGCCCCATAACACAGCTACATTTTAATTAAAAAGAAAGGACTATACTTCTTTGCTCCTCGTGACCTGATGTCGCTGCATAAGTATAGTCCTTTCTTTTTATCACTGTAGATATGAAGGTGTCCCATCAATATAGTGGCACTCGATAGTTTTCGTTGTATTGTTGGGAGAGGAGCGTATGATGGTTAGAGGTACTGAGTTTTTTGTGTTTTACTTCTTTTGTGTGGCTCTTGGGTTAATAATTAGTGGGTTGTATTTAATTATCAAACGATTTTTATTACGTCACAATGGAACTCCAGTAACGATTGTGTCTATACTTCCACGAGTTACAAAGGAAATACCATTTAGAGTGATTGGTGCGGATAGATATATTTATGGTTATGATATTAAGTATATTTTGAATGGTGAAACTCATACTGCTGAGAGTGTAGAGTTTTATATTCCTTTTGCACCAACCAGTGGACCTATGGTTCAATTTAGTCCGACAGGTGTGCTTGCAAAAAATGGAGAAGTAAGTATAGATAATGTGACAATAACTATTGAGTATGGCGCTGTTTCAATTGTATTAGGGGGATTAGTGTTATTAAGTTTGTTTTGATAGAAATAAATTAGCTATCTTTAATAGTCTGTTAAACATATGGCATCTAACATTAGATTATATATCTAGAGTTAGGTGCTTTTATTTTCTATAAATTTACTAGCATAAAAACAAACATATGTTTGAAAATACTTTGTTTTTTTGTTATACTAGTCATACAAATTCTTGTGTTCTTAATTTTTGTAAAAGCTACTTGTTTAGCGGTTTAGGGAGGTGTTTGTATGGGTTCAGCTGATACGGATCGGCTGTATATGTGTATTGATTTGAAGTGTTTTTACGCGTCTGTAGAATGCGCCGATTTAGGACTGGATCCGTTTACAACACCTCTAGTGGTGGCCGATGGTTCTCGTGGCAAGGGGGCTATTACGTTGGCTATTTCTCCAGCCTTAAAAAATTTAGGTGTTAAAAATCGCAGCCGATTATTTCAGATTCCACCGCATATTGAGTATTTGACGGTGAAGCCCCATATGAAGCGGTATATGCAGGTGTCTGCTGAGATTTATGGAACCTTGCTCAAGTATGTAGCACCCGAAGATGTACATGTATACTCCATCGACGAGTATTTCATCGATATTACACCCTATTTACCACTATATAAAAAGACGCCTCGTCAGCTAGCGCAGATGTTACTCGATGCGGTGCTAGCGACAACGAAGATTTATGCCACCGTTGGGATTGGTACAAATCTGTTTCTCGCCAAGATTGCCCTCGATATTTTGGCGAAACATGCGCCTGATTTTATAGGCTATCTTGATGAAAGTCTCTTTAAAGAGAAAATCTGGTATCATCAGCCCTTGACTGATATATGGCAAATCGGCAAAGGGATTGCTAATCGACTACATAAATATGGTGCCTATGATTTGCATGGGGTTACCTTAGTGCCTGAGGCGAAGTTGTATAAGGAGTTCGGCGTTAATGCAGAGCTCATCATTGACCATGCTTGGGGCCGTGAGCCTTGTACGATTGCGGATATCCATGCATATCGACCTATTAAGCACTCTATCTCGCACAGTCAGATTTTGTTGCGTAATTATACCTATGAAGAGGCATACGTGCCTATGCGCGAAATGGTAGAGTCCTTGGTGTTAGAGCTTTTACAAATCAAAGGGGTCACGAATCACATTCATGTGCATATCGGCTATGCTGATGAAATGGTGCGCTCTACAGGGGGTTCTAAAAAGCTTAAGCAGTACACAGATTCTCTACAAACGTTGACGGCTGCAGTTATTAAACTATATGAGCAGCATTGCCATAAAAATGAGCTCATCCGCCGCATAGGTATCAGCTTTGAGGATTTAGTCAATCGATCTGCCATACCTCAAGAGGTGGACCTATTTAGTACTCTTACTACAAATGCAGAGGAAAAGGAACGACAGGTACAAGAGGCTATGCTATCCATTAAGGAACAGTTTGGTAAGAACTCTATCTTGCGTGCCTCTAGTTTACAAGAAGAAGGAACTATGCGATTTAGAAATACCTTGGTAGGCGGGCATAACGGGGAATAAATAGTGTAATGGATATATTGGGAATAGATTAGTCGCATAAGGGGAGGTATACAGTAATGAAACATCGTATGTCTCGTTTACAACGGGCAAAACAATTTATGCCCTTTGCGGCATTGAGGGGCTTTGAAGCTTTGTTGGCTGCTGTAGCAAGGCCAAAAGAAGCTTGGGTAGAATTATCAGAGGATCAAATAGATGAGTTAAATACAGTTTTACAATCTGTACGTTGTGGGGAGTGGGTGCGAATTGTTTACTATAACAAACGAAAATATACGGAACTTATAGGCGCTGTTGATATGATTAGTGAGCAATTACAAATTCTCTCTGTACAAGGGACTGTTATTCCTTTCAGACATATTAAAGAGCTGAACATGTATGATATATAAATGATGGCTTTTACTGTGTATGGTAAATAGACTAGAGTTAAGGAATAATTAGGTATACAATGGTATTATGGGTAAATATAGCTTGATAAAGATTTCTTGAATTTGATTAGCTGTAGTATACCTATATAATTTTTCATATTTCTTGACTTAGAAAGGCGGTGTATGTAATGCATGATGTCATATCATTACTTATAAATCGCTATGATTTTTTTCTCCAGTTGTTATGGGAGCATATAGAAATTTCAGTATTAGCTTCTGTTGTTGCGATCATTATCGGCGGATTATTGGGTGTGCTTATATATGAATATAAACGGTTAGCTGCGCCAGTTATGGTAATGGTCAATTTCCTATATACGATTCCTTCTATATCGATGTTAGGGCTTTTGTTGTATGTATCGGGTGTCGGTAATACGACGGCTATTATTGCATTGGTTATATATGCTTTATTACCGATGGTACGAAATACATTTACTGGTCTTAACCAGATTGATAAAGCCATGTGTGAAGCGGGAATTGCGTTAGGACTCACGCGGATTCAACGTTTGTGGAATATAGAGATTCCCTTGGCTATGCCGACCATTATGGCTGGTATACGGACCATGCTCGTTATGACCATTGCCTTGACCGGTATTGCATCCTTTATTGGTGCTGGTGGCTTAGGTGTGGCGATTTATAGGGGGATTACAACGAATCAAAGCGCCTTGACCATTGCAGGTAGTCTACTGATTGCCCTATTAGCCATTATTGTTGATGCACTTTTTTCTTTAGGTGAAAGTGTAACGCGTATTAGCCCTCATATGAAGCGTTATACCATTATATTTGTTTCGATTATGACGCTAATTGCAATGGGTATAGGTGGCTGGGCTATGTATTGCCGTCATGTGAAGACCGATGTTATTCATATTGCAACGAAACCTATGACGGAACAGCTTATTTTGGGGAATGTTTTAAAAGAATTAATCGAGAAGAAGACTGATTTAACTGTAGAGGTTACAGAAGGTGTAGGTGGTGGTACATCAAATATTCAACCAGCTATGCTTTCCGGCCAATTTGATATATATCCTGAATATACTGGTACGGCTTGGTCTGCTGTGCTGAAACGTACGGATGCGTATGATGAAAGTCTATTTAATGAGCTTTCACAGGCCTATAAAGAGAAATATAATTTTGAGTGGGTTGGCATGTACGGCTTTAATAATACCTATGGCATAGGGGTGCGTAATGAAATCGCTCAGAGTTATGGCGTAAAAACGTATTCTGATCTTGCTCGTATAGCACCAGCCCTAACATTAGGAGGGGAATATGATTTCTTTGGCCGTGAGGATGGCTATCCTGGATTACAACGAGTATATGGTATGAATTTTAAAGCGACTAAAGATATGGATATAGGTCTAAAATATACTGCTATTAGTCGCGGTGAGGTGGATGTGATGCCGATATTCACGACTGATGGTCAATTAAGTATTGCACCGATTACGGTGTTACAAGATGATAAACATTTATATCCATCCTATATGTCTGGTAATGTGGTGCGTAGCGAAGTGTTGATTGCTCATCCTGAACTGCGGCCTGTATTAGAAAGTTTAAATCATACGATTACAGATCAAGAGATGGCGAAGATGAATTACGCCGTTGAAACGGAACATCAATTACCAGCTGATGTAGCACATAAATTCTTGGTAGAACGAAATTTGATATAAGGTGAATATAGTTAGAACTAAAGTAAAGAAAATTTGATATATAGTGAATATAATTTTGTATTGACATTTAATCTCTTTCAATATAAAATAAACATATGAACAGATATTCATATAAATAAAATATCTGATGAAAAATGTTTAGGAACATATCTAAAAAGATATGGAACAAGATATGTCTAATAAGTATTAGACATAGACAATAAATTAACTTACAATGCAGGATAGAAACTTTCACTATTATCAAAGGAGATATCATGGAAGAAACATTATTGCTGAAGGATTTGAACTGTGCGAACTGCGCAGCGAAAATTGAAGATCGTATCCGTAAAATGGATGTGGTAGAAACTGCAAACTTTACAATTGCTACTCATCAGTTAAAATTGACTGGTTCTTGGGAAGACCGTGAAGCGCTTAAACGTGACATTCAAGATATTTGTGATGCTATCGAAGAAGGCGTTACAGTGGCAGATTATGAGCGTAAATCTAAAGCGTCTGTAGATGAACACGGTCATGACCACGATCATGGCAGTGATGCTGTAACAATTGCAGTTATCGTAGCAGGCCTATTGTTCATGGCTTACGAAGCGTTGACTACAGTTGTTCCATCCATTGGCATGCCAGAGTCCATCGAAACTCCAATTTACTATATTGCCTATATCTTACTTGCGTTCCCAGTATTGCGTATCGCAGGTCGTAATATCTTAAAAGGTCAAGTATTTGATGAGAACTTCTTGATGTCTATCGCTACATTGGGCGCTATCGCTATCGATGCATTGCCTGAAGCCGTAGGCGTTATCTTGTTCTATCGTATCGGTGAGTTCTTTGAACATAAAGCGACTGATCGTAGCCGTACAGAAATCATGAACGCTGTTGATATGCGTCCACAAGAGGTACGTGTTGTTGATACCTGCTGTGGCGGTGAAATCGTAGTTATGGCTCCTGAAAAGGTTGAGGTAGGCAGTACTATCGAAGTTCGCCCTGGCGATTTAATCCCTCTAGACGGTACAGTTCTAGAAGGTGAAACTCGCGTTAATACAGCTCCTGTAACAGGTGAACCTGTACCGGTTCGCGCTGTACCTGGTACACAACTCATGTCTGGTTGTATCAATGAATCTGGTCGCATTACGATGCGCGTTGATAAGGTTCTTGAAGAATCTATGGTTACAAAAATCCTAGATGCCGTTGAAAACGCAGCATCTTCTAAACCTAAAATTGACCGATTTATTACGCGTTTTGCTCGCGTGTACACACCAATCGTTGTAGCTCTTGCATTGGCGGTAGCTATCATCCCATCCCTTATCACAGGGGAATGGCATAAATGGATCTACACAGCCTTAACATTCCTCGTTATTTCCTGTCCTTGTGCGTTGGTACTGAGTGTGCCACTCGCATTCTTCTCCGGTATCGGCAATGCTTCTAAAAATGGTATCTTGCTTAAAGGTGGTCGTGTTATCGAGGCTTTGGCTAATGTGAAAGCAGTAGCTCTCGACAAAACTGGTACCATCACATCTGGTGAATTTAAAGTACAAAACGTAGAAACTGTAGGCTCCTATGTAAGCAATGCTCAATTATTATCTATGGCGGCTGCTATTGAAGCAGTATCTACGCATCCAATCGCAACAAGCATCGTTTCCGAAGCAAAGGCACAAGGTATCGTTGTAGAAGCGTCTGACTTTGTTCAAGAATTAGCCGGCGAAGGTATGGTTGGCACCGTTGATCGTCAACAAGTCCTTGTTGGTAACCGTCGTCTTATGGAACGCTATGCAGTTCAAGGCTATCCAACAGAACCTGTTGCATACGGTACAGAAGTACTAGTAGCAGAAGGTAATGTATACCTCGGTCGCATTATTATCGCTGATGAAGCTCGTCCAGATTCCGCAGAAGCGATTGCAGATCTTAATGGTCAAGATATTAAAACAGTCATGCTTACAGGTGATGCTGAAGCAAGTGCTAATTATATTGCTAAAGAAACTGGCGTAAGTGCGGTTCGTGCTCAATTGTTGCCACAAGATAAATTGTCTGTTGTACAAGATATTCGCTCTGAATATGGTCCAACTATGTTCGTAGGCGACGGCATCAACGATGCACCAGTGCTTGCTGGTGCTGATGTAGGTGGCGCGATGGGTAGCGGTGCTGATGCGGCTATCGAAGCGGCAGACGTCGTATTCATGCGTCCATCCTTGACTGCCATTGCACATATTCTTGACTTGTCCAAAGCAACCTTGCGCGTTGCTTGGCAAAACGTAGTATTCGCTATTGCCGTCAAAATCCTTATCATGGCACTAGGCCTTATGGGCTATGCATCTATGTGGTGGGCCGTATTCGGTGATACTGGCGTCTCCATTCTTTGTATCTTGAACTCTATTCGTATCTTACGCCGTTAATTTGGTGAAAGTAATCTTATAGATCAATGCAGAAATATAACAAATGACATTATTCTAATCTGACAGAGTAGGATAAAATAAATAACCTCTATATTAGCGACAAGCCAGTATAGAGGTTATTTTTATAAGCTTTAACCTAATGATATATTGCTGATTATTTGTTTGCATACTTACTCACTGTAAGTTTTAGTGGTTTAATCTTTTGGTGGATTTTTTGTTTAGCAGCCTTATTAATCTATCTGTTCGCTAGATTTTTTGGTAGATTTGATATAAGGATAGTTTTGAAATGCTTTTAACATATACAATTGTGCATTCTTAATAGACATAAAGCAATTTATGTATGTACTGTATAAACAAAACTTTCACAATTGAATTGAATAATAGCTATAAAATAGTATATAATTTATTAGATGATTACTATATGTTCGTTGAAAGGAGGGATAGCATGATCACGGTGTACAAACACATAGAAGAAGAGTTAGTTTCGGACTGCACTGTATCAGATGCCACAAAAGGTTCTTGGGTAAATTTGGTGAACCCAGACCCCGATGAGTTGTCCCTCATCAATATTTTGACGGAAATTCCAACGGACGTTTTAAAGACCGCCCTCGATATGGAAGAACGTTCTCACGTGGAGTTAGAGGACAACTATATTTTCGTGGTTATCAACATTCCTGCGATTCGTGGTAATGATATGTACGATACGGTGCCACTTGGTATCTTTTTGACACCTGACTTCTTTATTACCGTATGTCTTGAAGAATCCGAGGTGTTGTATCCGTTCATTTCAAACCAACTGTCTACGTTCTATACGTATAAAAAGACGCGGTTCTTGTTCCAAATCTTGTACCGTACAGCGACGTTGTTCTTGCGTTACTTGCAACAAATCAATCGCCGTACAGATGACATTGAAATCCAATTGCGTCATACAACAAAGAACAAAGACTTCTTCCAATTGTTGGAATTACAGAAATCCATGACGTACTTTACCTCTGCGTTGCGCACGAATGGTACCGTTATGGAACGTCTATTGCGCTTGCGTGGACACAGCAC
>ERZ773035.2581-NODE-2581-length-11560-cov-2.886484_pt1 | contig 11560 bp, 10 predicted proteins | sample MGYA00511487_ERZ773035 | MGnify/ENA primary metagenome ERZ773035 (study PRJEB29015, sample SAMEA2737985) | human oral metagenome | biome: human oral; feature: human-associated habitat; material: dental | place: China | collected 2024 ...
CAGGCGATTGGTGCGGACGGCTGTTCGCGCGTGGACTTTCTGAAAGATACAGACGGTAAACTGTATCTCTTGGAAATCAATACCTTGCCCGGCATGACCAGCCACAGTTTGGTGCCAAAATCTGCGGGCCATACCGGCGTGGATTTTGCTGATTTATGTATTGAGATTTTGAAGACCGCTCATGTGGGATGATGCAGGCGCACTGGGTCGACTGACCCGCCGGCTATTGGTGCTGATGACCTTTCTACTGATAGGTTCGAGCATAGCTTGGCTTTACAATTCCAAATATTTCCCTGTGAAACAGATTGCCATTCAGGGTAAGCTGAAATATGCTTCCAGCAAAGAATTGCAAACTGTTGCAAGAAAGCATATCAGGGGTAATATGTTCCGCGCCGATATTGATTCGGCGCAGGCCGCTTTTCAGGAATTGCCTTGGATTGACTCGGCAATGGTACGCCGCCGTTTTCCGGAAACCGTGGAAATTATCCTGACCGAGCGTGTGCCGGTTGCACACTGGCGCGCAGGCGGCTTGGTGGACAGTAAGGGTAATGTGTTTGCCGCAAGCCTGAAACAGGACCTGCCTATATTTGAAGGGCAGCAGGGGACAGGCAAAGACATGGTCAAACATTATGCGGAATTTTCCGGTATTTTGAGTCCGTTGAAACTGACCATCAAAGAATTGATCTACACGCCGCGTTCAGCATGGCTGCTTGTATTGAACAACGGCATTACCGTGCGATTGGGGCGTGAAAACGAAATCAAACGTTTGCAGCAGTTTGCCCAGATTTGGCCATCGCTGCTGCGTAAAAAACAAAGTCGTATCGAGTATGTCGATATGCGTTATAAGGATGGTTTTTCAGTCCGTTACCGGCCGTCTGAAAACCCTTCCGACAGTGAATAGCCGATTAGACGTGAAGCAATCTTGTTTCAAAAATAATCAAACCGTCAGTCAGACAACATAGCGAACGAGCAATTATGGAACAACAACAAAATAAATATATCAGTGCCTTAGACATTGGTACGTCCAAGGTCATCGCCTTAATCGGCGAGATTCGGGAAGATAACGAAATCCACATTGTTGGCTTGGGTCAAAGCCCTTCACGCGGTTTGCGTGCAGGTATGGTGACCAACATTGATGCCACTGCGCAAGCCATTCGTCAGGCGGTAGAAGATGCCGAGCTGATGGCAGATACCAAAATTTCCCACGTCGTCACCGGTATTGCCGGTAACCATATCCGCAGCCTGAATTCACAAGGCGTGGTCAAAATTAAAGATGGCGAAGTATCGCAAGCCGACATCGATCGTGCCATCGAAACGGCCAAAGCCATCAATATTCCGCCTGATCATAATATCTTGCATACCGTGGTTCAAGAGTACATCATCGACAACCAGCCAGGCGTGAAAGAGCCTATCGGCATGAGCGGCGTGCGTTTGGATACCCGTGTACACATCATTACCGGTGCGAACACTGCGTTGCAAAATATCCAAAAATGTATCCAACGTTGCGGCCTGCAAATGGATCAAATCATGCTTCAGCCTTTGGCAAGCGGTCACGCCGTTTTGACTGAAGACGAAAAAGATTTGGGCGTGTGCGTCATCGATATCGGTGGCGGTACAACCGACATCGCGGTTTATACCAATGGCGCAATCCGCCATACCGCGGTTATTCCCGTTGCCGGCGATTTGATTACTAAAGACTTGGCACAGGCTTTGCGTACGCCGCATAGTGCAGCCGAGTACATCAAAATCCATTACGGTGCCGCGATTCCGACTATGGACGGCTTGGATGAAATGATTGAAGTTCCTAGCGTTGGCGACCGTCAATCACGTCAAATTTCACGCCGTGTATTGGCTGAAATCATCGGCCCGCGCGTAGAAGAAATTTTGGAATTGACGCTGAACGAATTGCGCCGCTCCGGCTTCCCTGAAGAAGTGCTGACTTCAGGTATCGTTTTGACCGGTGGTGCTTCTATGTTGACCGGTATTGTTGAGTTGGCGGAAGAAGTCTTCAACTTGCCGGCGCGTATCGGTGTTCCACAAGAAATGGGCGGCGTATCCGAGCGTATCCGCAATCCACGCTATTCAACAGCGATTGGCCTGCTTCAGACGGCCTATGCTGCCGAAGAGGGTGAGCAAACCAGCCGAACCGGTGCGATTGCACTGAATGATTCAGGCAAAAAAATGGGTCTGTGGGAAAAAATCCAAAGATTCTTCAGAGATAATTTCTGATAAAAGTTTTCAGGGCAGGCGGTGTAGCAACCGTTTGTTCTGAATATTTAAGTGGAATTAAACAGTTTTAAATAATTGTCAAGTGGATAATTTAAGACTTGTATATTTTCTGTTAAAAAATGTAGTAAAAATATAACGCCGACAGTCGAATGGTAAGAAGAATTTTGCCAGTATCTGGATACTTCTTATATAATACGGATAATAAGTTATTTTTGAACCGTCCTTATAAAGCGGGGCGCGGAGGATTATTGAATGGAATTTGTTTACGACGTAGCAGAATCAGCAACGAGCCCTGCTGTTATTAAAGTTATCGGTTTGGGCGGTGGCGGCTGTAATGCCATCAACAACATGGTTGCCAACACTATTCATGGTGTTGAGTTCATCAGTGCCAATACCGATGCGCAATCATTGGCTAAAAACAATGCGGCTAAACGCATTCAATTGGGTACAAACCTAACTCGCGGTTTGGGTGCCGGTGCAAATCCTGAAATTGGTCGCGCCGCTGCTCAAGAAGATCGCGAAGCCATCGAAGATGCCATCCGCGGTGCAAACATGCTGTTCATCACTACCGGTATGGGTGGCGGTACAGGTACCGGCTCTGCTCCTGTTGTGGCTGAAATCGCAAAAGAAATGGGTATCCTGACCGTTGCGGTTGTGACTCGTCCGTTTGCTTACGAAGGTAAACGCGTACATATCGCTCAAGCAGGTTTGGATCAGCTCAAAGAGCGCGTTGATTCCCTGATTATTATCCCGAACGACAAATTGATGACTGCCTTGGGCGAAGACGTGACCATGCGTGAAGCTTTCCGTGCGGCCGACAATGTACTGCGTGACGCGGTTGCCGGTATTTCCGAAGTAGTGACTTGCCCTAGCGATATGATCAACTTGGACTTCGCCGACGTGAAAACCGTGATGAGCAATCGCGGTATCGCCATGATGGGTTCAGGTTTTGCACAAGGTATCGACCGTGCCCGTTTGGCTACCGATCAAGCTATCTCCAGCCCACTCTTGGATAACGTTACTTTGGATGGCGCACGCGGTGTATTGGTAAACATTACCACTGCTCCCGGTTGTCTGAAAATGTCTGAGTTCAACGAGATTATGCGTATTGTCAACCAAAATGCACACCCTGAAGTGGAATGCAAATTTGGTGCTGCCGAAGACGAGAGCATGAGCGAAGACGCTATCCGTATTACCATCATTGCTACCGGCTTGAAAGAAAACGGTACTGACAACCAACTGCGCGCTGCTGCCCGTACCCAACAATTGGTACGCGGTGCGGAAGAAGCGCCTCAAGCTAAAAGCCAAAGCAGCGCTGAAAGCTTGGTTCGTACCAACCGCAATATCCGTTCTATGAATCTGACAGCGGCTGATTTCAGCAACCAGTCTGTACTGGATGACTTTGAAATTCCGGCTATCTTGCGCCGTCAGCAACATATTTCTGATAAATAATCAGGATCATGCATGAAAAGACCTGCCTTAAAGGCGGGTCTTTTTTATTAGCAGAATAAACTTAAGGCCGTCTGAAAGTTTTCAGACGGCCTTAAGTTTTCAAATAAAGCAAATAACAAACTTACCCTTTATTTAGGATCTGCTTGTTTTCGCCCTCACGACGCAACTCTTTGGGCAAGACAAATACAATGCTTTCTTCTGCGCCTTCTCCTTCGCGTATGGTCTCATGTCCCCAATCTTGAATGGTTTGTAAGACTTCTCGAACCAAGACTTCGGGCGCAGATGCACCGGCAGTGACACCAACCTTGGTTTTGTTTTCAAACCATTCTTTTTTCAGATAGGAGGCATTATCGACCATATAGGCATCAACTCCGCGCAATGCGGCTACTTCACGCAAGCGGTTGCTGTTGGAAGAGTTGGGTGAACCGACAACAATTACGAGATCGCATTCTTCGGCCAATTCTTTAACAGCAGTTTGGCGGTTGGTTGTGGCGTAGCAGATATCTTCTTTGTGCGGATTACGGATATTTGGAAAGCGTTGATTTAAAGCTGCAATGATGTCTTTGGTTTCGTCTATCGATAAAGTAGTTTGGCTGACGTAGGCAAGTTTGTCAGGATTTTTGACGTTCAGTCCGGCTACATCTTCCACTGTCTCAACCAGAAACATTTTGCCCGGAGGTAATTGTCCCATCGTGCCTTCTACTTCGACGTGGCCTTTGTGGCCAATCATGATAATTTCGTAATCTTGCTCATCGAGGCGGGCTACTTCTTTATGGACTTTGGTTACCAGAGGGCAGGTGGCATCAAAAACGCGGAAACCACGTTGTGCCGCTTCTTCCTGGACTGCTTTGGATACGCCGTGAGCCGAGTAAATCAGTGTGGCACCCTTTGGGACATCCGCCAAGTTATCGACAAATACGGCACCTTTTGCCCGCAGATTGTCGACGACGAATTTGTTGTGAACGACCTCATGGCGGACGTAAATAGGCGCGCCGAATTCTTCGAGTGCACGTTCAACAATACTGATGGCACGGTCAACACCGGCACAGAAGCCGCGGGGATTGGCAAGGATAATGGTTTTTTGAGTCATGTGTGTTCCGTTTTCAGACGGCCTTTGTGTCGTTTGAAGGTGTTTTTTTGTGCAGCAAACCGTCTATTACCAAGCAAACTGCGCCAACGCAGATAAAGCTGTCGGCAATGTTAAATGCGGGGTAGAACCAGTTTTGCCAATAGAAAAGCAGAAAATCGACAACGTGGCCGTGAATCAGACGGTCAACCACATTGCCAATCGCGCCGCCGATAATCATGGCAGCCCCTAGTTTGCCCCAGCGGCCAAACTCATCACGCAAAATGGCACGGGCTAAATACAAGCTGATAACGACGGCCAGACCTAAAAAGAAGAATTTCTGCCAGCCGCCTTGGTCGGCCAAAAAGCTGAATGCCGCGCCTGGATTATAGGCAAGGGTCAGGTCAAAGAAGCCTGGAATGATATTGAGGCGTTCGCCTTCGGTAAAGTGTTTCAAGATTTCCCATTTGCTCAGTTGGTCAAGAATGATGGCAACGAGGGAAAGTAAGAAAAAGGGAATTTTTTTAGAAGAGGATGAACTCATGTTTTCAGACGGCTTATGTAATAAAGGGTTTATTTTACCTGAAAGCAGGCTGGAAGTGTTTATGATGGTATTGACGTCAAGGCCGTCTGAAAATAGAAACGCCGCCACTTGAATATATCAAAGGGCGGCATAGTAAGTATGTGTGGGCTTATTGGTTTTTAAGCAATGGGAAGCCCAGTTTTTCGCGGCTTTCAACGAATTTTTGTGCAACGATACGGCTCAGTGCACGAATGCGGCCGATGTAGGTTGCGCGTTCGGTAACGGAAATGGCACCGCGTGCATCCAAGAGGTTGAACGTATGGCCGGCTTTGAGTACAAGCTCGTAAGCAGGCAGGGCAAGACTGGTGTCTTCAACTGCAAGCAGGCGTTTGGCTTGTTCTTCATAGTCGTTGAATTGGCGCAAGAGCCAATCGGCATCGCTGTATTCGAAGTTGTAGGTAGATTGCTCGACTTCATTTTGATGATAAACGTCGCCGTAAGTGACGATGTTGCCATCAAGAGTTTTTGCCCAAACGAGGTCGTACACATTTTCCACGCCTTGCAGATACATGGCAAGGCGCTCGATACCGTAGGTGATTTCGCCGAGTACAGGGGAGCAGTCGATACCACCAACTTGTTGGAAGTAGGTGAATTGGGTTACTTCCATGCCGTTGAGCCAAACTTCCCAGCCCAAGCCCCAGGCGCCGAGCGTAGGGTTTTCCCAGTCGTCTTCGACAAAACGGATGTCGTGTACTTTAGGGTCGATACCCAATTCGCGCAGGGAGTCGAGATAGAGGTCTTGAATATTGGCTGGTGCAGGTTTGAGCGCAACTTGGAATTGATAGTAGTGTTGCAGACGGTTGGGGTTGTCGCCATAGCGGCCGTCTTTGGGGCGGCGGCTGGGTTGAACGTAAGCGGCAAACCAAGGCTCTGGGCCTAACGCGCGCAGGCAGGTGGCTGGATGCGAAGTACCGGCACCGACTTCCATATCGAAAGGTTGGATAACGGTACAGCCTTTGTCTGCCCAGTAGTTTTGTAATTTGAAAATAATTTGTTGGAAGGTGAGCATGGTGGATGGAATAGATTGGAATAAAGAGGGTATTTTACTGTTTTGAGCCTGTTTTGGATAGGCTGAAGGAAGCAGCGCAGTTTATTTGCCGTCCAACAGGTCTGAAAAGGGGTCGTCTTCCGAAGAAACGGTGTATTTTTCTTGTGCCCATTCGCCTAAATCAATGAGTTTGCACCGTTTGCTGCAGAAAGGGCGGTAGGGGCTGTCGGTGTTCCAAACGACTTCTTTGTGGCAAGTTGGACATTTTACAACAGGAGTGGTCATGCAGTTTCTTTCAGTGATTGTGCAATGGATTGATAGTATTGATGCAAGCGGGCAACCTTGATTTTTGCTTCTTCCATGCTATGGGTATTGTCCAATACATCGTCGGCATGCAGCAGTCTGTCACATCGAGAAGCTTGGGTGGCCATGATTTGACGCGTTTGTTCTTCTGAAAAACCATTGCGGTGATATACGCGTTTGATTTGGACGGACTCTGGAACATCTACAACCAAAATACGGTCGGTCTCCGCTTCAAATGCCGGATTCTCAATCAAAAGCGGTACATCGATAATGCCGTAGGTGGAGGAGGTAAGTTGTTGTTTCTGCTGTTGGATTTTGTTTAAGATTAATGGCAGAAGCAGGTTTTCCAGTTGTTTTTTGGATTGAGGCCGTCTGAAAACTTCTTCCCGTAAAGCCATACGATTCAGACGGCCTTCACTGTCAAAAACCTCATCGCCGAAAAGCTGGCGGATGGCAGGAAGGGCTTCACCGTTTTCAGCGGTCAGTGAACGGCTGATGGCATCGGCATCGATAATGGGTGCGCCAAGTTCGGCAAACATTTGGGCAATAGATGATTTGCCGCTACCGATACCGCCGGTCAAGCCTATCCATAATGTCATTATCGGAATCCTGATTGTACGAGCCACCATTGTACCAGTTGGGTAATAGGTGCATTGGCAACCAAAATAATCCATCCTGCTACAGCAAGGCTGGGACCAAAAGCAAAATATTGACCTTTACCGACGCGGGCAATGAGTGCGCCCACCAGTCCGACTAAGGCAGCCATGAAGATCAGAACAGGCAAGATACCTACGCCCAGCCATGCCCCGAGCGCGGCCAAAAGTTTGAAGTCGCCATTGCCCATGCCGATTTTACCGGTCAGAAGTTTATAGACGGCGCATAAAGTATAAAGGCTCATATAGCCTGAGATTGCGCCTAAAACGGCTGAATGCAGGGGTACGAATGTGTCATTCAGATTAAACAGCAGGCCGATCCAGATTAGGGGCTGAGTCAGGCTGTCGGGTAAATATTGTGTATCGGCATCAATAAAGGTCAGCGCAATCAATATGGCAGTCAAAATTAATCCGCCAATAGTTGTACATGACCAGCCGTATTGCCACGCGACAATACCGAATAAGACACTTGTCAGCAGCTCAATCAGCGGATAGCGTATGCCGATAGCGGTTTTGCAGGAGTGGCATTTCCCGCCCAGTAAAACATAGCTGAGGATGGGGATGTTTTGCCAAGGTTTGACTGGGTTTTTGCATTTTGGGCAGCGTGAATTCGGTTTGCACAGATTAAATGGCTGTTTTTCTTCATCTGTCAGCTTGATGCCCAAATGCTCTTTAGAAAATTGTGTCCATTCGCGTTCCATCATTATCGGCGTGCGATAAATGACAACGTTTAGAAAGCTGCCAATCAGCAATCCTAAAATAACGGCTAAAGGAATGGCGAATGGCGCAAGAACGGAGAGGGCGTCGATGGCAGAGTAAATACTATCAAGCATATCAACCTACGACATTACCCAAGTTAAACAGCGGCAGATACATGGCAATCAGCAAGATACCGATGAGCGAACCCAATACCACCATGATGATAGACTCCATCAAGTGAGACAATCGGGAGACGGAGTTGTCTACTTCATCTTCGTAGAATTCGGCAGCTTTGTTCAGCATATCGTCCAAAGAGCCTGACTCTTCGCCGATGGCCGCCATTTGGATCACCATATTGGGGAACATATCCGTACTTTGCATACTGGATGTCAGCGACAGACCTTGGGTTACCTTGGCGCGGATGTCTTGAGTGGCTTCTTCATAGAGAATATTGCCGGATGCGCCTGCAACTGAATCTAATACTTCCACCAAAGGAACGCCGGCTGCGAAGAGGGTGGAAGTCGTACGCGCCCAACGGGCAATGGTTGCTTTACGGACGATGGCGCCAAAAACAGGGAGTCTCAAAATCAGAGCATCGATTCGTTTTTGGAAGGTAGGCGATTTTTCATGGAGTTTGTACAGGCCGAAGGCGGAAACAATCAAAAGGATGATCATAATCCAGCCATAGTCGACGAATAAATCGGACAAGCTCATGACGAGTTGGGTAAGGCTTGGCAGCTCTGCCCCCATATTGGCATAAACTTCTTTAAAGGCAGGCAGTACAAACATCATCATGATGAAGATAAGCGCAATTGCCACCACGATAATGGCAATCGGGTAGGTCAGTGCGGTTTTAACCTTTTTCTTAATGGCTTGCGTTTTTTCTTTATAGACAGCCAGTTTGTCCAATAGGCTTTCCAGTACGCCGCCGGACTCGCCTGCGCTAACCAGATTACAATAAAAGCGGTCGAAATATTTTGGATATTTGGAGAACGATTTACCCAATGCGCTACCTTGTTCGACATCGGAGCGAACCTGCATCAGCATTTCGGTCATGCTCGGATTGGAGTGGCCGCGCGCAACGATTTCAAAAGCCTGCATCAGCGGTAAGCCTGCCTTCATCATCGTTGCCAGTTGGCGGGTGAACACTGTAATGTCTTCTTGGGTAATACGGCGTTTGCGTGCGGTTTTAACTTTGCTGATACGCAAAGGACGAATGCCTCTGCGTTGGAGTTTCTTGCGTGCTTCTTCTTCGTCTTTGGCAACTACTTCACCACGGACAAGACGTTCGGTCTCGGTATTTTTTCCTTCAAAAGTAAAACGCTTGCCTTTGCTTCTTGAGCCGAACAGACTTCTTTTTTGCTCTGCTTGAGCCATGTGTTATCCCTTGTTAGTAAGAAATAAAGCGGACTGTTTCCCCGTGCCGCTTTATTTTAATTTTCGAAAATATGGCAGTTTAGTCATTGGTATGAGCAGTCACTTCTTCCAACGAGGTCAGGCCTTGCATGACTTTCATGAGGCCGGCGCGACGCAAGTCTACCATGCCTTCCTGATAGGCCATGTTCATGATATCAACTTCTGTACCGTTGTTCATAATGACTTTTTGCATTTCATCGCTGACCGGCATGACTTCATAAATACCGACGCGGCCTTTAAAGCCTTTGCCGCGGCAGCTGTCGCAGCCAACCGGGCGGTAGAGTTTCCAATCTTGAGCCAAGTCCGTATCGGTAAAGCCGGCTTTTTTCAATGCCGGAACCGGCGGGCGTTCAACTTCGCGTTTGCAGTTTGGACACAGTCTGCGCAACAGCCTTTGCGCCATAATCAGGCTGACCGAGCTGGCGATATTGAAAGGCGCTACGCCCATGTTCAAAAGGCGGGACAGCGTGGCCGGTGCATTATTGGTATGCAGGGTCGAGAAAACCATGTGGCCGGTTTGGGCGGCTTTAATGGCGATGTCGGCGGTTTCCAAGTCTCGGATCTCACCGACCATAATAATATCAGGATCTTGGCGCAAGAAGGATCGGAGTGCGGCAGCAAACGTCAGACCTTGTTTCTCATTGACGTTGACTTGGTTGACGCCCGGCAGGTTAATCTCGGCCGGATCCTCGGCCGTCGAAATGTTCACATCTTCCGTGTTCAAAATACTCAGGCAGGTATAGAGTGAAACGGTTTTGCCCGAACCTGTCGGACCGGTAACCAACACCATGCCGTAAGGGCGGTTGATGGCCTCAAGCAGCATTTCTTTTTGGAAAGGCTCTAAGCCGAGCTGGTCGATATTGAGCGATGTACCATCGGAATTTAGGATACGCATTACCACTTTTTCGCCAAACAACGTCGGCAACGTGCTGACACGGAAGTCAATCGGACGGCCGTGTTTATGGAAGGCAATTTGAATTCTGCCGTCTTGCGGAATACGTTTTTCGGAAATATCCAAACGCGCCATCACTTTGATGCGCGATGCCAACTGGCCGCGCACGGCGACAGGAGGCTGTACGACTTCACGCAATTGTCCGTCCACGCGGAAACGAACGCGCGCCATTTGTTCGTAGAATTCAAAGTGGATGTCCGATGCGCTCGCGTTCAGGGCATCGGATAAGGTTTTATGGATGAAGCGGGGGATAGGGCCGTCTTCAGCCTCTTCATTGTCGATATAAAGCGATTGCGATTGCTGCGTTGCTTCATGTTCGTCGTTGATTTCTTTCAGAATGGTGGTCGAACGTTGACCCAGCCATTCCAGCAATGAGCTGAGCTGGTCGTCTGGAACTACTACCAAGTCGACATTTAAACCTGAAGCAAAAGCAATTTTTTGAAATTTTTGGATTTGGGTCGGATCGGATACGGCGAAATAAATCTTGCGTCCGCGTTTGAAAATCGGAATGCAACGGTTTTGCACCATTTGCTCTTCCGTCAGAATGTCGCTGACTACATTATTGCGCGGGTAGTAGCGCAAATCCAAAAGGGGATAGCTGAATACGCGCGCAACCAACTCTCCCAAAGCTTTAGGGGAGATGATGCCGTCTGAAAACAGGTTGGGCAGGATTTCTTTGCCCGATTGTAAAAGGCTGTTGTAATGTTCCGCTTGTTGATTTGAGATGGTCTGGCTTTGAACCAAAACACGCAATAATCCGACACTCATTTTATTTTCCGTTTCTTGTGCAGTTTTCCCTTTAATTTAGAGGAAAGCCGTATTATTTTATCATTATTATGATTAAAGCATATATTTAATTATGCAAATCTGCTTAAGTTGCAAAGACATGCTTCTGCTTTAATTGTATTTTTATTTCAGACGGCCATTATAAAGCAAGGAGAATAGACGTTAAACTCGATATTTTTGGATTATGATGAAAAAACAACAATTTTGTCGTATGAATCCAATCAATAACGAAATTATATTTCATGTTGCTATTACTTGTTTGGAGATGGCAGAAAAGGTTGTTTTGATGGACAGACGGTTGGAATTTGAAATATGAAAAGGCCGTCTGAAACTGAGCAATCAGGTTTCAGACGGCCTTTTAGCTATTTAAATCCGATAGGATTGATTAGGCTTTGTTTTTCAGAAGGCCATGCAATTCCTGTACGCTATAAAC
>ERZ773035.2585-NODE-2585-length-11535-cov-15.774303_pt1 | contig 11535 bp, 10 predicted proteins | sample MGYA00511487_ERZ773035 | MGnify/ENA primary metagenome ERZ773035 (study PRJEB29015, sample SAMEA2737985) | human oral metagenome | biome: human oral; feature: human-associated habitat; material: dental | place: China | collected 2024 ...
GGGCGTGCTCGGAGGCGGCGGGCGGGAGCCGGGCGCGGTGAGGCGGAGCGGGGGCCGGGCGCGTGCGGGCCGTCAGGCCCGGCGGGTCAGGGCCCGCAGGGTGATGGCGAGTCCGACCGTCGTCCACACCAGCAGGACCACCAGGTCACGTGTGGAGGCCACGTAGGTCTGTGAGGCCAGGCCGGAGCGCAGCAGGTCGGCGGCAGGGCGCACCGGCAGCCAGTCGTGCACCGTCTGGAACCAGCCCGGCAGCTGGGAGACGGGGAAGGTGACGGGGGAGAAGAGCATGACGAAGAAGACCAGGATCTGCGTGAGCAGCTGCGCCAGCGTGGGGGCCAGGCTCACCGCGATCGCGTAGCCCACCGACGTCGCCATGAGGGCGACCAGGAACGAGGTGGATACGAGCAGCGGCCAGTTGACGTCCAGCGTCAGGTCAAAGCGCAGCCGGGCCACCACCACGGCCACCGCCACCCCGGGCAGCGCCACCGCCAGCCACATGGTCAGGTCGGCGGCCAGCAGGATCCCCCGGTGGACGGGCAGGGAGCGCAGGTAGGTGAAGGTGCCGTTGGCCCGCGCCACGCTCACGGCCTGGGGCACAATGACCAGCCCCACCGTCATGAGCAGTACCGTGGGGGCGCCGGTGGACAGGAACAGGGCGGTTCCGCTGGTGTCGGCGTCGATATTGGGGATGAGCATGCCGAAGCCGATGACGACCCCCGCGGCCAGGAGGGCCTGGACGACGACGACCAGGGGCAGCATGGGGCCCAGTGACCCCAGGTTCCAGCGCAGGATCATGGTGTAGCAGGTCCAGGTGCTAACACGGAGAGGATGGAGGGTGCTGCTGGGTACTGCGACGGGTTGTGCGGACATGAAGATTCTCCTTTTAATTGTGGTGGTATGTATTGAGGTAGCGGTCGGCCGTGGCCGACGACGGCGCCCTCAGGCGGCCCTGCGCCCCAGTCCGGCCGCCTCGTCGTCCTCGGCACCGTCCTCGGAGGTCAGGGCCAGGTAGGCGTCCTCCAGGGTGGCGGGGCTGATCGCGTAGGTCTCAATGACCCCCTCCGCGCGCAGGGCCGTGGCCCAGGTGACGCAGGCCGCGGCGGCGTCGGGGACGATAGTCAGCAGGACCCGCCGTCCGGCACGCACCGTACGCAGGGGCGTCGTGGGGACGGGGGGCGTGGTGGGGGCCGCAGCCGTCTCGCCGAGGCTGGTCGGGTCGGCCGAGCCGGGGGCCAGGTGGAGCTCCAGGCGCAGGCCGGTGGCCTCCCCGCGCAGACGTGCCGGTGAGCCGCTGGCCACCACTCGCCCGTGGTCGAGGATGACCAGCTCGTCGATAATGGACTCGGCCTCGACGACATTGTGGGTGACCAGCAGCACGCCCGCCCCGGCGTCGGCCCGACGGCGTACCGCGTCCCACAGCAGGCGACGGCGGGCGGCATCGACGTCGTTGGTGGGCTCGTCCAGGACCAGCAGGGGCGTGGGGGCGACTGCGGCCATGGCGAAGCCGACCAGGCGCCGGATCCCGCCGGACAGCCCCCCGCCCTCGGGCAGTGCCCGGCGGGTGAGCCAGGGGGTGTAGCCGAGCTCCTCGGCCACCGCCAGGGACGCGGCGCGGGCCTGCGCCGGGCTCAGGCCTCGCAGACGCGCGGTGATCTCGACGGCGTTCCTGGGGGTGAGACCGTCGATGGGGGTCTGGGTCTGCGGCTGGATGGCCACGGCCCGGCGGGCGGCGGCGGGGTCGGCCACGGCGTCGACGCCACCCACGTGGATGGACCCGGCGTGGGGGCGCAGCAGGCCCACGACCTGGGAGACGAGCGTGGTCTTGCCTGCGCCGTTGTGACCTAGCAGGCCCAGGACGGTGCCTGGCTCAATGGTCAGGGTGATGTCGTTGTTGGCCACGACGTCGCCGAAACGGCGCGTCAGACCGGTGATGCTCAGGGCGGGCGAGGACATGGGACCACCTTTCAGATACTCTTGGTATGTGGATACCGAGAGTATCTGAATCTGGGAGGGAGCGCAACCGGTGGACCTGCCCCTACGATCAAGAGGTGACCGACCTTCCCGATCCGATCAGCAGGCGCGACCGGCAGAGACAGACCCGCGAGGCCATCGTCTTCGCCGCACGCGCGGCCTTCGCCGAGGACGGCTACCACGGGGCCCGGCTCGACCAGATCGCCCGGGCCGCGGGCTTCTCCAAGGGGGCCGTGTACTCCAACTTCGCAGGCAAGGCCGAGCTGTTCCTGGCGGTCCTGGACAAGAACATCGAGGACTCCATGACCCGAGGCTGGAACGCCTATGACCAGGCCCCGGTGGACATCTCCGGCAATGACGAGATCGCCGCGGCCATCAAGGGCTTCGCCCTGGCCACTCTGGAGTTCATTGCGGTGGCCGCCCGCGACGAGCACCTCAGCGAGCAGGTCGCGCAGCGGCTCGACCAGGTGGTCGGCGTCTACGCCGCCGTCGTGGAGTCCTCGCGCCGCGCCTCGGCCGACCGGGCGGCAGAGCCCTCGGACGCCGGGGCCGGGGAGGCTGAGGTCACGAAGACGGGGGCCGGTGCCAGCGGTACCAGGCCCGGGACCGAGGAGACTGAGGCCACGGAGGCGAGGACTGGGGAGGCCAGGCCCGGGGCTGGTGGGGCCAGGCCCGATGGGGCCAGGCCCGGGGAGGCCGGTACCAGGCCCAGGGATCCGGCAGAGGGTGCGGGAAGCGGGAAGACGGAGGACCCCCTCACCAGCGAGCAGCTCGGGGCGCTCCTGGCCGCCCTGGACCAGGGGGCAGCCGTCCTGTCCCTGGCTGGCAGCACCGCCCTCGACCAGTCCCTCCTGCAGGCGGGGATACTCAGGCTGCTGGAGCCGGGGCGGGCGGCGGGGGCGGAACCCGCCTCTGACGGGGAGGGGGAGACGGCCCTCCACCACCGGGTCATCCGCGAGCGCGTCGCCCAGGCGCTCGCGGTCCGGGCGGCCGGGGAGGAGGAGCGCGGCGGACGGCCCTGAGGCCTGCGCGGCTGCCGGGTCGGGGCACCGGGCCCGACGGCGCCTGGACCCGTGCGCCCCAGGCGTCCTGAGCGTGAGTTAGCTTTGGGGCTGGGTGTGAGACCGTACCTGAGTGCGTCTCAGGCGCCCTGAGTGAGTTGGAAGCCCCGAACGGCCTCTGGGCTGCGTACGGCACCACGAGGCTCTCCGTGTACGCAAATAATGCTTGAGCTCTAAAGAGTCTTTTTAGTACATGTTTAGACTCTTCCGAGTGGGCGCACGTGGTGCGGTACGCTCGCTGCGAGGAGGACCGCCCGTGAATGACCCGTACTTCCCCTTCCGCCCCGACCTGTGGTGGCCTGACCTGTTCGAGCCGCTGAGCCCGGCCGAGCGCGAGGAGCTCATTGAGGGCCTGGCCGTCAACTGGCACGAGGGCTGGGTGCCCAACCGCGCCGACGTCGAGGACCATCTCGCTGTAGACAGGGGTGAGCTCACCGCCTTGCAGGCGGCTCTGCGGAGCGCCGACCGCGTCTCGGCGCCTGCCGCTCGTGGCTGAGCAGTCCGGCTGGCGTGAGTACTTCTACCCCGAGACGGTCGTCGAGCATCCCGGTGGTGTCGTCCAGGGGACGCTGCGCAACCTCCTGGGTGAGCGCGACGACGAGCGCCTGGCCGCTACCGAGTACCCCCTGGCCCGCTACCGCGCCCACCAGCTGCGCCTCGACCCCGCCCTGGTCACGCCCCCACCCGACCAGCGGCGCCCGGGCCCCACCCGGGGCACACCGCCGGCTACCGGGCGGCCCGGCCCCGGTGCACGTCGCACCGGCCGGGGCCCGACCCTGTAGGACGGGTGCCCCTGTCCTGGTCATCGAGTCCTGGGTGCGTGCCATGCACGCCCAGGGCCTGTCCGAGCGCGCCATCACCGAGCACGCCCGTCCCCGCCGGAGGCCGGTATAAGACCGGCCCCCACGACGTGGCATACTCAGGGGGCCTTCTCCGGCACCTCCTCCCGGAACACCCAGTGTCCTTGCCGGGGAGGCCTAGGAGCCAGGGAGGAGGTGGGGCCGTGTCCAAGTCACGAGGCAGGAGCCGCAGGGGCAAGAGAACGGCCCGGAAGGTGAGCGAGATCCTGAACAGTATCGCTCGCCTGGTCCGGGCCGTCAGTGTCCTTGTGGATGCCCTCGGCAGGTGGCTCAGCTGAAACCGCCCGCCAGGGGACCCATCCGGTTACCGCCGGGTGGGTCCCCACCATTATGTCCTACCGTGGTCACACGTGTCCATTACCCGGTCACCGGCGGACACCGGTCCGGGGCCTGCTACAGGGCCGGGCCCCGGCGGAGGCACTCGTCCGTGCTGACCACGCCCCGCCCAGCGCCACCACCACGTGGACCACGGGCACCACAGGTCCCGTGCGATGATGGGTGGGCCTTCCTTGATGCGGATCACCCCCGACACCTCCCGTTTGTTCGACGGGGTGTCGATCCACCGGAAGGAGGTGAGGGGACTGTGCGCCAGCGTCCGCCGCGCCACGCGGCTCCCAGGGGCCCAGGACAGCGCAGGACCCCGACGTGGTGCGAGATCGTTAGCGCGCTCGCAGCCGTCGCCGGGGTCCTGATCCGTTTGTTCGAGATCCTCGGGGCCTGAGCCCCTCGGGACCCATCCGGTTGCCGCCGGGTGGGTCCCCACCATTATGTCCCACCCTCCCACCGGTGTCCACCACCATCTACCGGTCCCATGGGGCGGCGCCCAGGGACTCGCGCACCGCCCTGCGCTCCAGGGCCTCGAAGACCGCCTCGGCCCGGGCCTCCTCGGCCAGGGCTACCCGCGCCCCGGTCAGGCGGGCGGCGTCCACCACACCCAGCCCCCCGGGGCACGACCCCAGCAGCTCGACCAGGCCCGCCACGTCCTCCACCACGCCCCATGCCTCGGCCCGCTCTACCGGCGGCACCACCACCGGCGGGCCCGACAGGACCCCCCACAGGACCCGGGACAGGACCGCGGCCCGCCCCGCACGCTCCCGGTCCTGCCCGTCCCACCCCGTGACCAGGACGGTGGCGATCAGCCCCCGCACCCACGGGCACGCCCCCGCCGCCACCAGGTCCTCATCCTCGACACCCATACCAGCCTCCTCGGAAACTCTCCCGGGCCCGCCCCCACGGGCGGACACCACCATCCTCACCCACCCCGCCACCGGGCCACCACCCCCTGTGGACAGGCCAGGCCCATGGGACCAGGTGCTCCACAGGCAGGCGGCCACCACCCGCCCCAGGACGACTCACAGGGCTACACTGCCCGGCCCCACCACCCGGCGGGCGCGCGCCGCTGGCCGGGTGGGGCATGTGGCAGCGGGCCCGTCAGGTACGGGCGGCCTGGGCCCTCTCGGCGACCTCGTAGGCAATGTACCGGTGGCGGGGCAGGAGCAGACGTGCGGGGTAGGTGCGCTCCAGGAGCTCAATGACCTGCTCGACAGAGGTGTACCCCGCGGCGTCGAACAGGCGGACGGCGTCGTCGGTGTCGCGCTGGCCGCGTCCTGAGAAGATCTTCATGGCCAGCAGGTACTCCGGTGAGGGGACCTGGACCAGGAGCGACTCGGACCTAAGGACGGTGCGTGGGGACTTGTCGGTGCCGGGCATGAACCCTTTAGCGGCGTCGTTGAGCCAGTCCCTCTGGAGCCCGTGCGCCAGGGCGATGACCTCGGCGGTCTCGCGTACGACGGAGCCGGGCCTGAAGACCGCGTCCAGGTCGCGGGTGGTGCGGGTGGTGTCGTAGGCCAGGGCCATGGCCGCCCCGCCCACGACGAACAGCTGGGCCCTCTGACCCCGGGCGGCCAGGCGGTCGGACAGCTCGGTCAGGAGGGCGCGGATGTCGTCGGTGGTCAGGTCCGGCCCGGTGCGGGTGGTCATGCTCGCCCCAGGGCCCGGTGGGTAATGAACACGCCGTGGCGGCGGAAGGCCTTAGGGCCGTGGTGCGTGGCCTCGTGGCGATCCATCTCGAGCAGGTCGGGGTACCAGGTGGTGGTACGCGCGGGGTCCCCGGCCCAGGCGGGAGCCTCCCAGCCGTCGCGCTCGGCGAGGTGCTCGGCCAGGGCCGCCAGGGCGGCGTCGACCTGCTGGGCGCCGGTGGGGGCCGGTTCCTCGGCGAAGACCCGAGCGGCCTCCTGGGCCCCGCCCCAGCGCAGGGTGGAGGTGTAGTCGTCCAGGGTCTGCAGGACGCAGAAGCGCCACAGGTCGTCCAGAGTGTCGCCACGGGCCAGCATGGCCGGGCACCAGGCCGCGTTGCCGGCGGCGGTGTGGACCATACCCCGCTCGTCCGGGACGAGCCGGGGCTCAGGGGCGGTCCTGGCCAGGGCGATGAGCTCACCGACACTGAGGAACCCTCCCCGGTCACCCTCTGCCACTCCCACGATCCCCTCCTGGTGGTTACGGTCCCGACGCTCTCCTGGTCCCCGAGGGTACCCGAGGCAGAGCACCCGTCGGGGTCTCAGGACGCCGGGGTTTCTCCTAGTCCTCGAGGGCACCCGGGGCAGGGTATTGCGGGCTTCTCGGCCTGGTGCCGGGAGCGCCTGGTCCCTGAGGGTACCCGGGGCAGGGACCGCCCTCGACCAGGTCCTGGGCGCTGGCCAGGGCGTCGGTGTAGCTGGCGGGCAGGTGCGCGGAGACATAGGTGTCAGCCGCCTTCTGGGTCGTAATCGCCTCGAACCCGGTCAGACGCCAAATATTGCGACAGCCTCGGCGGTCGGGGGAGGGATACTTGGATCGATGATGTCCTCGATGGTGATCTCATTCTCGATCGGGACACCGAGGCGCTCTGCCAGAACGGCTCGCGTCGTCTTGGGGCCTGGGTAGCCATCGACATCGACCACGAGCGGGTAGCCCAGAGCGGCGACCTCGGGGAAGTTGTCCTCGACGTCCCACCAGGCGGTGATGTCACCGTCTCGTGTGAAGTGGCCCTCAAGGACGCTGGCGACCTGGGCGCGCGTGGGGCCGGAGCCGATGTACAGCGTGTACTCGGTGCCGGTATCCCAGTCATCGGCGTCCATGTCACTCATCACGTCTCCAGCGTAGCTCCTGGTCGTCCGGCAGGAGAACCACGACCTCGTCTACCTGGTCCCCGCTCTGGGAGAGCACAGACAAAGCACCGGATCATCCCCGCTTGCTCAAGGTCAGTGAAGCGGGGCCCATTCCCGGGCGTTCTGGACGTCTACCAAGGACGTCGGCCTCTTATTTCAAGGCTGGCCCAGGGGGATTCCCCGCTTCGCAGCTGACTCTACACCGGATCATCCCCGCTTGCACAGGGTTAGCGACACGCGTGTCACCGTCGCGCTCGACGGCCGGGGACCATCCCCGCGCAAGCGGGGTTAGCTGGCTCCGCAAGATAGTTGCCTGGCTCTTCGCCGGATTATCCCAGCTCGCGCGGGGTTAGCTCCGGGACTGGGTTGCGGCCCTGCTCCCAGCTCGGATCATCCCCGCCGCGGGGTTAGCCCCAGGGCCGTACCAGGGCTACGTAGTTGGGCGGATTATCCCAGCTCGCGCGGGGTTATCGCCGAGGCGGGCACGACCCAGTTGCGGTCGATCGGATTATCCCAGCTGGCGCGGGGTTATCCTTGGGGATCCTTGGGATTCCAACGGTCCTGAAGTCTACCAGACCCCGGTTTCCCTCACTGCCGACCCGGCGCCCGCTCGGTGGCACTGCGGTCGCACCGCCGACTGGCCGCGACAGATCGTGACTGCCTCGGCAGCCTGATTGGTGACCTGGTCGGGGTGGCGCCCGGCAGCCGCCCGTCGCCACCAGCCGTAGCCCGGCCCAGGGCCTGCTGCCCCGCCCCGCATCTGGGGTGCTATGGCACCGCCAGCCCGCCTCGCCCCGCACCTGGGGTTCTATGCACGGCCCCGGCGGTGGTGGGCGGACGGTTCTGTCGCAGTCTGAGGATCAGAGCCGACCCCACCTCGTTCTCACCTTTGTGCACCCAATGTCCACGCAGGTCAGGGGCCTGGGGCCCGGCGCGGCAGAGAGTGCCCACTGCTCTGATCCTCAGACTGCGACACGCACACGAACCGGGCCAGCAGACAGGCGGCAGACCATCCAGGAGACCGCATAGAACCACCCGAGTCCGCGCCACGAAAGACCAGGAACCCCCACCCTCGTAAATCGATCTCGTCCCGCTCGCGCTATAGGCGAGGGAGAAGTCGCAAGAAGGGGTGTGGCCTGTCTCGCCGTCGCCTGTGCCGGGTAGGCGAGGGGGCGTAGGCGCCCGACATGACCGTGCCCTGCTCGTAGAGGATGTCGTAGCGCACCGCGGTATCTACCCGCTAGGGGCCGTGCCGTACTGTCCGGGACGCCGCGGCCGTCCACCTTCCCTGGGAGTCTGTAGACCGATCCCTCCCCGTTGGCCTTCCTGCCCATCGGCGCCCCTATCCTTCCGGCACCAGTGCAGCAGTCGGTGCAGCAGTACCTATCGCGCTATGGAGTCTATAGAGCGCTACAGGGTGCTGAGTAGGGTGGGAGACGGGCGGGACACCAGCGTCTACCTGGCACCCGGGCGGTGCCCCCCGTGGGGCTCGAACCCACGACCTTCGGATTAAAAGTCCGCAGCTCTGACCGACTGAGCTAGAGGGGCGTACGGGGTCGGAGGTGGGCCGACGCCGGTGCGGGCCCAGCATAGCGAGCTTGACGTAGTGCCGATAGTGGTCCGTTGGCGAGCTCACCGTTCTGCCAGCAGGCTCACCACCCAGGCGGCGGGCTCCGGACTGCCACGTCCTCGATCGGGATGAGGGCGGCAGGCTTACCGCCCGGCCAGCAGGCTGGCGGCGGCCGGTGTCAGCGACCTGGGCGGCCGCGCGCTCCAGACCGGCGTGCTCCAGACCGGCGTGCTCCAGACCGGCGCGCTCCAGACCGTCACACGGGTGGCGTCGGTATGGGAGTCTACCCTACGCGGTCTCATAAAGTGAGACGTTGTGCGAGGTGCTGTGCAGGTAGCCACTCCTCTAGTAGCGTGACCTGTAACCTATTCGTCGCGGTACGTCGCCGCTGGTTGAGAGGGTTAGTGCCATGAGGAGAGTCGTCGTTGCTGTCGCTGTGGCCGTCCTGGGTGTGGCCGGATGCGTCGGTGTCGGTACCAGCGTCGGTGTCGCAGCGGCTACGCCGACGCACCCGGACGTCGTGTCCGGCTGGTGGCAGCCCGGAGGGGAGCCCAGGCCGCGTAACTGCTGGTACGTGGACCGCTTCCACAGGGCCTGCCTGCTGGGCGACGGCGGATCGGTCTCCGCGTGAGCCTGCTGTCCCGCCTCGCCCCAGGGGCCCTGGTAGGGGCCGCGCTGCTGGCCTCCTCCTTTCTGGGCTCGAGCGTGTCGGTCTCTGTCAGGGACCGGTTGGAGGGGGTGCGGGACACTCCTGTCGATATCGTCGTGACCTCCCGGGATCCGGTGACGGTCCTGGGGGGTCACCGGTACCTGGCCCCGGACGCCTGGATGACCCAGGGGAGCGTGACCCCTGACCAGGTCCGGGCCCTGCGGGACATCCCGGGGGTGGAGGTCGCCGCCCCGGTCACCGTGGTCGACCTGGCCGACCAGGACACGGAGCAGGTCGTGAGCGCCTGGGTGCCCCGGCCCGCCGCCGACCAGGACGGCGACCACCTGCGGGCCTGGCGCGTCCAGGTCACCGTGTCGGTCACGGACGGCACTGGTACCAGGGTCTCCGCCCCCTCCACCCTCCTTCTCGCAGCCCAGGGCAGGAACATGCTCCTCGCCCCTGGTACGCGCTCCGCCATCAACCTCCTGTCAGGAGACGAGCTGGGGCAGCTGGTCCCCGTGGTCACCGACCAGGGCGTAGCCCTTGAGCCGCTGACGGCCCCGGGCCTCTCCTCGGCCGCGATGACGGACGTGAGCCGGGCATCCATCGTCGCCCTGGACCCGGCCTCCGAGGCCGCGCTCGCCAGGGCCGGCGGCGACGAGGCCCTGGCGGCCTCCATGGACTCCCTTGCCAGGGCCGCTGCTGACCCCGGTGCCTTCGTACAGTGGGCACGGGACACCTGGCGGGGGGACGGCTCGGGCCCGAGGGCGGACGACCCCCTGAGCCTGGACGGTCCCTGGCTCCTGTCCTACGGGTACCCCGTGCCAGCCCTGGTCGCGGACTCGGGCCTGCCCGACATGACGGTGAGCGGGCAGGCCACCGAGCTCGACACCACCGGGACCTCCCTCACCGAGGACGACACGGACAGGGCCTACCGCTGCCCACCGGTCGCGGGTGAGGACTGCCGCTACCTGACCGAGTCCGCAGCCGACCGGCTCCTGGCCCTGCCGGGGCACGAGGTCGCCACGGTGCCCACGACGTCGCCCGCCTACTTCTGGCTCACCCCCGCACACCCCCTGGGGGTCGGCGCCCCGTCCCAGGTCGTGACCTACGGGACCATGTCCTACGGGGACGTCACCACCGACTCCTCGAGGACCGCCACCCGCAAGGAGCCGGCGCCCCTGTCCGCCGTCGACACCACCAGCCCCGGCGGCGGTCCCAGCCTGCGCTACGCGGCCGTCGCCGGGATCACCTCCTCGGAGTGGCGAGAGGAGATCTACCGGGTCCGGGGGCTGGTCGGGGGCGCCTACCGCAAGCCGGGCATGATCTCAGCGGGCCTGTACCCGGTGACCTCGGGGTCCCTACCGGGCACGGATCCGCTGGCGGCCTCCACCCTGAGGACCAGCCAGGGGCCGGTCGCCCAGGACATGTCGGGTACCGGGGCCGTCACCTCACCGGCGGGCGCGGTCATCCCCGACACCGCCCTGGACGACCTGGCCCTGGACGGGACCCGGCTGCCCGCCGGCATGGTGCGCCTGCGCCTGGAGCGGCCCGACGGCGGGGCGGCCAGCGAGGACGACCTGGAGCGCGTGGCCGCCCGGGTCGCCGACATGGGCCTGACGCCGACGGTCGTGACCGGCTCCTCGCCGGTGGAGGTGTCCGTGGAGCTGACCGGTTCCATGACCGGCGCCTGGCACGGTACCGCCACCCAGCAGTGGACCGAGCTGGGGGCGGTGGCCCGCGTGGAGGCCGCCTCGTCGTGGACCACCAGGATGCTGACCGTCGTGTCAATGCTCACCTGTGGCCTGCTGGCCCTGGTCGTCGAGGGGCAGGCCTCCGCGGCGCGGGTCCTCCGGGCCCGGGTCCTGGTCCAGTCCGGCTGGTCCGGGCCCCGTCTGCGAGCCCGGCTCCTGTGTGCTCGTCTGCCCGCCCTGGCAGCCGTGCTCCTGGGCGCGGCGGCGGCCTGTGCCGTGAGCGCGACGCAGGGGAGCAACCCGGTGGTCCTCGTCCTGGCCCCCGCGGTCGGGCTCGTCTACGTGCTGGGGGTGGTGGTGTGGGTCCTGTGGGACGCCGCCGCCCTGCGTCCCCAGCGCACTGGGGCCCGGGGCCGGAGGGGCCTGACGGGGCGGGGTAATACCGACGCCGCCGGAAGGTCTCCGCGGGGGTCGCAGGAGTCTCCGCAGGCGGGCCGGCTGCGACTGCCGGGGCGGGGGCCTCGCACCGTCCGCGCGCAGGCCCGGTCACGGTGGAGGGTCGCGAGGCTCCGGGCGCCTCGTGC
>ERZ773035.2587-NODE-2587-length-11532-cov-61.573843_pt1 | contig 11532 bp, 16 predicted proteins | sample MGYA00511487_ERZ773035 | MGnify/ENA primary metagenome ERZ773035 (study PRJEB29015, sample SAMEA2737985) | human oral metagenome | biome: human oral; feature: human-associated habitat; material: dental | place: China | collected 2024 ...
GCCCCGGCGACGCGCCCCGCGCCCGCCACCGACGCGGATCCGCCCGCGATCCCGCACGACCTCCTGCGCACGTACGGGCGGCATCTCAGCCCTCCCGAGCCCCCGCATAATCGTATGCATCACCACATGCCGTAGGCAAGCGAGGGGCTGCCGCCAGGCGAGGACGGCAGATCAGGATATATTTCTTATGGAAGTTCCGGTCGGGTGAGGGGTGCTAGTGCTACAAATCAGAGCATCTTAGGATCACTTGACCCAGCGGAAGACGTGCTCGACGACGCTGCGGGCGGCCGACTTGGTGGCCTCTGCGACCAGGTCGTTCTCGCCGACCTGCGAGCGCCTCTTGACGACGATCCACTCGACGCCGGAGAGGGAGGGGTCGCCGGCGACCTCCGGCCTCCTCCCGACGCCGACGTGGCCGGCGTCGGCCCAGACGCGCTCGTCACCCTCGTGCACGAGGTCGGGGACCTGGTCGAGGTCGTGGGCGTTCGCGGCGTCCATGCGCACCGAGTGCGGCACGCCCGTCTCGGCGCCCGCGCCCACCCCGAGCTCGTGCCCGAAGTGCCAGTTCTGCCCCCTCTTGGCCTGGTGGGCGTCGGGATCCCGCGCGCCGTCGGCGTTTCTCGCCGGCGGCGGGCTCTCGACGAGGGTGGCGTCCACGATGGTACCCCGGCCTGCGGCGAGCCCTCACGCCAGCCTCGTCGCAGGCCTGCTTGATGCGGCGCAGACCACTACCGAATGCCTCGATGCAACCGCTGCGGAAGAGGGCGTCGTACATACCCACGCGAGTCACGCGAGGTAGCCGTGGAGTCTCCTGGTGGACATGTCACGGAACTTGGCGAGAAACGCCTCGGGTGCCGAGCGGGTCGCGCATCACGAGGTCGGGCGGTGCCCTCGGTCCCGAGGACGCGAAACTCTGGTGCGCCGCCACGCCCATCTCCGCGAGCGCGCGGACGCAATCGGGCGGCAGCTCCTCCGCCATCGCCTGCGACAGCAGCCCAGGCATCCTCTCCCGCTTGTCGTCGCGCATCGTGCGGACGATTGCCTTCAGCCCCTTCGCAGACATGCCGCCTTCCTCACCTCCGGGTGTGGGAGAGACATACGACTGTGGGGTCAAAAATATCAAACGGGGGTTAACGCAGCCTTCATGACAAAAAACTAGGGCAGGACCGCCTTCGCAACCCCGCCCCGCAAAACCCGAAGGTTTTTTGTCTGGTTCCATTATGGGTGATTACACCCAGTTGTCGAACACCTTCGCAAGAAATCTGTAAGTGGATACCACGCAATCGGTGTTCGTGTACCAGTCGGCGTGCTTGACGGCACGATGCTTGAGGGCATCGACCAGGCCCCTGCACATCTCCCTCGTGTGGGAGCCCGCGACCATCTCCCTGTAGGCGAACGCCATCATCGTTATCTGCTGGACGCGCGGGTTGGCCATCTTCGCTCGCCTCGCACGCCTATTGATGCCCATCTCGTCGAGCGCCAGCGCGACCTCTCTCGGGGTGCGGATGGTGCTTGTCTCGCCTGGCGCGAAGCCGTTTATGATGTCGGTAGAATGGGCGCAGGCGTTCCTCACGGCTTGGGCTTGCCTGAAAAGGTAGTGCTCGCTTCTCATCCGCCGGTCCTTCCACCTATCTGCGCAGAAGAGATAGAAGTTGATGAAGCCCCCGAAGGAAAGTAGCTCGATGAGGACCCATACGGGCTTCTCGTCGTCGTACTTGCGGGCCATGCCCCCGCTGTACCTATCCCTCTTCAGCCGCTCCATCTCCTTCTCGCGAATCGATCGGTTCCTCTCACTCAGGCTTTCCAGGTAGTCGGCGACGATCGAGTAGCCGTCCTCGTCTGCTCGCTCGGTGACCTCGCGCATGAGCCTGACCTTGGCAAAGTGCTCGATGTCCAGCGTCATCGGGAGCAAGGTGTACCTGAGCATGTGGTCGATGGCCGCGAGATCCCGCAGATGCCCGAAGTCGAGACCGACGTACTCGCTGTCATGCGCTCCTCCGATGCGCTTTTCAAACAGGACGCGGTAGGCCGCGAGCTGCCTGTTACCGGGTCTGCCCGAGCCCCTCGACCTGCACCTCTCCTTCGCCGCCCTGACGTCGCTGTCCCCCTCGACGCGCGCGCAGGAGTCGGGGCCCGTGGTGGCCGGGCTCGGTGCCGGTATCGCGTACCCTCATAGGGCGGCATGAGGTCGAGATTGCGAGGACCTGTCAGCTGCTCTCGTGCGAAGGGTACGGGTGCCCGTGAGGCGGGCAAAGGTCGACGCGGCGGCCGTGGGGAGGTGCGAGCACATGCGGAGCGCAGGTGGGGTCACGTTGCGAAGGTGTGGGGAGGTCCCCATGAGAACGCCCGCTCACCTGCCTTGCAGCTTATGCACGAGCTCGGCGAACTCGTCGCGCCTCTGGGCTGGGGTGCGCGAGTCCTCGCTGGACTCCCTCATGGCGTTTGCCGCGATGGCGCCGAGGGCGCCAAACGAGCGTCCCAGCGCGGCCTTGAGAGGCGAGAACTCAAGGCGATACTTCGTGCCGTTCATCTTGATGGAGTCACCGCTCCACGTCTTGAGCTTCGCTTCCACCTCGCCTATGGGTGCACGATCGAACTCGTTGCCCTTGTTGTCAAAGAGGATGAGCTCGCCTGAGCCATCGATGCCTATGAAGCCGTTTGTCGCCCGTTGCCTGATGCCTTGGACTATGTGCATGCCGTCGCACCAGAATTGCCAGTCGCCCCTGTTGTCTGCCATGGAGTTCCTCCTGAGGTCGTCTGTTGACAAGAAGTGAGCCACGTGCTAGCAGAGAACTATACCGTAGATGGCATGGCGGCATGCCAGCTGCACAATATACGATGCATTCTGCAAAGGAGCGCACCCGGTGGGGAGGTGTGTCTTGCGGGGCACGGTGCACCGGACGCCTCCCGAAGTGCTGGGGGGGCGGTTGCCCCTGCCGTGAGGCTGGGGGGCCGACAGAGGGGGGCGTGGGTGACGACTTTGGCAGGCGGGGCATCGACAGCCCCTCCGACAGGCGCTATCTGCTGTAGCTCTACCGTACGGGCATCACGGCGATCACTGCGCGATGGGTGGAAGGCGGGTGTGCGAAGTCCGTCGAGCGCATGGTCACGCTCATCTCGGGCTGCATCTCCAAGGCGTGGCGTGAGTGGCGTGAGGCGCTTGGACATCGGCCATCGGCGGGGCTGGGACAAGCCGCCTTTGTCGGCAGGCGTCTTTCCACCATGTGCATCTGGCCATTGGGAGGCGCGAGGCAGGTCAGTCGCCCTCCTCCAGATACCTCCTTGCAGCCCTCTCGTCCGCGATCATGTACGTGCGCCAGCGGTTGGAGCCCTGTGCAGCCAAGATGCCATCGCTTACCAGATCGCCGAGCAGCTCGCTTGTCCGTGACGCGCCCAGCCCGGTTGCCTCCATGATCGCCGCCCTGCCGAGCGGCTCTGCGGCTGATGCGATATGTTGAACTATGTGGCGCTTTGTGCGATCGGTTGCCTTCGTCCGATTTTCGCGTCTGCTTCGTTCGAGTTTCCAGATGAGACGAGCTCTACGTGCGAACCTGGACGGTGAAACGCCACACGCGTGGCGTTGCCCTCTTGGAAGTACTCGAAGCTCACGCCGGCCTCGTCGCAGGCCTGCTTGATGCGGCGCAGACCACTACCGAATGCCTCGATGTAACCGCCGCGGAAGAGGGCGTCGGCAATGCGTGGGTTTCTGTTCTGTGGCGTCCTCGCCACTCCCTTGAGGTAGTCGTCTGGTGTGGTGCCTGCAGGGAAGAGGCCGGGATTCGTGATCTGTACCGTGTCCGTAAAGATATCGATCATCACGTGGCTGTCACCTTGATGCTCTTTGTGTTATCGGAAGCCCCGCGTTATGAGAAGCCGCCAGGCAAGCCCGCAGGTCGCGGGCTTTTTTGATGCCCGACGGCTTCGCATAACGTGACCGTGCATCCATAATCGTTCCCGTATGTCCGACATCGAGACTGAGGAGGTCAACATGGACGTACGGGAGTTCGAGGAGTTCGTGCCGTGCGTGATTGAGCGCATGCGCGCGGACGGCTGCGCCGAGGGCCCCATCGGCACGGCCGAATGGGTCCTGCGGTGGTTCGCGGAATTCTGCCGCGAGGAGGAGGTCGGCGACGTCGGTGATGACGCCGTCGCCGACTTCTGTGCCAGGCGCTTCGGCTTCGATGCCGGCGATGCGAAGCTGCCGACGCGGACGGCGTTGCGCAAGCTGCTCCTCACTGCGATGGAATCGTGCCGCACCGGGTCGTACCGCAGGACCCACCAGCCAGGCGTCGTCCACGAGGTGCCGGAGTGCATGAGGGGGGTGTATTCCCTCGTCATCACCGACTTCGTCGGCGAGCAGCGCGAGACCGGCCTGAAGACCAAGGAGCGCAAGGCCTGGATGGCGGCGAAGTTCCTGACGTTCGTCGCGGAATCGGGTGTGGGCGACATCGCGCGCTTGCGCATGGAGGACGTCGACGCGTTCGTCGGGTCGCTCTCCGGGTACGCGCCCGCCACGCTGCGCTGCTTCAAGGGGACGCTGCGGGAGCTGCTCGACTGGATGGCGGGGCGCGGGATGGTGGGGCTCTCGGGGCGCATGGCGTTCCCCGTGCCCAAGGGGAGCAGCCGCTCGACGGTCCTGTCCTACTACACGAAGGACGAGGTGGAACGCATCGTCGCCGGCATCGACGCGTCCACGAGGAGGGGCAAGCCCTGCCTGCTCGTCGTCGCGCCGCTCGCGCTCGCCGGAATGCGGGCGGGGGACGCGGCGAGCCTCACGCTATCCGACATCGACTGGGACGCGGGCCTGATCCGCATCGCCCGGCAGAAGACCGGGGAGCCCCTCGACGTCCCGATGCCCGACGAGGTGCGCCGCCCGCCCGTCGACCACATGCGCAACGCCCGCCCCGACAGCGCCAGCGGCCCCGACCACCTGCTCGTCACTGTGAACGCGCCCCACACGCGCATGCGCGGCGCCGGCACGCTCGGGCGCATCGTGGGCCGGTGCATGGAGGCCGCCGGGGTCGAGCCCGGCAGGCGCCGCCACGGCCCACACTCCCTGCGCCACTCGCTCGCGACCAACATGCTCGCCGCCGACGTGCCGGTGAGCGCCATATCCGACGTGCTCGGGCACGGCAGCGTGAGGACTACCGAGACCTGCCTGACCGTCGACCTCGCGCACGCCCGGGACCTCGCGTCGGGGGTGCCGCCATGATGTTCGACAGCAACCATTCCCCCGACTGGGTCCCCAACATGGACGGGCCGTTCGCGGAGGAGCTGGCGGCCTACATCCGGCACAGGCGCGCGCTGGGCTACCAGTACGCCGAGCCGGTCTGCCACGCGCTCAAGAAGACGGGCCGGACGTTCGCCGAGATGGGCTGCGACGGCACCCGCATCACCCGTGAGATGGTGGACGCGTGGTGCTCCGCGGGGGAGGGCCAGACGCGCGCCACGCTCGGGAAGAGGCGCACTGCCCCCGACGGCCTCGCCAAATACCTGATCTCGAGGGGCTGGGAGGACGTGGCCCTCTGCGAGGAGGGCGGCGCCCTCGGCAGCTCGTTCGCCCCGCACGTCCTCGGGCGCGACGAGGTGGCCCGCGTGTTCCGCGCGGCCCGGGCGTCGGCGGCCGGCGAGCGCGCCCACTCCTGCTACGCGGCGATGTGTCTGTGCCACGCGTGTGGCCTGCGCCGCTCGGAGGCCGGCAACCTGCGCGTGTCCGACTTCGACCCCGGCGCCCGGGCGGTCGCGGTCGAGCATTCGAAGAACGACGTGTCGCGCCTGGTCGCGATGTCCGAGTCGACCGCAGAGGTCCTGGCCGAGCACGCCGCGATGCTCCACGACCCCGCCCCCGGCGCCTTCCTGCTGCGCGGCCGGCACGCGCCCGGGACCCGGGGCGGGTGGCCCTGCCCGTTCTGGCACGACTGCCTCGATGCCGCGGGCGTGGTCCCCCGCGCCGACGGCAGCCGCCAGCGCCCGCGCGACCTCCGGCACACGTTCTGCGTCCGCGCGCTGGAGAAGATCGCGGAGGGAGGCCGCGACATACGCGCCGCGCTGCCCCTCCCCGGCGCCTACCTCGGCCACAAGGGCATCGTCGAGACGGAGTACTACCTGCGCCTCGTCGAGCCGGCGTACCGCGAGGTGTCCGACGCGGCGGCCGGTGGCTTGCCGGACTTCTACGGGAGGGGGAGCCATGGGCGAGGGCAGGCGGGACTTCGGGTACTACGCCGAGCGCTTCCTGGGCGACTACCTGACGGCGAGGAAGGGCTGCTCGGCCAAGACGGTCTCGTCCTACCGCGACGCGATCGTCCTGCTCATGGGGTTCATGCGGGGGCGCTGCGGCGGGCGCTTCGGGCTGGCCGACATCGACGCCGGGGCCGTCGGGGCGTTCCTCGACCACCTCGAGGCCGACCGGGGCAACTCGGTCGCGACCCGCAACCAGCGCCAGGCTGCCGTGAACTCGTTCCTGTCGTTCGTGCGCACGCGCGAGCCCGAGCCGTGCGGCCAGTACGCGGCAGTCCTCGACATCCCGAGGAAGAGGCCGCCCAGGCCGGCGATTGCGTACCTCACCGTCGCAGAGGCGGGGGGCCGCTCGCCTCGATCGACGAGTCGGACCGCCGGGGCCTCCGGGACAAGGCCATGCTCGCCTTCCCCTGCGAGACCGCCGCGCGCGTCGACGAGCTCTGCGGCTGCCTTTCCCGCCAGCTGCGCCTCGAGTCGGCGCCCTACGCGGGGCCGCGCGGCAAGGGCGGCAAGGCGCGCAACGTGCCGGTCACCGAGTCGTTCGCCGAGCTCGTCGGCGACTACGCGGGGGCGCTCGGGATCGGGGGCGGAGACGAGCCGCCGCTCGCCAACCGGTACGGGAGACCGCTCACGCAGAAGGGCGTGGCCTACGTGCTCGGCAAGCGCCTGGCCGCCGCCGCGTCGATGCCGAGCATCGGGCGGAAGGGGATAACGTGCCATTCCATGCGGCACTCGCGTGCGACGCGCCTGCTTGAGGCGGGGGTGAACCTGATCTACATCCGCGACATACTGGGGCACGCGTCGGTCACGACGACCGAGATATATGCCAAGACCAACCCCGAGCTGAAGCGCAAGTACCTCACGGAGCACAGCGCCACCTACTCGACGGGCGAGAGGTACACGCCCGAGGAGAGGAACGACCTCGTGAAGTGGCTGAAGGACAACTTCTAGGCCACTGAGTTATGCGAAGCCGTCGGGCATCAAAAAAGCCCGCGACCTGCGGGCTTGCCTGGCGGCTTCTCATAACGCGGGGCTTCCGATAACACAAGTTATCAGCATATGCTGATAAGCGGTGACAGAAGGCATTGATGACCGCCTCGCGGATGGCCTCACGTGGAATCTCAGGGATCTCCTCGCGTGTCGGGCTGCCGTCAATCACGATGCGGCGACGGATATTGGAGTTGACGTAGTACTCTGCCTTGTCGATAAGCTCAAGCACAGGGGCATCTTCCTGCTGAAGATCAAGGATGTTGACGCGATCGTTACCGGCGAGCACCCCCATGGTCAGACGTTTGTGGGAGGGTGAGCGGCAGAATAGCACGGTCGCGGCATTCGTGAGGCGCCCATCGCGCGCGAGTCCGAGGCGCTCAAGCACGTTGGCAGCATCAGAAGACCCGGCATACGTCGTGAGAATGCGATTCTTCTTGATGCCCACATCGATGTACGCATGGAGAAGCGCTGCGCTGACATCGGACACAGGACAATCCGAGAGGCGCGTATCCCATGGCACCTCCCTGTCTATGGCCGCAGCGAACATGCGCTTGACTTGCGCAGGTGTCATGAGCACATCCTCATCGGCACGGCGGATGCGGTAGCGCCCCTCGCAGGCGTACGGCGTTTCGTCCCCCTCGAAGTCGATGCGGATGTACGTCTTGCCGCTGTCCTCACATTCCGTGCGTATCTGTGGCGTGATCCTTGGCTCGATCTTGGATCCAATCTCTTGGCTGATGGAACGCAGCGTCTTGTCCGAGACATCTTGGCCCATGACCTCCCCGTCGTTTCGTACGCCAAAGTAGAGTACGCCGCTGCCGTGCTTGTTGAGGATCGATGCGATGGACTCCATGGCTTCACGATGTTCACCCGTAGACCTCTTGAACTCCACTTGCTCTGATTCGGCTCCAAGGTTCATGTCCTACGCTCCCTTCCCGCTGACGATAGCCTCATGGGCAGGTGGCCGCTTGCACGCCTTGAGACCAGGGATGGCTTGCCGTCTGGTAGTGAGCATCGATGATACCTTTGATTTCTTGGCGTCCAAGTAATCGGGATGACGCGTTGTTGCCCGCAAAGAGAGGGTCCCATTGCCTTCTGGAGCTCTTCGGGGGTTTGTGTGGGTTGTTGCCTCGGCGGAGACGCCAACCTAGCGGCGGCTCCGCTCGTGCAGAGCCTGTTTTTCCGACCAAGGGGGAGGTGGCCACCGAGGGAGTGCCGCCGGCACGTCATGGTGGTTGGAGCGCTCGTGCCACCCGACGCGGCTCGCGTCGCAACTAGTGTCGCAACAGTGTACACAAGTGCCCCAAAACAGCACCGAGGGGCCATTTTAGCCGATCTGTGTACACTCCTGCGTCCCTACGTCTGTCCACAACGGCGCAACAGTGTACACGAATGCCCCAAAACGGCGCCGTGAGGCACTTTTCGTCAATTTGTGTACACTCCTGCGTCTCCACGACCGCTCGCGCGACCGGGTGGGGTCATGGGTCCCACGACATCGACGGCCCCATGGCTCCCGTGATGTCAGGGCTCTTGGATCTGAGGCCCACGCCGCCAGGGCAGTGACGCGACCACCCACCCACACGAACTCACGAAGCCTCCCTTTTGGCCGCCTGATTGACACTGGGAAGCGGGTGTCCGAACGAGTTGTGCGTGACGTATGGAATGTAGTTATGATGTTGTATCTGTCGTATGCTCATGGACATCAAGAGCCCTTTGAGCTGTGAGAAGGATTGATCATGGGCAGAGAGATGCTGGGGACGATGCGACGTGTCGCAAGGGCATCTCTGGCTTTATGCTCGTTATTAGCGATGGCCGCCCCGAGCTGCCCGCTAGGGGCGGTGGCGCAGGCCGCCACCGGGCAGGCAGGGGCAGATGCCATCGCCTGCAAGCTTGTGGCGGGACAGGCGCTGACGTTTTGCATAGCCGCTCGGCATTTGCCGCCGATGTGTGGAATGGCATGTTTGATGATGGCTTGCTCACAAAGGGGCCATGGCCGAGTCTGAGGCTCTCGGCATGCCATATGCGGCAGGGAGGGGGGACATGAGGTCAGAAAGCCCATGCGTTCGGAGCGGCCATAGGGTGCGCAGGGCGTTCGTCGGCCTGCTCGGCGTCGCCTTCACGCTGTGGTTCACAAACTCGCTCTTCCACTGCGAGACCAGTCCAACAGGATTCGTCTACTTCCGTGACGTCCGCGTGTCGGATGGGGTGGTTTCCTTCAACCCGGAGTGGACCATGACGATCGGCTATGTGAGCGACTACTCGTGGAGGGTGGAAGGCGACTGCCTCTACCTGAGGCTCTACATGAGCTATTTCGACGGGGGTCCGCTGCTGGAGCCGTTCACAAACCCTCCGAAGAGGGTTAGCATTCCTAGGGGCCAGATGTACTCCGTGAACCCCCTCGGGAGGGTCAGCATCGACGCCGGCCGCCCGCTCCGCCAGGTCGTGGTCGTCGGTGAGGGCGAAAAGGCCGTGCTGTGGGAGCAGGGATCTCCTCCTCGCGAGGGGCCGCTCGGGCCGAGCGACTTAGGAGAGGATGGTGACGGGAGAGGGAGGGCTCACGAGTGACATACCGTCAAGTGGAGTGTTCGTCCTTGGCCTCGCACAGCCCAACGCCACCGTCATCGGCTTCACCCTCATGCTCCGGCAGGGGGTCGTCGCACCGACGAGTGGGCATGTGAGCATGCACGAGGAGGGGGTCATCGAGCGCGACGGGCACCAGGTCATCGAGCTGGCCGTATGTCTTGGTAAGGTCACTGCGGAGCAGCTTGACATATGCGCGCTCGCATGGGAGCGTGACGCCAACAGGGATCATATGGTCCAGCTGGGGATGGCTTACCTGTCGTAGTCCACCGAGTGTGGCACCCTCTACTCACTCATGGAGCTCGAGGCCCTCTCAAAGATCTGTCACGAGCACGGCATGAGTCTGTTTGTCGATGGGGCGCGGCTCGCCTATGCGCTCCTCGCGAAGGGGCACGTGCTGGAGTTCAGCTCGAGGCGCTCTTTGAGGATGGTCTCTATGAGCACATCGGGGTTTCGGTTGCATGGAGGCCGGGAAGGTAGCCTTCTTTGGCGATGTCCCAAGACCGGTTTGCGCCGGCTTGCGGGAGCCCGGACCTTCCTGGGTGTATCACAGCTGGGGAGCCTGATCGCCCCTTGGGTACCTGTGTTTTTTTCGAGCATTCGCTCGGTGGGCGCAATACGGGTAAACGAGTCGTCTTTGCCATAGTCGGCGATAATGCCCCCAATGCCCTTGTTCATCAATGGTTCCTTTCTATGTGCTGCTTAGCACGCCATTTCCAGTATGCGCTTCGAAAGTTGTTGTGCTGCTTGGCAAAGCCTCCGGCAACCTCGACGACCTGAGCGTCGCGGTGATCGAGCTCCGGAACGACGTGAGGGAGATCTCCAACCACGCGATCGTCTCCATCTAGCCATGCCTTACGTCAAATGCATCTCGGGCCATACGAGCGCCCGGGGCGTGCAGCGCTACCTCGAGAAGGACGGGCGCGCCCTCGCAACCGATTTCCTCAACCTCGACGCCCCCGTCAAGGGAGTGAGGGACGGGCTCGAGGACTATGCGGCGTTCGAATGGTGGCGCGGAGATATGTGAAGGTTGCGGAATCGGATATCCCATCTTTACATGGCGTTCAGACGTTCATGCATCTTATCGATTAATATGTTGTCTATACGTCTGACTGGAGGTTGCGAATGGCAGGTGTAGACATATCTGAGCAGATCAACGGCCTCGGTGGCATCGCGACGTCGTCCGAGCTGAAGTCGGCAGGCTTCTCTGCCGGCGCGATAGCGTACGCCCTCAAGACGGGCTCGATAGACAGGCTCACGCGCGGGGTGTACTGCGCTCCGGATGTTTTCGAGGATGATTTCGCGATAATCAGCTACCGCTGGCGCAAGTGCGTGTTCTCGCACGCGAGCGCTTTGTACCTGCTGGGCCTTTCCGACAGGCTACCCTCCGAGCAGCACGTAACGGTCCCCAGGGGATACAACCCGAAGGGGCTGAAGAACGCCTACCCGGGAATCGGGATGCACTGGGTCAGCTCCGAGCTCTACCCCCTCGGTGAGACTACCGTGAAGACGCCTGTGGGCAACACGGTCCGGTGCTACGACGCCGAGCGTTCGATCGCCGACCTCATCCGCCAGAGGAAGAGGGATGGGGTCGACGCCCAGCTCGTCCGCGACTCGGTGACGGGATATTTTAAGCGAGCGGACAAGGATCTTCCCAAGCTCGCTGAGATCCTGCATTCCCGACTTTTGTATGACGTGAACTGACTGCCTCCACATCATGTGGGT
>ERZ773035.2596-NODE-2596-length-11502-cov-28.126059_pt1 | contig 11502 bp, 11 predicted proteins | sample MGYA00511487_ERZ773035 | MGnify/ENA primary metagenome ERZ773035 (study PRJEB29015, sample SAMEA2737985) | human oral metagenome | biome: human oral; feature: human-associated habitat; material: dental | place: China | collected 2024 ...
AGGCAACCGGGGTCTGGTAGAGTACGGGTTCGTTGGGATTCCAAGGATCCGCAAGCGTAAACCCCGCGCGAGCGGGGATGATCCGATGCCGGAGAGCAGAATGACCTTCCGCTGGGCGTAAACCCCGCGCGAGCGGGGATGATCCGCCGCCGCCGCCGATCGCGAAATTGTGGTGCGCGTAAACCCCGCGCGAGCGGGGATGATCCCCATCCGCCGGCGGCCCGCCCTCGAAACGCACCGTAAACCCCGCGCGAGCGGGGATGATCCTGCCGCGCTCCTGGCCGAGATCGGGGAGCTGAAGTAAACCCCGCGCGAGCGGGGATGATCCTGACTTCAAGCAAATCCTTATCGCCCGTGCGCGGTAAACCCCGCGCGAGCGGGGATGATCCTCGCCCTCCTTGATTTTTGACACGGCATTGAAGGTAAACCCCGCGCGAGCGGGGATGATCCGTGGGGCGGGGTCAAGGCCAACTCCACTGGCGGGTAAACCCCGCGCGAGCGGGGATGATCCTATCGGCGACGGTTCCCTTCTCGAGGCGCATATCGTAAACCCCGCGCGAGCGGGGATGATCCCCCTTGACAGGCGCCGGCTGTGATGCGCCTCACGTAAACCCCGCGCGAGCGGGGATGATCCGCCTACAAGGCGGCCGCCGCCCGCCTCGCCTCGGTAAACCCCGCGCGAGCGGGGATGATCCCTAGTCCCGCGGAGGATTCCCGGCGGTGTGATCGTAAACCCCGCGCGAGCGGGGATGATCCTCTCACCGTCATCACCGGTCACCTCACCAATGAGTAAACCCCGCGCGAGCGGGGATGATCCCAATATTGTGAGAGTAAGGATGGCGTGAATGATGTAAACCCCGCGCGAGCGGGGATGATCCCGGCGTCCAAATCACCGGCGGCGACGGCAGCCAGTAAACCCCGCGCGAGCGGGGATGATCCCTTCGAGAAATACTTTCCGCGCCTGCCCCTGGAGTAAACCCCGCGCGAGCGGGGATGATCCTCGGCGCGCGGGCAGGAAGCTGGCGTCTATTGCGTAAACCCCGCGCGAGCGGGGATGATCCGGCGCTGGCCGATCCGCTCGGTGGGGATCCGGCGTAAACCCCGCGCGAGCGGGGATGATCCTCCACACCGGCCACCTTCCCACGCATATACGCGGTAAACCCCGCGCGAGCGGGGATGATCCCACCTATGGCGCTCCCATGTCTTTCGTGGATCGGTAAACCCCGCGCGAGCGGGGATGATCCCGCGACGCCGAGATGATCTCGTGATGATGGAGGGTAAACCCCGCGCGAGCGGGGATGATCCTCGCTTCCATTATTGTTCCTCTCCAATGTAGAAGTAAACCCCGCGCGAGCGGGGATGATCCGGAGCTTTCCGGTGTCCGAGTCCCGTCGGCGCAGTAAACCCCGCGCGAGCGGGGATGATCCGGAGGGCCGCGACCCACCTGGAGGCGTCGACGGGTAAACCCCGCGCGAGCGGGGATGATCCTCAAGTCGGGCGCCGACACGCTGTGGAGCGGCTGTAAACCCCGCGCGAGCGGGGATGATCCGTATGAGCTGTCAGCAGACATCTCGGCAGCGGCGTAAACCCCGCGCGAGCGGGGATGATCCCCTATCATAATTCTTCTGCGCCGTACGGATAGTGTAAACCCCGCGCGAGCGGGGATGATCCTCACACCATCCGGGCGCACCGTCACGGCGTGGCGTAAACCCCGCGCGAGCGGGGATGATCCTGCGCGGACCCGACGGCGCAATGGGCCCCAACGGGTAAACCCCGCGCGAGCGGGGATGATCCGCCCGAGCGCAAGGCCGAGGCCGTCTACGCCCAGTAAACCCCGCGCGAGCGGGGATGATCCTCCGTTCGTCCCGGGCGTCTTCACCACGAAACTGTAAACCCCGCGCGAGCGGGGATGATCCCCGGCCCACCAAGTGGGCGCTCGAGAAGGGGTAGTAAACCCCGCGCGAGCGGGGATGATCCCCCGATTGACCACCATAATATGGGTCCAGCCACGGTAAACCCCGCGCGAGCGGGGATGATCCCCATGCGACGACGATCTGGACGGCGGTCATGATGTAAACCCCGCGCGAGCGGGGATGATCCGAACTTTGTTGCCGGGCATTCGAGGCACATCGCGTAAACCCCGCGCGAGCGGGGATGATCCCCTCAGGTTGTGAAAATACACGTCCAGCCCGGAGTAAACCCCGCGCGAGCGGGGATGATCCTGCCACGAAAATTGTGGCCTCTGACGAGCTCTGGTAAACCCCGCGCGAGCGGGGATGATCCCGCGGGCTGTGCGCTCGGCCTCTACGAGTGCGGGTAAACCCCGCGCGAGCGGGGATGATCCCGGGCGTGGCCTCGGCGGGCTTTTTATCCACCCGTAAACCCCGCGCGAGCGGGGATGATCCGTTTGGCCATCGCGCGCTTACCGCCCGTAGAATGTAAACCCCGCGCGAGCGGGGATGATCCCAATTCCGTCGAATCGCAGGCGGGCACCGTTTTGTAAACCCCGCGCGAGCGGGGATGATCCCTCCGTGAGCCTCTCCAACGCCGCCCGCGCCTGGTAAACCCCGCGCGAGCGGGGATGATCCTATGGGCGTCATATTCGGTGAGATTCGCAGCGAGTAAACCCCGCGCGAGCGGGGATGATCCCGCGACCGCACCGACCGCCGACCCCAATACCCGGTAAACCCCGCGCGAGCGGGGATGATCCTATTATTCCCCGCAATATTGTACGCCGTCTGGGGTAAACCCCGCGCGAGCGGGGATGATCCTTCGGCGCCGTTCATGGTGGCGCCGACCATGCCGTAAACCCCGCGCGAGCGGGGATGATCCGGCCCTCGTGATAGGCGCCCTGAGGGCCGCTCTGGTAAACCCCGCGCGAGCGGGGATGATCCAGCAACCGAGGAAACGCGGCGCCGCATCTGCTGCGTAAACCCCGCGCGAGCGGGGATGATCCCACCGCGAGCACGGGCGAGGACGAGTCCCACAAGTAAACCCCGCGCGAGCGGGGATGATCCTATTTCTGCGACCGCATGGTCTGGTACTGCGAGGTAAACCCCGCGCGAGCGGGGATGATCCTGCCCTGACTCACCCACGGGTAATCCTTCAGGTGTAAACCCCGCGCGAGCGGGGATGATCCTAGAAATACATTTTCGGGTTCCGGCCGCCCTCAGTAAACCCCGCGCGAGCGGGGATGATCCCGCCAGCCGCCATCCCACGCATAAACCTCGATAGTAAACCCCGCGCGAGCGGGGATGATCCGCCCGGCGATAATTCCGGGACCGCCACGCCCAAGGTAAACCCCGCGCGAGCGGGGATGATCCTTTCCGCGTCACGCAGCTCTCGCACGCAGTCCCGTAAACCCCGCGCGAGCGGGGATGATCCCTCATCCCACTGATCCGACGTAGTGGGCGCGGACGTAAACCCCGCGCGAGCGGGGATGATCCTGTCCTCACTCATCGTGAAGTATGAAGCGAAAGGTAAACCCCGCGCGAGCGGGGATGATCCTGCCTCGAAGTCACATGCATGAGTCAGACTTGTGTAAACCCCGCGCGAGCGGGGATGATCCCCATGATCATGCCCTCTCACGGCGGCGTAGGTGTAAACCCCGCGCGAGCGGGGATGATCCGCATGTGCGCGTGGATATTGATTTCGCCGGGGATGTAAACCCCGCGCGAGCGGGGATGATCCGGACGTGAATAATACCGTCGATAAGTTCATTAAGTAAACCCCGCGCGAGCGGGGATGATCCCGCCTACCAAGAGGCGACCTGCCCCGGCTGGCAGTAAACCCCGCGCGAGCGGGGATGATCCCGTCGTCGCCAAAACGATTGCAATAATCAATGAGTAAACCCCGCGCGAGCGGGGATGATCCGGTTGTCCACGAAATCGTAAAGATTCCGCGGAAGTAAACCCCGCGCGAGCGGGGATGATCCCTCGACGCGAGAGTCCTCCATTCCCATGAGAAAGTAAACCCCGCGCGAGCGGGGATGATCCCGCAGGATCACCCGCGCACAGTAGCGACGGAGGGTAAACCCCGCGCGAGCGGGGATGATCCCCAGAATAACGCGAACATGGGCCAGCAACAGCAGTAAACCCCGCGCGAGCGGGGATGATCCCGCCGGCTGTGATGCGCCTCACGAGATTTTGTGGTAAACCCCGCGCGAGCGGGGATGATCCCAATGCCGACGTTCTGAACGCTATTCGAAATGGGTAAACCCCGCGCGAGCGGGGATGATCCTATGTCTCTCGGAGGATCACACCGCCTGGAATCGTAAACCCCGCGCGAGCGGGGATGATCCCGCCGCCCTCGCCTGCGCCCGCGTCATCTTACCGTAAACCCCGCGCGAGCGGGGATGATCCCCCCACTGAAAAGGAAACCACCTGTAGTGAACTGTAAACCCCGCGCGAGCGGGGATGATCCGACCAGGCCGGCGGCGTCCAGGGCCGCCGGCCAGTAAACCCCGCGCGAGCGGGGATGATCCCCTCTTTGGACCGCAGGAAGGCTCCTGCGATCCGTAAACCCCGCGCGAGCGGGGATGATCCTGATCCCGAGACTATTACTGTGGACGACCTTTTGTAAACCCCGCGCGAGCGGGGATGATCCCACCCAGGAGCATGGCATAGTGCCCATAAAATAGTAAACCCCGCGCGAGCGGGGATGATCCGTATAATTATTGCGTCGTTCGGAATGGCCGTGAGTAAACCCCGCGCGAGCGGGGATGATCCTCCGCGCCGTCAAAGTCACGTGACCGATCCACAGTAAACCCCGCGCGAGCGGGGATGATCCGCGCAAACGGTCGTTTGCACTTCGCGCCCCGGGGTAAACCCCGCGCGAGCGGGGATGATCCCCGAGCGCCGCACCCGCCACTCAGCCTCCACCCGTAAACCCCGCGCGAGCGGGGATGATCCTGAGGCGGGCGGCGGCGTGCATTTCACCGAGGCGTAAACCCCGCGCGAGCGGGGATGATCCCCGTAAGTTTACGGCGCATATAATCGAGCGCCTGTAAACCCCGCGCGAGCGGGGATGATCCTCGCCCTCACCGCATCGTTGCGTGACGTGTAGGGTAAACCCCGCGCGAGCGGGGATGATCCGAAGCGAATCATGTACCCCTCGCCCTGACGACCGTAAACCCCGCGCGAGCGGGGATGATCCGCCCTCAAAGACCGCTTCAAGGCCGTCGCGCCCGTAAACCCCGCGCGAGCGGGGATGATCCGAAGTGGTACACATCCTTTCCGGGGGTGTAGCCGTAAACCCCGCGCGAGCGGGGATGATCCGATCGGGACGGGCGGAGGATTCGGCTGGGACGCGTAAACCCCGCGCGAGCGGGGATGATCCGCCGAGGGTCGGCTGGACCGTCTCGACGCCGGCGTAAACCCCGCGCGAGCGGGGATGATCCCCGACCGGACGGGGCAACGTATAATCAATTTCGGTAAACCCCGCGCGAGCGGGGATGATCCGACGGCGTCTGCGAAGGCGGCGAAGAGGGCCGCGTAAACCCCGCGCGAGCGGGGATGATCCCCTGAACCTCCGCCCCGTGCGATCGAGCTCCAGGTAAACCCCGCGCGAGCGGGGATGATCCGGGTGCCATTGATCCACGAGAATGCCTTCTCGGGTAAACCCCGCGCGAGCGGGGATGATCCGCCTGGCGGCATTCACGATATCGGTCGCGGACCGTAAACCCCGCGCGAGCGGGGATGATCCCACGCTGCGGATCAAGGCGGCTGTCATAAAAAAGTAAACCCCGCGCGAGCGGGGATGATCCCGCGACCGTCAATGACAAGTGGACCGCGGATCTGTAAACCCCGCGCGAGCGGGGATGATCCCACACCCGGGACACTGCTTTTTTGGGGGTACCCGTAAACCCCGTGCGAGCGGGGATGATCCGCGCATCTGACCGGTACCACCTACGAGAATCGGGTAAACCCCGCGCGAGCGGGGATGATCCCACTGCGGCCATGCCGGTCACGGGGTCCGCGACGTAAACCCCGCGCGAGCGGGGATGATCCCCACCACACACCACCATGACCACCTCACGCACCGTAAACCCCGCGCGAGCGGGGATGATCCGGCCGAGCTCGACGCGGCCAGGGCTGAGATCGAGTAAACCCCGCGCGAGCGGGGATGATCCTGCCGACCTGCGACTGCGGCAGATTCGTGGCCGGTAAACCCCGCGCGAGCGGGGATGATCCTTATGCGCGCATTCTTACTCGACTCGCAGAAGGGTAAACCCCGCGCGAGCGGGGATGATCCTGATATCCGGGCGAATAACAACGTCGAATCGCAGTAAACCCCGCGCGAGCGGGGATGATCCGGAGCACATCGGTAATATGGATTACGGCGATAACGTAAACCCCGCGCGAGCGGGGATGATCCCCGGAGTCGGAGTCGCTGCCGACGATGTACGTGGTAAACCCCGCGCGAGCGGGGATGATCCCCGTGAAATACGCCGACTCATACGGCGTAGCCCGTAAACCCCGCGCGAGCGGGGATGATCCCCCCGACCATGGCGTCTTCACCTTAGCCGTCCTGTAAACCCCGCGCGAGCGGGGATGATCCCACGATTCGGCCAGTTCCTCGAATACATGGATCGTAAACCCCGCGCGAGCGGGGATGATCCCGAGGAGTACCAGCGGCAACTGGAGCGCAACGCGTAAACCCCGCGCGAGCGGGGATGATCCGTACGTGAGCGACCGGATAGGGACGGCCGCCGAGTAAACCCCGCGCGAGCGGGGATGATCCCGGGATGATGGTTGAGGCCCCGACATTCGGTATGTAAACCCCGCGCGAGCGGGGATGATCCCCCCGGGCCGGGGGTTCGGGGCCTGTCGTCGCTGTAAACCCCGCGCGAGCGGGGATGATCCGGATTAAGTTGGAGCCCGATTTGCTGACGTAAAGTAAACCCCGCGCGAGCGGGGATGATCCTGCGGCGCTTCTGGCGGAGATCGGGGATCTCAAGTAAACCCCGCGCGAGCGGGGATGATCCTCGCCGAAGCCGCCATTAATGAAAACGGGGATAGTAAACCCCGCGCGAGCGGGGATGATCCGACCCGCTCGATCCTGAAAGGAATATTCCTTAAGTAAACCCCGCGCGAGCGGGGATGATCCGTATCTTGAGTCGCCCCATCCGCGCACTTCTGAGGTAAACCCCGCGCGAGCGGGGATGATCCTGACCCGCTCGTACCATACGTACCCTTCGCAATGTAAACCCCGCGCGAGCGGGGATGATCCTTCCTGGCTCGGCCAGGGCCGCGATTCCTGGACGTAAACCCCGCGCGAGCGGGGATGATCCCCAGGCGACCACGACCTGCACCGCAGTCTGAATGTAAACCCCGCGCGAGCGGGGATGATCCGATGACGCCCGGAAAACGGATGGCATAGAACATGTAAACCCCGCGCGAGCGGGGATGATCCCCGGCGCCTTAGGCGGCGCCGGGATTACGGTCGGTAAACCCCGCGCGAGCGGGGATGATCCTGATAAACGCTTTCCGCGCCGTAGCCGACGGCGGTAAACCCCGCGCGAGCGGGGATGATCCCCCCTACCCCTACTATCAGCCCGGCCGCCCTAGGTAAACCCCGCGCGAGCGGGGATGATCCCTCCGGGGAGGCGAAAATAACCAGATCCTCAGGGTAAACCCCGCGCGAGCGGGGATGATCCCATCCTTGAAAATCGCACTCTCAGGCACCATGGGTAAACCCCGCGCGAGCGGGGATGATCCTGTGACGTGCATCGCGCAGCGGCGGAGGCGAAAGTAAACCCCGCGCGAGCGGGGATGATCCGGAACCAACCAACCGAGAGGAACCGAGATGAAGGTAAACCCCGCGCGAGCGGGGATGATCCCAAATTGGTGGGAGCACACCACGATCGTGCCGGGTAAACCCCGCGCGAGCGGGGATGATCCTCAACGTGACGTGACGCACAGCCGGGCGGAGGCGTAAACCCCGCGCGAGCGGGGATGATCCGTATAATTATTGCGTCGTGCGGAACGGCCGTGAGTAAACCCCGCGCGAGCGGGGATGATCCCACAATTCTCGCGGCAATTCTGGGAGTCGCCGCGTAAACCCCGCGCGAGCGGGGATGATCCTTACAATCCTGCGGGGATGCCGACTTTCGCGTCGTAAACCCCGCGCGAGCGGGGATGATCCCTATCTGCGAGTCTCCCGATTCCACCATTTCGTGTAAACCCCGCGCGAGCGGGGATGATCCGGCGCTTGCCGCCGCGTTCAATATGGACCGTGCGTAAACCCCGCGCGAGCGGGGATGATCCCGCGGCGAGGGCGGATGAAATAATTATCGGGAAGTAAACCCCGCGCGAGCGGGGATGATCCGCGCGCCGAGGACCGGCGCCTTCGGCGGCACGGGTAAACCCCGCGCGAGCGGGGATGATCCCCGAGTCCCCGTCGAAGTCGGCACCCGACAGACGTAAACCCCGCGCGAGCGGGGATGATCCACGCTCCTATTGACGGTCAGAGTCCGCTCCGGAGTAAACCCCGCGCGAGCGGGGATGATCCGTTGCCGGGCGGTAAGTCGTGCTGGGGCGGGATGTAAACCCCGCGCGAGCGGGGATGATCCGGGAGCCTCCCCGGAGGAGGCGGTGGTGCAGATGTAAACCCCGCGCGAGCGGGGATGATCCTTCTGGGCCAGCTGCCTGTACATGGACAGGTGCGTAAACCCCGCGCGAGCGGGGATGATCCCGACCCCGTCGCGCCTCAGAAGGCGGACCTATCGTAAACCCCGCGCGAGCGGGGATGATCCGCTTGTCTGTGGCCACCCTGCTAGGGGGACCTAGTAAACCCCGCGCGAGCGGGGATGATCCCTACATATTCGCGATAATGCAATAGACGGTTAAGTAAACCCCGCGCGAGCGGGGATGATCCGAATGAAATCGCGGCGCTCCATAAGGCGACGGAGTAAACCCCGCGCGAGCGGGGATGATCCGCTTGTGGCAAAGGTCAAGACAATTCCTGACGGGTAAACCCCGCGCGAGCGGGGATGATCCGGGCGGCATTCTAGCACGGGCGCCGGGGAAAAAGTAAACCCCGCGCGAGCGGGGATGATCCAGTAGGGGTATCTTTGCGTGATCTAGCGCACACGTAAACCCCGCGCGAGCGGGGATGATCCCCGCGCTACTTCCTCCGCCGAAGCGGCCGGGCTGTAAACCCCGCGCGAGCGGGGATGATCCGCGGCCGCGCCAATCTCCGTCGGCCGGGTATCCGTAAACCCCGCGCGAGCGGGGATGATCCTGGGGCTGGCTTGACAGGACGGGGTAGGGCGTGGTAAACCCCGCGCGAGCGGGGATGATCCGAATCCGCGCCGCGACGCGAACCGCCACCCACCGTAAACCCCGCGCGAGCGGGGATGATCCTCGTGCTGCGAATCCAGTGCACAAGATCTCCGGGTAAACCCCGCGCGAGCGGGGATGATCCCGTCATAAACGGAACCATTCTCAACAAGCGTACGTAAACCCCGCGCGAGCGGGGATGATCCGGATTCGCTCAAGAAATTGCCGATGACGGTCGCGTAAACCCCGCGCGAGCGGGGATGATCCGATCATAATTCCGCGCCTTAAGATCGCCGATCTGTAAACCCCGCGCGAGCGGGGATGATCCGGCGTCACAGAACTCGTTGTAAAGCGGCCTGTAGTAAACCCCGCGCGAGCGGGGATGATCCCGGCTAAATCGCGCGTATGGGACGAGGCCCTCACGTAAACCCCGCGCGAGCGGGGATGATCCGCATAAACCTCGATATCGTACTGTTCATTCCACGTAAACCCCGCGCGAGCGGGGATGATCCTCCATATTACCGATGTATTCCTTACGGCGCCACGTAAACCCCGCGCGAGCGGGGATGATCCTGCCCGTTGACAAGGTAGCCGATTTCGTTTTCGGTAAACCCCGCGCGAGCGGGGATGATCCGTCATGGGGATCGCCGTACGGCAGATCCGAGATGTAAACCCCGCGCGAGCGGGGATGATCCCACTCAGTACACCAATATAGGTGGGGTATCTCAGTAAACCCCGCGCGAGCGGGGATGATCCCGACCTGCGCGCGGCGGCGGCGTCGACCGAGCAGTAAACCCCGCGCGAGCGGGGATGATCCTGTCGTCAGTAGATTTCCCTGCGAAACTGAGGGGTAAACCCCGCGCGAGCGGGGATGATCCTTCGCTGCCAGGCAGCGGATTCTTCAAGGACATGTAAACCCCGCGCGAGCGGGGATGATCCGCACTGGCTGCACGTACGCCTGGAACCAGGCGAGTAAACCCCGCGCGAGCGGGGATGATCCCGACTTCCCGAAGGCGGAGTTCGTGGAGGAGGGGTAAACCCCGCGCGAGCGGGGATGATCCCTCTTCGGCGGTGATCTCGCCCTTCTCCATCGCGTAAACCCCGCGCGAGCGGGGATGATCCGCGCGCCTGGGCCGCCGCCAACATCGCCACCACGTAAACCCCGCGCGAGCGGGGATGATCCCCTCCATGAGGAATTCGGCCATATCGTCGGCGCGTAAACCCCGCGCGAGCGGGGATGATCCGCGCAAGGACGGCGCCGGCGCCACCAGCGACCAGTAAACCCCGCGCGAGCGGGGATGATCCTCGATCCACGCCTCACCGAGGGTATCGCCCCACGTAAACCCCGCGCGAGCGGGGATGATCCCGCCGCCGCCCGCGGGTCGAGCGGCGGCCACATGTAAACCCCGCGCGAGCGGGGATGATCCCGCGATGAACGCCGCCGCCCGCGGGTCGAGCGGGTAAACCCCGCGCGAGCGGGGATGATCCGAGCGCCATTGATGCAGTCGCCAACTGGTTCCGGTAAACCCCGCGCGAGCGGGGATGATCCTCGACGATCACCACGAATGTGGCCGCCGACCCGGTAAACCCCGCGCGAGCGGGGATGATCCGCGGTGATGAGCGCCCATGCGGCGTCTCCCCACGTAAACCCCGCGCGAGCGGGGATGATCCGGCCTCGTCATCCTCGATCCGCTCGGCGCGGACGTAAACCCCGCGCGAGCGGGGATGATCCTGCTCGCGTCCCGCGGATTCGTGTACGAATCCTGTAAACCCCGCGCGAGCGGGGATGATCCCGCCCGCGACGGCGAGGTGCGGCTCGCGGGCCGGTAAACCCCGCGCGAGCGGGGATGATCCCCGGTCCAGCAAGTCTGGGCAAGGCTAGCGATAGTAAACCCCGCGCGAGCGGGGATGATCCGCGCCTGGCCGAGGATGTCAAAGCAGCTCGGGGCGTAAACCCCGCGCGAGCGGGGATGATCCTGGTCGGGCGGGGAGCTGGCCGCCCACGTGCACGTAAACCCCGCGCGAGCGGGGATGATCCGGAAAGATAACAATGGCTATTGTCAGCCAGGAAGTAAACCCCGCGCGAGCGGGGATGATCCCCTGACCCCGCACCCGGTCAACCTCCACCTGGCGTAAACCCCGCGCGAGCGGGGATGATCCCCTGACCCCGCACCCGGTCAACCTCCACCTGGCGTAAACCCCGCGCGAGCGGGGATGATCC
>ERZ773035.2598-NODE-2598-length-11499-cov-17.492485_pt1 | contig 11499 bp, 7 predicted proteins | sample MGYA00511487_ERZ773035 | MGnify/ENA primary metagenome ERZ773035 (study PRJEB29015, sample SAMEA2737985) | human oral metagenome | biome: human oral; feature: human-associated habitat; material: dental | place: China | collected 2024 ...
TCGGCCCCGCGGCCCGCGCGCTGCTCGACGAGACCCCCGACGCCGGGGGCCTGACCCCCACGGCCCGTGACGCCCTGCGCACGCTGCCGCCGTCGTTGGCGGCGCTCGGGCACATCTTCGCCCGCGCCGGCCACGAGCTGGCGCTGGTCGGCGGGCCGGTGCGCGACGCCTTCCTCGGCGTCGTGCCTCACGACCTGGACTGCACGACCTCGGCGCGCCCCGAGCAGACCGAGAAGATCCTGTCCGCCTGGGGGGACGCCTGCTGGGACGTCGGCAAGGAGTTCGGCACGATCGGGGCACGCAAGGGCAAGACGATCGTGGAGGCGACGACCTACCGCACCGAGGAGTACGAGGTCGGCTCCCGCAAGCCGACGGTGGCCTACGGGGACACCCTGGAGGGCGACCTGACCCGGCGCGACTTCACCGTCAACGCCATGGCGCTGCGGCTGCCCGACCTCGAGCTCGTCGACCCGTTCGACGGGCTGGCCGACATGCGCGCCGGGGTGCTGCGCACACCCGTGAGCGCCGTGCAGTCCTTCGACGACGACCCGCTGCGCATCATGCGCGCCGCCCGCTTCGCCGCCCAGCTGGGGTTCGACGTCGAGCCCGACGTCATGGCCGCCATGGAGGAGATGGCGCCGCGCCTGGAGATCGTCTCGGCCGAGCGCGTGCGCGCCGAGCTGGAGCGCCTGCTGATCTCGCCGTGGCCGCGCCGCGGGCTCGAGCTCATGGTGCACACCGGGGTCGCCGACGTCGTCCTGCCCGAGCTGGCGGCTCTGGTCGAGACGGTCGATGAGCACAGGCGGCACAAGGACGTCTACGAGCACACGCTGACCGTGCTGGACCAGGCGATGGCCCTGGAGACGGGGCCCGACGGGCCGGTGCCCGCGCCCGACCTCGTGCTGCGCCTGGCCGCGATCATGCACGACGTCGGCAAGCCGGCCACGCGCCGTTTCCTGCCGGGCGGCACCGTGACCTTCCACGGCCACGACCACGTGGGCGCCCGCATGACCCGCAAGCGGCTGCGCGCGCTGCGCTTCGACAGGCAGACCGTCAAGGACGTCTCCCGGCTGGTCGAGCTGCACCTGCGCTTCCACGGCTACGCCGACGCCGCCTGGTCGGACTCGGCGGTGCGGCGCTACGTGGCCGACGCCGGGCCGCTGCTGGAGCGCCTCCACCGGCTCACGCGCGCCGACGTCACCACCCGCAACAGGCGCAAGGCCCGCATGCTCGACGCCGCCTACGACGACCTCGAGGCGCGCATCGCCGCCCTGGCCAGGCAGGAGGAGCTCGACGCCATCCGCCCGGACCTCAACGGGGCGCAGATCATGGATGAGCTCGGGGTGGAGCCCGGGCCGGTGGTGGGCGAGGCCTACCGCTTCCTGCTCGACCTGCGCATGGAGAAGGGGCCGCTGGGCGAGGAGGCGGCGCGCCAGGCGCTGCGCTCCTGGTGGGCGGCGCGCTGAGCGGACCGCCGCGCCCCTCGTTCGCTTACTACGCTCCTTTGTTCCTTACTGTACGAGGAAAAGGAGCGTAGTAAGGAACAAAGGAGCGTAGTAAGCGAACGGCAGGGGCAGGGCTCCACGGTCACGGCTCGCGACGGCCCCGTCCACAGGGCTCGACGGCGCCGCTCGCGCACGCGGCGTCCAGCGGTGAGCCTGGAACCATGCAGCGCTACCCGGTCCCGCCCGAGCCCCCGCAGGTCGTCTTCACCGCCGACCGCAACGACCGCGACCTGGCCGGGCGTGACGATCTCATCCGCGTGAGCCGCGGCGCCTACATGGTGAGGGCCCCTGCGGGCACGCCGCTGTGGCGCCTCAGGGAGATGGTGACCCTCGCCCGCTGCGAGGCGGCCCTGCGCGCCTACCCCTCCGCACTGGCCCTCACCCATGAGGCGGCCGCCGTCGTCCAGGGGCTGTCTCCGATCGAGCAGGAACCCGGCATACGGGTCGCCGTTGAGACCAACCGGTCCCGCACCACTCGTCCCCTCCCGAGCGTGACCTACGGCCGGCCGGGCAGCGCGCCCGCCGCCCGGCCCGTGTCGGTGACACGGTCCCTCGTGGCGCCGCGCGAGGGGGAGATCGTCGTCGTGAACGGGCTGCGCGTGACGACGCCGCTGCGCACCGCCGTCGACTGCGCCTTCGACCTGCCGGTGCGCGAGTCCCTCCCGATCATCGACGCCGCCCTGCGGCTGGTGTGCCGGCCCGATCGCTTCACCCGGCGCTGCAGCGGCGAGATGGACCTGGTGCAGGCGCGCGCAGGACTCGTCGGGATGGTCGAGGAGCAGGGGCAGCGCAACGGCAAGCGCCGGGCCAGGGCGGCGGTCGCGCTGGCGGACCCCTTCGCCGAGTCGCCCGGCGAGAGCGTGCTGCGGTGGGCGGCGGCCGCGGCGGGGCTGCCCGAGCCGGTGACCCAGCTGCGCTGGGTTGATGAGGACGGCCATGTGTACTACCTCGACCTGGGCTTCGTGGAGGAGGCGGTCGACCTGGAGTTCGACGGTTACGGCAAGCTGGTGACGGTGGAGGACCTGCGGGCGGAGAAGGCCCGTGAGATGGCCCTGCGGCGCGGCGGCTGGACGGTGGGGCGCACCGAGTGGAGGGAGCTGTTCGCCCCCGAGCGCCTGGTGCGGCGGATTGCGGACTTCTTTCCGCCCGCGGTGGTGGGGCGGGTCCGACGGCGTCGGGACCTGTGGCTGTGACCGCGGCCGCCGCGCCCTTTTCTCGCTTACTACGCTCCTTTGTTCCTTACTACGCTCCTTTTCCTCGTACAGTAAGGAACAAAGGAGCGTAGTAAGCGATCGGTGGGGGTCACGGGCCGAGCAGGGCGGCGGGAACGACGGCGATGCCGTGCCGGTCGCGGTAGGCGTGGCTGCCGGTGGTGCGACGACAGCATCGGCCAGGCGCTCTCCCAGCCGTTCGCGCAGCCACAGCAGGTGGCGGGTGTCCCCGGGCCGTGGCGCGGCGGAGGCCTTGACCTCAATGGCGACGACGCGGCGGTCGGGGCCCTCGACAATGAGGTCGATCTCGTGCTCGCCTCCCTTGTCGCGCAGATGGTGGACGGCGGCGTCGCACAGGGAGGCGTAGACCCGGACGCTCTGGGTGACCAGGGACTCGAAGAGGGGGCCTAGCATCCGGGTGCGCCTGGGGACCCCCTTCAGGGCTGTCTGGGCGGGCCTGCCCACACCGAGCAGGCCGGCGGCCCCGGTGCGCAGGAGGCGCGCCGCCAGGGCCGGGTCGCACAGATGGTGCTTGTCACTCGTGGTGAGTCGTTTGAAGTCGTTCTCGGAGGGGCTCCAGCCGCGCACCGGCTCCAGGATCCACATCTCCTCCAGCAGGTTGCGGTACTGGCGCGTGGTGGAGGCCGCGGGCGTGGAGCCCTCTCGGCTGGTGGCGGCCGCGGCGATCGAGCCGTAGGCGGCCGTGGTCGCCACGCCGGCGGCGTAGGCGCGCAACCAGTCCGCGAGGGTCCGGGTGCGCCGCGCGCGCCCGTCGGCCAGGTCGTGGCGGACGGTCTGCTCCAGGTAGGCGTCGAGCTGTGCCTCGCGGGCGACGGGCGGCAGGTCGCGGATACCCGGGAAGCCGGAGCGGAGGATCTCATCGACGTACCGGCCCAGGTCGATCGGAGTGCTCCCCTCGATGGCGCCCGTCCCGTCCCCCGCTATCAGGGCCGCCAGTGAAATGGTGGGTGCTTCCAGGGAGCGCTCGGCCAGGCTGAGCGGCCGCATGCGGATGTTGACGATGCGCCCGGCCCCCGTGTGCACGGGCGCCTGTGCCGGCGAGGCGGAGCCGGTGAGGATGAAGCGCCCCGGTGCGGGGTCGTCGTCGATGGCGCGCCGCACCCTGTCCCAGGTCTCCGGCAGCCGCTGCCACTCGTCGAGGACCACCGGGTAGTCGAGGGACGCGGTGAAGCGCCTCCCCAGGTGCGCGAGCTGGGCGCGCTCGTCCGGGTCGTCGACGGCGATGAGGGTCCGCGCGTGACGTGAGGCCGTCCAGGTCTTGCCGACGCCGCGGGCGCCCTCGATATTGACAGCCGGAAGCCCGTCGAGCAGCGTGGCGAGCCGGGTGTCGATGAGGCGGGAGTACGGCTGGCTCATGCGCCGCCCGGCTCCCGCCGCCCGCACCGCGTAACGTCCCCTCGGCGAGGGCCGCGCCCTTGATGCCGACGGCGCTGGCCCCACGGGACACTCACAATCGTCGGGATCAAACACTCACTTCCGTCGGCCATATGGACTCACTTTCGTCGCTCTTCATGGAAGAGACAGGTGACACGCAGATGGCGGTAGTGTAGCCTGCATCTCGATGTCCCGTGGTCTACACGGGCTCTCCGCCTGTGCGGATGTTGAGGAGTTCTCTTGGTTCGGCATGTTGACGAAGAGGACCGGGCCCCGAGTGATCGGGGGATCGAACGTTCTATTGGTAATTGAAGGAGTTTGTCCTGTGCTGCCGGAGTTCCCGCCGGTGTTCCGCGCCGCCACCGGGTACGAGCCCCGCGCCTACCAGGAGCGGCTCGCCGAACGCCTCGCCGCAGGCGATGTTCCGCCCATCCTCGACGTCCCGACCGGCATGGGCAAGACCCTGGCCGTGCTCCTCTCCTGGCTCCATGCGCTCGCGGCCGACGCCGACAGCGGTGGCGCCCGGCTGGTCACGCTGCGCCTGCACATCGTCGTCGACCGCAGAGTCGTCGTCGACGACGCTCACCGGAGCGCCTGCGACCTGGCGGACCTGGTCAACGGCGCCGTCGAGGGTCCGTTGGCGGAACTCGCCTCCATCCTGCGCGGCCGCTTCGGCCTCGGCCCGGACGAGCCGGTCCTTGAGGTGCGAAGGCTGCGGGGCGGCCTGACGCCCGACCTGACCGAGCACACCCGCAGCCCCGCCCGCCCCGCCGTCGTGGTCGGCACCCTGGACATGGTCTGCTCCCGTCTGCTCTTCCGCAGCTACCAGCTCTCCGCCGGGCGCCGCAGCATCGACGCGGCCCTGACCGGGCTCGACTCCTGGTGGGTGCTCGACGAGGCGCACCTGTCGGCGCAGGCGCGCACCACCCTGGAAACGCTTCAGACGTACGAGTCGGCGCTCGAGGACCGGTTCGGCGGCGCTGTTCCGGGGCTGCGGGTCATGGCCATGAGCGCTACCCCCGGCGGCGGGGCCGACGGCGCGCTCATCTGGGACGCGGACGAGGAGGAGCGGCGCGACCCGGCGCTGGCACGGCGTCGCCGGGCCCGAGACGCCGTACCCGTCACGCTGACCGAGACCGGGGGGAGCAGTGTCAAGGCCGTGACCGAGGCGGCTGCGGGAATCGTGCCGGAGCTCGGCAACGGGAACGGCCTGGTCGTCTTCTGCACCACGGTCGCCGACGCCAAGGCTGTCATGACCAGACTCAGCAGGCCGTGCAGGCGCAGCGGCGTCGCCCTGGAGCTGCTCACCGGCGGCATGCCGGAGCGCTTCACCCGGGCCGTCGTCGACCGGCTCGAGCCGTACCGCACCGGGAGCGAGAACCGGGCCCAGGCCGGGCCCGTCGTCGTCGTGGCCACCTCCACCCTCGAGGTGGGGGCCGACCTGGACTTTACCCACCTCATCACCCAGGCCTGCGGCGCGGACTCACTTACTCAGCGGCTCGGCCGCGTCAACCGCGTGGGTGCGCGCCAGGACGGTTCGGTGACGATCATCCGCGCGGCCAGCGGGTCCGATCCCATTCACGGGGACGCCGCCGACGCCGTCGCCCGGCTCATTGCGGACGCGCCCGTGCTCGGGGAGGCGGTGAGGCGTCTGCGCGAGGCGAGCGACCCCGCGGCGCTTCGCCGCCCCCAGCAGGTTCCGGTCGTCATCCCGCCGACCGTGCTGCGCGCCTACCTGCGCACGGCCGGCTCCAGGAACGACTCGCCGGTGGCGCCCTGGATCCGCGAGCTCGCCGACCCGCGGGCCGAGGTCACCGTCGTCGTCCGGAACCGTGTCGACCTTGTGGCCGAGGGGCCGCTCCTGGCCGATCTTGAGGACTTCCCACCCGACCTGCGGGCCGAGGGCTGGACGCTGCGGATGGCCGACACGCGCAGGGCGGTTCAGGCCGCCCTCAGGACGGCCCCGGTCATTGCGCTCGACCCGGTCCGCGAGGAGCCGCCCCGGGTGCTGACGGAAGCGCGCGAGGCGAAGGCCGTGAGTCCCGGCGCCGTCCTGGTCATCGACTCGCGCGCGGCCGAGGGTGTCCTCGGGATCGCCGGCGCCGGAAAGGACCTGTCCGACCGCCTGCTCCTGCCGGGGGCGGACCTCGAGGACCTGCGTGAGAAGGTGGAGGCCGAGGCCCTGTCCGGAGAGGGTCCCGGGGTGCCGCGCGTCATTCTCACCGACCTCGGCGGGGAGTCCGACGTCGAGGGGCGGACGCGTGCCGACACTCTGCGCGAGATCGTCGAGGAGGTCGCCGCCCCCGAGGGCTGGGTACTGACCGCCGACATCCTGGGCGAGGACTCTGAGTACCCCTGGCTGCGCCTCTGCCTCGCCCGACCGGCGGGCCAGGAGCTGCTCCGCGCCGTCCCGCTGAAGGAGCACAGCCGTGACGTGAGCGAGCGCGCGAGGCGGTGGGCGCGCGCCATCGGCCTGCCCGAGGACGTGGTGGGCGACATCGCCATGGCGGGCGCCTATCACGATGCCGGCAAGGCCGAGCTCGGCGCCTTCCAGTCCGCCCTGCGGATGAAGGAGGAGGATGGCTGGCTCACCTTCGTGGAAGGGGACGAGGACGGCGCTGCATCGGTACCGCTGGCCAAGTCCGCGCTGCCCCGGCGCCTGTGGCGGCGCTCGACCGCGCTCGCCGGGGTCCCCCGGGGCTGGCGGCACGAGGCGGCCTCGGCGCGGGTGCTCGACGAGGCGGTCGCCGCCGGGACCCTGCGGCCCCACGACGTCGAGCTGGTGCGCCACCTCATCCTCACCCACCACGGCTTCTACCGCGGGCCGGGGCCCATCTGCCCGCAGGATGACGGTACGGGCGAGCCCTATCTGGATCCCGCCTGCCCCCGGTGGGCCGCGCAGATCGAGTCCTTCCACCGGCTCAACGAGCGCTACGGCCCCTACGGGCTGGCCCTGGCCGAGGCGGTCCTGCGGCTCGCCGACTGGGAGGTCTCCCGGAAGGAGCAGGAAGACCATGAGCGAGATGAGTGAGATGTCCGCACCGGCTGAGCGGCCGACTGACCACCAGCACCCGCTCGCGGCCCTGTCTGGGCACCGGCCCGCCCACGTCCTGGCCTGCTGGGGACTGGCCTCTCTTCTCCCCGGGGCCGCACTCCGCTTCGAGGGCGACTGGGCGGTGCCGGTGCTCACCTGGGACGGCGATGCGGAGGCTTTGGCGCAGGTCGCCGCGGAGGCCCTGGTTGCCGGCACGTGGGACCTGGAGAGCCGGATGCCGCAAGAGCTCCAGGCGCTGAAGCCGAAGGAGTACCAGACGACGACGCCGAGCCGGACGGTCGCCAATGCGCTGGCCCGGGCGGCGTGGGAGGCCTGCCGGGAGCCGGCTGTGCTCGCCGGGTCCGGCATTGTCCAGACCTACGACCTGTCGGCGTCGTCGCAATCCGTCAAAGAGGCGGATATCCAGGTGCGCTCCGCGGCGCTCACGCTGCTCAGCGGGACGAGCTATACGGCCAAGTCAGTGCAGGACACCTGGTTCCTGCTCGGAGCGGGAACGCGTGAGGCCGCCCGGGATGCCGCCGCGGTCGAGATCGCCCGGCTGCTCGACGGGCGCCTGGCCGTGGCCGAGGCCAAGCCGGGGCTGCGATTCTCCGCCAGCCAGCCCACCCCGCGGCTCACGAGCGGCTCGGAGAAGTGCGACGTCCACCCGCTCATCGACCTGCTGGCCTTCCGCGGACAGCTCCTCCTCCAGCCCGCACAGCGGGCGATGTCGGGCTCGCGCAAGGTGTTCACCTGGGTGCTCAACCCCGTGCCCCTGACCGTCACCACGATCCTCGACCTTCATGAGTCGCCGCCGGACCACCTGCCCTGGTCGAGGTGGAGTTCAGCGATCCAGTCCACCGAGGGATCCGCCAAGATCACCTTCCTGGCTCCCGCGAAGGAAGAACCCGCCACTGCAGCTCGAGGAGGAACTCGTGCCTGACCAGACTGTCACCCTGCCTCTGGCCCGGGCCCTGCCGCACCTGGGCGGCCCCGACGGCATCCATCGTCTTGCCATGTCCTTCCTCCCGGACCTGGCGGGCGCCTCCCGGGCCGCCCGCGCGGACCTCGGCGTCCTCTACCGCCTGGCACTGCCCACCGACGTCGGCGGGCGCAGCGGGCATGCTGTGATCCTGTTTCGCGCTCCCTTCGATATCGACGGCGCCGAGCACATCGAGGCACCGGACACCTTCGCCGTCGGACAGCGCTTCACCGTGCGGGTCGTGGCCGAGAAGCGCCACCAGGACCCCAAGGGCCGTAGTCACTCCCGTCCCGTCTTCGACGAGGAGGCCGAGGCCTGGGCCCGGGGCCTGCTGGCCCGTCGCGGCATCGAGGCCGACGCCGTCGTCGCCTCCGAGCGGTGGAGGGTGGGATCGCCCGCCGAGCGGCCCCGTTCGCGGCGCACTCGACGCACCGAGGCCGGCCGGAGGGCCGATCCGCCCAGGGGACGGTCCTTCACGGTGCGGGACCTCACCGCCACCATCACCGGTCTTGCCGAGGGCTGCGACGCCTACACCCGTGGGATCGGGCGCGGGAAGGCCTTCGGCTACGGCATGCCGATCGTCCTGTGAGCCTGCCCGCCTGCTCGATCTTCCTCTGCTCACCGCACCATTTCGGACCTCGTCGAAGGAGCCCATTCATGACCACCGCATCAGAGCTTCACAGCCAGCTCGTCGATCTCGCCTCCGATCCCGCGGTCGCGGGCCTGTCCCTCACCGGCCGGTACGAGTCCCTCACCGGGCCGACCGTCACCCCGCCGGCCGGGACGATCCGGCAGGACGGGAGGGTCGTCGGCATCTTCACCACCGCCGATGGCGAGCCGGCCGCCACCATCGACTCCTGGGGATCGGTGGCCTCGCGCTGCGAGGCGCTCCTGGCGGGACGGTTTCGCGGTCAGGCCCTCGCCGACTACCTGAACTTCCCGCTCGTGACCTTCGTCGACGAGAGGGGCCGGCTGCTCACCACCTCGGTCGAGCTCTCCCACCGGCAGGCCGATACGACCTGGCGGCTGGCGCGCGACGAGCTGCGGAAGGCCGGCGTCGATTTTGACGGGATCCAGCAGGCCACGCGTGAGAAGCCCGATGCCCTCCTGACCGGCTTCCCGACGGCAATCCCCTTCGGCTGGTGGCACTCGCAGACCAAGCGCTCCCAGAAGGCAGCCGACAAGGCCAACAAGAAGTCTTCCTCCGACGGGAAGGGAAACGAGATTGAGAAAGGGCGCGACGAGTACCTCGGCTACTACGTCATGAATCCCGCGGACTCTCGTTCTGCGCGCCTGTTCACCGCCGAGTTCATTGCAACGGGTGTTGAGGAGCGGCGCCGCATGGCCGGTAAGGTTGACGCCCTTTTTGCTGCCGTCGATGCCGAGACGAAGATCGGGGGGAACAAGCTTTCGACCGTGGGGCTGGGTTCCCTTCCGCCGACCGACCTGACCGGGAAGAAGAAAGACCGACCGACGCCGTCGGACCTGACGTACCGCACCATTGAGAGTCACGCCTTCTTCTCCTTCACGGGACTGCGGACCTTTAGATTCAAGCAGCCGGAGCCGGCGCGCTCGCTCACGGTGGCCCTCACCCTCCTGCTCTATCTTCTGCACCATCAGAACCTCTCGCTGCGGGCCGGCGCGGAGCTGCGTCTGCTTGAGCCCGGGCTGGAGGCGCGGGTGGAGCGTCATGGCGCTGCTCCGGAGCCTCTGGGGCTGCCCGACGTCGACGAGCTGGCTGCCCTGGTACGTGAGCTCGGTGCCGAGGCCGGGTGGAAGAAGCCGGAAACGGCCCACATTATGGATGACTCCGCTCTGGGCAAGATCATTATCGCCATTGACGGCAGTACCGAGTCATGACGGCCTTTACTGTGACGGCGCGCTTCCCGGCCGGGGAGTTCAACGCCCACGACCGCGACGGGGGACCGGAGTGGCCCCCCGCCCCGGCTCGTCTGGCCGCTGCGTTTCTGGCGGCGGCACACGAAAGCGGGAACGGGGTGGGCGCTGCGGAGAGTCTTTTCTTCTTGTCGCCCCCCAGGATCTCGGCGCCTCGCGCCGGAGTGCGCCGGGTCGGTTACGGACGCTGGGTGCCTGTCAATAATGAGGTCAAGCTCGATAAGCGAGGGAGGATGGCCGGTATTATCGATGTTAACTCTCGTTTTGCGAGCAAGGACCTCAAGAATCCCGAGTGCGGCACCCTGATCGGGGCGGGGCCCGACGACGTCGTGCGGTGGGTCTTCGATGACGCGCAGGACGTGGATGTGGAGGGGTTGCAGCGGGTCGCCCGGAGGGTGGCTTACCTGGGCCGGCCGACGTCGCCGGTGATCCTCGACGTGGTGGAGGGCGTCCAGGAGCCGCCGGAGGCTCACGACCGGTGGATTCCCGATGAGAACGGGGAGTGCGCCTTGAGGGTGGCGACCCCGGAGCTGCTGCGCGCCCTTGACGAGCGCGAGGAGCAGCGCAGGCGCAGCCGCGTGACCGGCACCCACCCGCCTCTCGACGTGCGCCCCACTGCGAGGTACCGGCAGGCTGGTGCCGGTGCGCGGGTGATGGCCTCGGCGCCGTGGGGTGTGCTCGCCGACGCGGTCCTGTATCGCTTTCCCGGGGGACGGTCGGGCGGAGTCACCGTGGGCGCGGCTGACGCGGCGACCATTGTCGATCAGCTGCGGGGGCAGGTGCCGGCTCTGGAGTGGGTGCTGCCGCTCTTCGGGGAGGTCGGACGACGAAGGGTGCCCGTGCTGCGCGGGTTCGTGCTGCGAGCGGGTGGAGTACCGGGCGGGATCACTCTGGCCGTGCGCAGTGGTGTTGTGAAGGTGCGGCCCTCAGAGCTGCGCGAGCTGGCCTCGCTGCCGAGGGTGGTGCGCGCTGCGATCGCGCCGTCGTCGGCATGGACCTCGATCGTGCCCGTCGAGATGGAGTCGGAGGTTGCGGTCGAGCGGGTACGAGCGCTTGCGGACCGGCTGGGTGTGCGCCTGGTATGGGTGGGGCGTCATGCGCAGGCGCGAGCATCGGTCGGGCCTGATGCGTGCGAGCCGGGCGGCGCCGCTCACCTCACGGTCATCTTCGATGAGGCTGTTGCCGGCCCAGTGGTCTTGGACGGCGTGTGTCTCGTTCCGGAGGAAGCCAGCGGGTTGGCAGTGAATGAGAAGCGAGGTGCGCGAGAGTAAGATCCCGCTGTATTGTGCGGTTTCGCAAGGGGTTTGCCCCGCGCAGGCGGGGGTAGAGGCGCGTGTGAACCGGTGTGCGCAAGTACGGCGTGGTTTGCCCCGCGCAGGCGGGGGTAGAGGGGACGTTCCCGCGGAGAATTTTGAGAGGAGGTCGTTTGCCCCGCGCAGGCGGGGGGAGAGGGACCGAGGAGACCAAGGCCGGCGG
>ERZ773035.2604-NODE-2604-length-11482-cov-28.439923_pt1 | contig 11482 bp, 7 predicted proteins | sample MGYA00511487_ERZ773035 | MGnify/ENA primary metagenome ERZ773035 (study PRJEB29015, sample SAMEA2737985) | human oral metagenome | biome: human oral; feature: human-associated habitat; material: dental | place: China | collected 2024 ...
TCAATTTTTGAATGCACTATATCCAATAGCCCTGTTACTGTGCTATTGCCGCCGTCTCGCATATTCTCGAGTATGGAAAGGAACTCAACCGAGCCGAGATATAGCCATACCAGATTTACAGCAAAAGCATAGTTTCCAGCCATGAAGTCAAAGCACCATGCTGCGGCAGTTGCTAGGCAATAAGTGAGCACCTTTGTAACAAAAGGCTTTCTCATATGCTTTGAACTGATTAAGCCCTTACCCCAAGCGGAAGGAATAGCGATATACTTATCCGAGCCGCTAATATTCTCTGGGCTAGCCCCCAAATCTAGCAACATTTGATAGCCAATAGCAGCCCATTTTGTCAGTAAGTCTAGAAATACTAACAAAATGAATATCCCTAGCACTTGAACGTGTTTCAGTCCAATCATATATATAGCTATTTCAGCAACGAATGCCAATATAGCTTTAAGTACAAAGGACTCTGTAAGAGTTCGCCATGCCTCGCTCATGAAATTTGTTAATTCTTGCATTTATTCCTCTTTATTAACCCCTTACACGCTTTCCGTAGCGCTACTTGTATATTGTTTAGTGGCGTCGTTCCATACAATATAAGTTCTATAAGTATCGTTTAGAGCTAAACTTGTTTGACTAAATCCCTCTCCAGTCATTAATAAGAAACTATATATTTGTTCCGTTAATTTAAAGGACACTTTTTGATAATCAACTACAACGACGCCAGTCGAAGTGATTCGCTCATTGCCTGTATCGTCAACGATACTATCCCTATTCAATAGCAACATCACTTTATTGTCGGATTTAATCGACACTTTAGTAAGCCCAGCATTGCCCCATTTTGGAACGAATTTAAATGGAGTTGTGCCGTCATATTCGGATACATTGATTTCCAACTCATTTCCGTATCTTGTGTACACTACGCCGTTAGGTGCAGTATACACATCATCCGTGGATGGCGCTGTTTTTCGAATAATCAAACGACCATATTCTTGGTCATTTAAATCATAATATGTAAGGTTAATATCAATCGCTCCAAACGGTTCAATATTAACACGCATATTATCGGATTCAAATTCTTTCTTTTCGCCACCGTTAATGGATACTTTAAAATGCGGTTCCCCTTTTAAATCGATATAAGTTTGGCCGGCATTAGGTTGTTCGTATTCAAGTCGTTTAGGCGTTACTTTGATTGTATCGCCCATTAGCTGAATAAGTTTAGTCAATATTGTATCGAGCGAGCCATTTTCTAAATAGATATTATTACGTTTTAATTCTGTAAGAGCGTTAGGCAGCTCAACTTTAGCTTTGAGGGAGTCTAGCCATTCTTGGCGAGTACCCTTAAAGCCCTCTAATTGTGCGATGTCGTACGCACTTAAACCGTCAGCGCCATTGCGGCCGTCCTGTCCATTGTCGCCTTTAATGCCTGGCATATCAAGACGTAAATTAATAGGCTTATCCCCTAAGCCTAGATTTATATTTAAAGGGTTACCTGCTAATTCAACTAAGATTTTTTGAAGTTCGTTTGGCATAATTATTTCTCCTTTTAATTAATGCATTGATACATCACGAATGAATGCTATATCACCCATGATCAGTTTAAATACGTTAGTTCCTACCGTAAGGAATACGTCATATTCCCCTTTGGTATAGGCTTTGTCGATTTTCAGCGTTTCAGCGCTTGGAATGGTAACATATACAGTCTTATCCTGTATTACCGTTTCAGCCTCACATAACAACTTACCTTGACCAGTCCTAATCTTGCACACGGCTTGACCGCTTGAAATATCCAAATCAGTGGCGAGCGTGTATGCTCGCCGCCAATCAGAGCCTATGTGTAATATTTCATTTTGTCGTTTTACCCAGTCCACTAAATACCCCCTTACCAGAATGAAATAATTAATAAATCGGCCTCGCCATAATAGCCGAAATATCCAGAATTATAAAAGAAATAGAAATAGCCCTCTTTCGTTACTCCGCACCCTTTAAACCACCTAGCGGAAGTATTGCCAGATATGCCCTTAGATGTATCTCTCGGAATACCAGTACCATAAGAGAACACGCCGCCGTCTGGTGCGTCTCCATTAGGAAAGAACACACGATTTTGTAAAGGTTCGCCGTGTAACCAGTGCCCAGTGCCTATCTCGCTCAATCTTCCGTTATCTGGCTTATTATTCCAATACATAGAGTAGCGATTATTAAAATCATGCACTCTATTAATATCACTATCGCTGAAATATGTTCCGCTTATCTTGTATTCTGGGTTGTTATGAAGATTGATGTTAGTTAGATAAAATAAACATCGATCATAACTATACCCTGCTGGCAAGTTGATTTTTTGGCCACTTACAACGTGTAAGCTCATAAAGTTCGTATTTTTTAACGGTACGCCATTAGCATATACGCTGTTAGCGTCTATCCTAGAGCCAGTAATATCAGCCCCTCTGATATTGCCATTTTCATCAACGCTGAACGTATTTGAGGCGTTTTTGATTACGGTACCAGTAATGGTGCCGCCCTTTAAGTCGCCTATGTTCGCTGTGATTGTGCTTAGGCTATCCACCTGCATTTTATCGGCAGTAACAGAACCAGCCTGTAGCATACCTTTTGTAATGATATTGTTATCAAATAACGCCTCACCAGTAACATGCAATAATCTACCGTCAATGCGTGTGCCTGCTGGCGTTAAGTTAATACGGCTTATAAGCTCCTTGCCGTCTAGCGCTCCGAGTGCATTCGTTACTTTTAACTCAATACCGTTGGATATTTGAGTAATTTGAGAGCTTACATGTTTGTTTAAATCATTCAAAGAGCGCTGAAATGCGTTCGCTTGTTCAACTAGCTTGTTTTCAAAACCATTGACGCTGGTCTTGACTGTGCCGACTTCGTCCTTTAGATCATTAATAGCCTTATCCATATTAGATAGGCCGAGGCTCTCCATATCGAGTAGCTCTTTATCAATTTTAGCTTTTACGGCTACAGATATAGGCTCACTCGCTGGGCCCTCGCCGAATATATCAACATAAGCCACTTTTACGCTGTACACGCCAGCCTCTAAAGGAATTGAGAGAGCGTTTGTGGTTGTAAAGTATGCTTTATCATCGATGTATACATTAGCGCCTTTACAGTTCACAGGAATAGCCTCAAACGTAACGCCTATACCATTGATATTGGCTGTTGCTTTGAGGTTGCTTGGCTGTTTAGGCTGCTGCACGTTGTAAGTCAATTCAGCAGGCGCTCCATAGCCTTTGACTGGGTTATGAGCATACAAGTACACCTTACCAGTCCGATTGCGTAGTGTTCCGCTGTATGTAGTGTTATTACTGCGTCCAATTAAGCCGTCATTTTGGCCTGCGTTTACGTCAAGCCGTAACTCGTAATAATCTACATCGGCATTTCTAACCTCTAGCCAGTTAAAATTTGCCATATCGCTGAACGAAATAGAAAAGCCGAGAGGTTTATTTGGAATTTCACTCTTTAGCTCTACAGTAATGTTCTTAGATACGCCCTGCGAGGTGTTTCCGTGTGTATCTTTAACAACGGCTTTAACTTCGTATGTATGACCTAATTCACAACCACTTATAATGACCTGCCCCTCACCTGCGCCGCCATATTTCCATTGACCGCTAGGCTCTCTATACCAGATTTCAACTGTATCAAGGCTGTTAATTTGTGGCACGTTGAACTCTGCCACTACATCGAATGACTTAACTCGATTAGTGATCTCGTAGTATTTAGTGTATAGAGTGAGGTCTGTAACCTCTGGTATGAAATAAGGCATCAAGGTGTATGGATAAGCCTGTACCTCATCGAGTCCTTGCTCGTTCGTACCGAAGATATTCATTGATGTAAATTTAAGGTATATTGTTTTGCCTATATCCTCTTTGCGATATGGGTATCTAAATAAAGCCTCATCTACACGAATAAACCGCTCTCCAGCGTTATGACTAATTGCATTAGTGCCATATTGTCCACGCACGAGGCCAGTCAATGAAAATTGATTATTAGGGCCCATAGTAGCTCCCTCATAACTGAAAGCCTCGCCATTCACCCAGCACAGTGTATTCGCTCGCTCGGCGTCAATGTGCGTACCACCTTTGAGCATACCTTGATTAAGAGTAACCTCGCAGGCGTTCGCTGTTTCATTGAATGCCAATCGAGTGCGGCCCATTCTAGCCTGTTGGCTAATGGATCCTATGCGACTGTAATTCTGGTCGGTATCAGAAAGCCACACAGAACAGCCACCCCAACCAGCTGGGGCATTGACGCCTATGAATACTTGATTGCCGCCTACATCGCCAACAGTCTGGAATATAGCCACATCGTTGACGCTCGGCGCCTCTTGGTTGTAATCAACAAAAGGCCGCTCGTTCTCATGTACATCGTAGCGAGCAGGTGCATACGTACCAGCAGGCTTGCCCTCGGCTGTAAATTCGAGCTGTCCGTCGGCTGCCTCGTTTACTGCGGTAATAACTACAATCTGCTTATTTAATTGGCAGGCCTCATCTGTAAGCGTTACTAAATCGCCAACCTCGAGAGTACAGAATGCCCAATCAAGCCTAAATGTATATTGCGTCTTAGAATACAGCCGTTTCATAGCCAACTGTTCAGCGTAGTATTGCGCCCTAGCCTTTGTATACAGGTAGTGAGCTGTTTTTTTAGAGGCTGGTTTTAAACCGTTTCTTTGAACGTCCGCCACTACCTCAAAGGATACTGTTTCTTTCTCGTAGCCATTGGCACGATTAATGAACTCTACTGTAGCCTCATTAAATGCCTCGCTTGTATCTTTGCGCTTATATAAAATAAGTTGGCCGTCTGTTCCTGCGATAAAATCATCTGCCGTTAGGTTATATTGAATTTGATTTGCAGGCGTCCATGTACCAATAGGCCTATCGGCTAAAGGTACGATTTTAAGCCTATCAGTACTCCAGAATACAAGGCTATTTGTAATCTCGGCTATATCATTAATGATCTGTTGAGCCTTAGCGCTCTTTTGCTCTGGCGGTGTACTGATAAGAATATCAGCCGCCTTACAGTAAGCTCTAAAGTTTTCAATGCCCTCAATTTGTACATCTGCCCCAACTGATTGCAGTACATGCTCGATATAGTCCGCTGGGTTTACGTCCACGCCGTCGCCTGTATCTCTGAGCTTACCGTATACCTCGAAATTATATTGAGGTAAGCTGCCACGTTCGCCCAAATCAACCACGCCAGCCATGTAAGCCAAGCCACTATAAGGCAATGCCTTTTCTGGGTGCTTAGATAGCATATACGGCCACGGAGTTTGAGCGGCCTCACCATTAAATAAGGTAAGTTCGATTTTTTCGTTTGGATATTGATATATTTCCTTATCTCGCCATACCTTACCAATGCCAGCGATAGGGCCCTCACATAAGGCAATCGCCGCAGCTACTGTGTAAGTATAGGTAATATTCGTATGCTTTGAGCCGCCACCTTTACCAGTTCTGGTAGTGCTTTTATGTTCATGCGCCGTGAAATCTTCATAATCAATGATATTGCCACTCACTCGAGTTGTACCCAATATCTCTGGAACCACCTCGCCATATGAGGCTGTATTGATTTGAAAATCTGCGATTAAATCGGCTCTGCTAGTAGTATTCTTACCTCTATGAAATAAAAAGCCCATTATTCACGCTCCTCTCTATATCTATACACAGCCCTCAAACGTGAGCGGCCTTTCTTGTCATAAAACATCACATCATCAAGTTTGGATATAATCACGCCATAATCAACGAAAGCATGGATCACAAGCCCATTGCCTATATAAATAGCCCCATGTGAAATACATCGGCCATATTGATATAGTAAAAAATCGCCAATTTCAAGCGGAGAGCCCTCTTTCACTTCATCGGCGACTTGTTGCACGTATTTTAAATATTTCTCCTCAGAGTGGTGTAAATGCCACTCATTTGAGTAGTTTTCAATCTGTAAGCGGTCGGCTTTCATAAGGCCACTATCCACCACCGCAGCCACTAATAAGTAAGAGCAATCGACGCCAGCGCCTTTTACCATTGAATTATTGGCGTAAGGCGTGCCTAGCCACTCAATCGCAGCATTAGCTATCTTTTCGCCAGTCGTTAAAGTATTCATCTTATGCTCTCCTTTAGTGGAACGTAAGGGGTCGCCCTGTTTCTGTTCCAGTTATTGAATTTATTCTTACATTCACTAGGTGTTTTATTGCAGCCAGCATATATATAGAATTGGTCTCCGACTCTTGGGCTTACCTCGAGAGCGCTCATATACAGAATTACGCCGTCAATGCTTTGTAATATCTGTGTAGATTGCCCTGCCAATGGGCCAGTGATCCAATCTATGCCGCCTGCTGTGTAATAGCCATTAGTAAATGGTATGTCAATTCGTATGGAATTAGGGCCAGCGCCTAAGGCTGTTACCTTACCACTTTTTCTGAACTTCTTAATATCAACGCCGCATTCTTTTGAATATACGCTAAATGGGCACTGTGGATAATAACGCCTATTTGGATATTCGATATTGAGCTTTTGAACGATTGATTTAACGTTGAGCTTTAATGTGAGGCCACCGCCTTGACTAACCTCACATAAGCCAGTAAATAAACCAACAGCCCCTATAATGGTGTAGTTATCATCAAAAAATGCTCGTTTGAGCGTCATTTGAGCGCCGTCAAAGCCACCATTATGAGCTACCGCCATAATAGGAACGCCGCCGATTTTATCCTGCTCGTTCGTGGATATGCTAACAGTCATTTTATCAACGCTTACGCTACTATTCGTGGTTATCTTATCCCTTACGATAATAGGGCCGTCGCTCTTGTATATTTGGCCGTTGTAGGATACGTCGGCGTCTGAGTCAGCCCAGTAGTATGTAACCCCACTACGCAAGCGCAACTCGTAAAGGTCGCAGCTCATGAAATATTTGTCATTGTTGAGGTGATTTCGTAATACCTCGTTTACCTCTTTCATAATTGCGCCCCCTATCGAGTTGATACTAACTTGAATGATTTAGATTTATAAACGTTTGTGAAGATATACTCGGCTGTCATATCACCGCTGAACCTCACGAGCCAATAATAGGTATAATCGGCGGTGATAACTGCATTCGGCTCAACTGTTTGGCCTGCTGCTAGCTTGATTACACCTTTATCGCTAACAGCTCGAATAGGTGAGCCATTAGCGTATAATGTAAGGTTTTCAACGTGGTATACAGGTTCTAGGAAATCGCCGAACTTTCGCACGGCTTGCCATGAGCCCATTGAACCAGTGCCGAGCTGAATGCCCTTTTCTTGGTTATCCTCTGGATCCAACCACAAAAATGGAACTGTACCGCCTTTAGTCTTAGAATAAAAGCCCATAAGCTCCTTATATTGTGCAGGTGTTAGCACTTCAAACTCTGTGGAAATCGTATATTGTGGATATTTCCAGTTGGTCATAGTGCGAACCTTACCAGAACCAGAGGTCTTTGTCTTGGTATCCCATTTTTGAGCTTTCTGAGATTTCCAAGCCAAAGATATGATAGTAGGAAATTTCATTAATTCAGCCATATCACCATGTCCCCTCTGCTCCGATAAATTCTCTGTCTTGATTTACAAGGAATTGACGCAATGCCCTGCCGCCTCGTGTTTCGAGGAATGAGCCAAAGCTCTCGGCGTCGATAGCGCTCACATTCAATGTAATGCCACCGCCTGCACCCATACCGCTATTAGAGCGATTAATGCCCTCACCTAATCGGTCGAATACGGTATCAGATAGAGGCAAGACAGCCTCATCATATTTACCCTCGCCAATTTGTGCGAACGTAGCACCATAAGCAAGGCCGCCCTCTGCCAATTTAGGCATGCTCTTAGCACTAAATGCAGCGCCAAAGCTACCGCCAAAGTTACCAACTGCACCGAGAGCCGTAGCCTGTGCTATACCTGCCGCTGTGCTGCTGCTCCATGCTGTCATGCCTGCCGCCGCACTAGCGCCAAATGTTGCCATACTTACCTGTTGAGCCAATGCGCTCCAAGCTGGTAATTGAGCTTGTGCTGCCGCCACGCTTGCTGCTGTTTGTTGAGACTGTAGCATTTTACCTAGCACAGCTTGCTTTACCTGTGCGGAGATCCATTGAGCCACGCTATCGCTAATTGTTTTTAAAATAGCTTTGCCCATATTTTGGAAAGCCTGCGTAATTGACATTGTGCCTTGCAAGAGTCCAGAAATGCCCTCTTGTAATTTGTCAATGCCTGCGCTTGCACTCTCCCAAATAGCCTCTTGTCCGTTCCAGTGGCTATCCATTACAGCCTGCTGGTACTCATTTAATAGCTCCTTGCGTAGTTCGTAGCTTTGCTGCGTAGCCACATATTCAGCGTCAAGCGCCGACTGCAACGCCTCAAAATCCTGTGTCCGCATAGCCTCGTCAATGTTCCATTTCTCCTCGGCCATTGTGCGCTGTAATTCTAGGTATTTATCGCTATAATCACGATGAACAGCAAGCAACTCCTCAGTCTTTTGCTTTTCAAAGTCAACTCGGCCGTCCTCTGTCATTTCAAACAGAATGCCTCGCTCTTTCAGCGTATCAATGAAATGCTGTTGCTGCATTTTGTCCATTTGTACAAAATCATCGCTGTATTTATCCCATTTATCGCTGATTGCGTCTATTGCGTCAGTGTATTCTTTTGTGAATTGCACCATAGGTGAGGCTTGCCCTGTGCTATCCTTAACCGCTAGGCTTAACTCGAGATCTTTTCGCATATCTCGAATATTATTCTCGATTTCTCGCATTTTCGCCATTTCTTCCTGCTTGGCTTTAATGCGTTTATCAGCATATACGGCGTTCAATAACTCGAGGTCTTTTTGATAGTTAGCATTAGCTGCCTTTGATTTTTCAAGCTCATCAAGCTCTTTTTTATACTCTAATTCGAGTAACTCTTGCTTATTGCCTAACATTTCGAGATATGACTGCAAGATTTTTTCGTGAATTTGCTTAGCCTCTTTTTCGAGGTCTTTGCCTTTGCTGCCTTTTCCGCCGCCACCTTTGCCTTTTTTACCTTTGCCGCCGCCAGTGTCGTAGTCTCCGCCACCACCGCCGCCAACATCAAGGCCAGTATCACCGCCGCCAGATAGGCCACTAAATACTTGTGAGGCCATATCGCCAGCAGTATTTACAATGTCCTGCGCTGTGTCAGCGCTGATAGTGTCAACCTGTGCAATAGCGGTGAATGTGCCGCCAAAGAATTTAGCAACCTTATCGCCTACGCTATTGAGTTTAGCAATGAGCCAGTTCAAAGCCTCAATAATCTTATTTACGCCCCAAACTGCCGTATGAACGATTGTTGAGAATACAGATGACATAGTTTCACTAAAGCCATTGGCTGCTACCTTAGACAAACCGAATGCAGCTCCCAACGCAGCAAGTAAACCAATAATAATTGGGATAGGGTTAGCCATTAATACGGCGTTAAAAATCGCCTGTGCAGCGGACGCCAACAATGTTCCTGTGCGTAATGAGGCATATAACCCTCGCAAGATTGCGCCACTAGCCGCCAAGCCAATTATTAATCCTGTAGTGGTAACAATCACAGCTGCAAGTGCCGCCTTAGCGACTGTCCAGCCGTGTGTCGCTATAGTATTAGCAATCATAGCAGCCCTAAGTGCAATCGTTTTAATAGTCAATGTTGACAATATAGCAATGTGAGAGGCAACAATAGCCCTTTGTGCTATAAATGCAGCAGTAACACCAACAATAGCGGCTACTACTGGCGGCATTGCTGTAACGATTAATTGCACAAAACTAAATACAATGTTTTTAGTGGTAGATATTGCTATCCTCAACCCTGCAAAAGCTGCGCTAATTACGCCTATAGAGCCTTGCGCTGCTACTGCCATGCCTCTGATTGCTACGCCTACGCCCTCACTTAATGCTTGGAACTCGCCACTTTGTGGAATAGTAGAAATCTGTTCTAGTACAGGCTGGAAAGCTTGTATGAGCTGATTTTGCATATTCTGCCCTATATCAGCAAAAGTCATAGGAATTTCTGCAAATTTTGCGTTTGTTTCCTCTGCTGTGCTGAATAATGCATTCTTGATAATATCAGCAGTAATTAAGCCTTGCGAGCTCATTTCTTTTAACTGGCCTACAGATAAGCCCATTTCTCGAGCGATTGCCTGCGCAAGCATTGGCGCATTTTCCATGATAGAGCGGAACTCGTCGCCTTGTAGCTTGCCTGCCGCCATTGCTTGGGTTAATTGGTACATCGCAGCATGAGACTCTTGAATGCTCGCCCCAGATACCTTAAATTGTTTATTCATCTGCTCAACGAACATAATAGCCTCATCATTCGAGCTGAATGCGTCTTTCGCCAACATATTGAGCTTTGCCACGCTGTCGGCCATATCAAAATAGCTACCCCTCGAGCGTTGTGCGGCGTCGTAAACCTTTTCCATGATCTCGGCTGTTGTTTGCGTGCCGTCATTGATGAGGTTAATGCGAGCTCTAACTTGTGTTAAGTGGTCAGCTGTTTGTGCAGCTGCTACAGCCACATCTTTGACCTTATTCGCCACTAAGCCAATACCAGTAACAGCGCCAGCGAATTGCAAGCCCTTATTCATTTGAGCAACAATAGACTTTATCTCAGCTCTAATACTGGCAGCCTCTTTGGCTACCTTATTACTCGCCTCTTGCACCCCTTTGGGTAGTTCAGAGCTTAATGTATTAGCAACTTTATTTATCGCCGCTGTAGCTTGAGAGCTATCGGCGCTTATTTTTACATTAATATTGCTATCTGCCATTTTCTATATCTCACCCCCTGCCTCTCTAAACTCACGGATAAAGTCCGCCTCTGCTTGCCGTTTTTCGGCCTCTGTAGGCGGATATAGAATGTCAATAAATTTCTTAGGTTCGATTGGCTCGGCTAGCTGCGTGTTCATGATGTTGGATATCCAAAAAGCTCGGTTCATATCCTGTAGTTTTTGCCTACGCTCGTAGCCTCTAACTAACTTTCTGTACTCCATAGGCTGTAACCGCATAAATTCCCACGGTTTCAGCTCTAACACGCTATATGCTATTTCTTCCGCATTTCGTACCCATAAAGAAAAAGAGGGGGCACTTTGGCCCCCCTCTAGTTTTTTGCTTGTTCGGCCTCGTTTTCGATAGCTAACTTATCATCTGGCGTGAGTTCGTTTGGGTACATTTGATAGTACATTTTAGAACCCAAAGCACCGCTTGCAATGATCGCTTGCATTAAAGGCGCTTGTAATGATAAGAGGCTCATGTCTTTGGTTTCATCAGCAAGTAGCTCGTCAAACAATTCATAATATTGTTGTGCGTTGCGTTTGTGCTGTTTCATACCAATGGCATAACCTGTGATAATGCTATTGATTGGCCAAATGCTCATTTGCAAGAGCTCCCCAATAGGTTGCCCTACAGCGGCCTCAAACTCCATGAGGCGCTGCATATTGAACATTAGATATTCGCCATTTTTAAAAAAATCACAATTCACTTTTTTCATAAT
>ERZ773035.2607-NODE-2607-length-11463-cov-10.650245_pt1 | contig 11463 bp, 14 predicted proteins | sample MGYA00511487_ERZ773035 | MGnify/ENA primary metagenome ERZ773035 (study PRJEB29015, sample SAMEA2737985) | human oral metagenome | biome: human oral; feature: human-associated habitat; material: dental | place: China | collected 2024 ...
AAGTAATTTGGGCGCAGCAGAAGCTGCATAAGAAACCGCCCTTGCAAGTCGATTTTCGACTGCAAGGGCGGTTTTTGTTGGTTGGTTTACGCTTCCTGCTGCAGAGGAACCGGATGTTCGCTTTCTCTCTGTGCTGTTTTTCGCGCCCCGTTCCAGCGGTATTGGATCGTCAGCACCGTAAGCGCGGCGATGAACATGAAGAGCGCCATGAGGAAGTAGCCCGTGTCGAAGGAACCTGTCTCCGTCTTGAGCCAGCCCATCATGTAGGGGCCGACCCAGCCGCCGAGATTGCCGCAGGAGTTGATGAGAGCGACGCTGCCGGCAGCGGCGGAGCCGGAGAGGAAGCTCGTCGGGATCGTCCACCAGACGCCCATGGCGGCGTAGATGCCGATGGCGGACAGGCAGACGAGGAAGAGTGCCGTGTACATGTCATCAGCAAAGGGGCTGAGTCCTAGGCCGACGGCGCCGACGAGGAGAGCGCCCGCGACGTGCCAGACCTTGTCGCCCGTCTTCGTCGAGGTTTTGCCGATGATGACCTGCACGATGAGCGCCGCCGTCATCGGAATGGCGATGGCGCCGCCGAGGAATCCGGTTGACCAGCCCGAAAGCCCCTTGAGCACCGTCGGCATCCAGAAGTTGAAGCCCCAGAAGCCGATGACCCACATGAAGTAGATGAAGCAGAGCTTCAAGACCTTGGGATCGGAGAAAGCCTGGAAGATCGTGTACTTCTTGACGCTCTGCATACGCGCCTGCTCTTCTTCGTACTGGCGGTTCAAATATTCCTTTTCTTCTGCGCTGAGCCAGGAAACCTGGTCGGGCTTGTCCTTGACGAAGTAGAAGAAAAATACGGCGAAGAGGAGGGCGGGCACTGCCTCCAAGATGAACAGTTCCTGCCAGCCGTGCATGCCGAAGAAGGATGTTTGCAGCAGGAATCCCGCGAGCGGCGCGCCGATGATCGTTGAGATGAGAAGTGACGTCAACATGAGGGAATTGGCGCGTGCTCTCTCCCTTTCGGAAAACCAGCGTGCGAAGAGCACGGAGTAGATGACGGGATATAGGCTCGCTTCCGAGGCGCCGAGCAGGAAACGGCAAAGGTAGAACTCCGTCTGCGTCTGCATGAATGCCATGAAGATGCAGACAAGTCCCCATGTGAACATGATGCGTGCGATCCACTTCGCGGCGGAAAAGCGGGCGGCGATGAGTGCGCCGGGGATTTCCAGGAGCAGATAGCCCATGAAGAAAATGCCCGCACCTGCACCGAAGATTTCGGGCGTGATCCAGTCGAGATCCTGCGTCATCGTCAGCGCTGCATAGGCGATGTTCACGCGGTCGATGCAGGCGATGATGGACACGAGGAAGACGGGCAGGATGATGCGCAGGTCGCGCTTTCGTCTGAGACGGGCGAGATCCAAATTTTCCATAATGATTCCTCCTAAAATAATGCAGGATGATAAACAAAAACTCCGCCCCTCGAAAGGGACGGAGGATTATCCGCGGTACCACCCAGATTCCCGCATGAAGCGGGCGCTTGCCGCGTACAAACATACGCGCTTCCTCTAACGCGGAAGGGACGGCTCGGCTTACTCGATTTCAGCTTTGCTTCTCGGGGAGGATTTTCTTCGCGAGGCTTTCTGCCGCTTTTCAGCACAGGAGCGGCTCTCTGTAAGACAGCGTATCACGAATACTCTTTCCCGTCATAGAATTTTGGCGATGTATTCTTTCGTATCGTGGCTTGTTAAGTTGTAACCTCGATGAAGCATAATATACTCCTCGAAAAGAAGGTTGTCAAGCATTTGGAGAAAATTTATTTTCGCTTGGTCGATCGGGCTGCTTTTGCTATGAAAATCCAAGAGGTCAAGCCCGAAGGGCGCAGAACGATTGGCTTTTTCATGTAAGGGCGGCGCACAATGTCCAAAAAGTGGACGTTTGTGCGTGTAGTTTGCTATACTAAAAGGGAAGTACTGACTTTATCGGTGCGTCTTGGAAGGACATGCCGACTGCCGCGCTAGTAAGAAGCGCAGAAGAGAGGGGAAAACTCATGTATTTTCGCACACAGCAGTATTACCGCATCAACCGTCAGCTGAAAAAATCTTACCATGCCTGCATCCGAAACGGCGGCACGGAAGAAGAGGCGCGGGCGATTCGTGAGACGAATGCGCACATCGTCGAACTTTTTGCCCATGGCGGACTCATCAGTCACGAATGGGCGGCGGCCTTGGGGCATAGGCATGGACATGATCTGGATTCGTAATGTAAGAGAATTATCCTAAATATGATAAAACCTGATTGACATAAAATGAGGGATATGATAAACTACTTATTTTCTTCCAACTTATGAAGATTTGTGCTATAATGTATGCGGATAGTTTTTTAATTCCGTGCGTTTTGCATGGGGAAAGGGCAGGAGGTGTAGCATTGCTTCAGGTTGGTGACACAGTTGTCTATCCGATGCATGGGGCGGGCGTGATTTCTGGCATAGAGGATTGCGAGGTGCTCGGCGAGGGCAAATCCTATTATGTGCTTCAAATGCCATTGGGCAACATGAAGGTCATGATACCGACGGACAACGTGGATAATATGGGTCTTCGAGACGTGATTCCCGAAACGCAGGTCGAAGAGGTCAAGGACATTTTGCAGATGGCTCCCGAGCGTGCGACGGGAAGCTGGAACAAGCGCTTTCATGCGAATCTTGAGCGCATGAAGAGCGGTGACATCTGCGATGTGGCGGCTGTCGCGCGAAATCTCGTCCTGCAGGATCGCCTGCGCAAGATTTCGAGCGGCGAGCGGCGCCTTCTGGATCTCGCGCGGCAGATCATCGTCAGTGAGCTTGTCTATGCCTGCAGCAAATCGCCCGAGGAAGTCAAGTCGTGGATGGATGGCATCCTTGCGGAAAACGATTTTGCCTGATGCTGACGATCGCCGGGAAGACCCCAGCGATTCGAGAGTGATTTCTTTTGACAAAGCCGAATAGATTTAGTATGATAAATCTGTTTGGCTTTGTCATTTCCATTATATGGGGAGGGATGTTTATTGCTCGAAAAAGTATTGCGTTTTTTCATCACGCTGATCTTCGCCATTCTCGGCGGAGCGCTCATGCAGCTTGCCAGTCCGCTTCTGACCTTGTTTCTGAGCACGGAAGTTCTCAAACTGGATCTCGGACTCTTCGGCCTGACGCTCGCTTCGCTCGTCTGCATCCTTGTCGGTGCTGTTTTGGGCGGAGTTCTCGGCTTCATCACGACGCCACTTTTCACGGCTACGCTCAAGCGCTTCACCTATTGGGTCGAAACGCAGCTGAACAAGATGCCGATTCATGATGTCATCGCAGGCGCAGCGGGGCTGGCCATCGGACTTATCATTGCAAATTTATTGGGAGCGGCGTTTTCCAAGATCCCGCTCGTCGGTGCATATTTTCCTGTCGTTTTCAGCATCGTGTTCGGCTATCTCGGCATTCATATCACGATCAAAAAGCGCAAGGAAGTCGGCGATCTTTTCGGCACGCTGCCGAATCTGATCAGCAAGAGCCGCGAGGCGAAGGCGCAGACGAAGGCTAAGGAAGCATTGGGGCAAATTGGTAAGGAACAGAAATCGTCCAAGCTCTACAAGCTGCTCGATACAAGCGTCATCATCGACGGACGCATCGCCGATATATGTGAGACGGGATTCATCGACGGTACATTGCTCATCCCTGAGTTCGTCTTGGAAGAACTGCAGCATATTGCCGATTCCTCAGATGCGTTGAAACGCGTGCGCGGCAGGCGCGGACTCGATGTCCTGCAGCGCATACGCATGGAATCGAAGATGGAGGTCGAGATCACGAGCCAGGACTTCGACGACATCGCCGAGGTCGACTCGAAGCTCGTGCGCCTCGCGCAGGTCGTGGGCGGCAAGCTCATCACGAATGATTTCAACCTGAACAAGGTTGCAGAGTTGCGCGACGTGCCCGTCCTCAACATCAACGAGCTTTCCAATGCCGTGAAGCCCGTCGTCATTCCAGGCGAGACGATGCGCGTTTCCGTCGTCAAGGAAGGCAAGGAGCCGGGACAGGGCGTCGCCTATCTCGATGACGGCACGATGATCGTCATCGAGAACGGCCGCCGCCATATCAACAATACGATTGAAGTGGAGGTCACGTCGGCGCTGCAGACAGCAGCCGGACGCATGATTTTTGCAAAGCCCAGACATTGGTGAAAGAGAAGTGCCGCCGATAGGTCATGCGACTTATCGGCGGCGCGTTTATAAAGCAGTATATGCAAGGAGGCTTTATGGTTTCCGTGATTTTTCCGGCGGCGGGTGCAGGAAGGCGCATGAAGGCGGACAGAAACAAGGTGCTTCTGGAACTTTCAGGCGTGCCGATCCTGCTTCGCACGCTGCGGCGCTTTTCCGCCGTGCCTGCAGTCGCCGAACTGATCGTCGTCGTCGCCAAGGATGAGATCGCTTTTGTCGAGGAGATGCTGGAGAAGGCGCAGGGCTTGAAGCCCTGGCGCGTCGTTCAAGGCGGCGCTGAGCGCCAGTATTCGATCGCGAACGGCATGGCGCATCTCGCCGCAGATGCCGACATTGTGCTCGTGCACGATGCGGCGCGGCCTTTAGTGAGCCTTGCTGCAATCGAAGCGGTCATCTCCGCGGCGCGTGAGAAGGGCGCGGCCATCGCTGCCGTGCGTGCGAAGAACACGATCAAGGTCGTCGGCGAGGACGGGCGCGTCGAGGCGACGCCGGCGCGTGCAAGTCTCTGGGAGGTGCAGACGCCGCAGGGATTTCGCCGCGAGATTTTGCAGCGCGCCTATGAGAAGGCGGCGCAGGACGGCTTCCTCGGCACGGACGACGCGAGTCTCGTCGAGCGAATCGGCGAGGCGGTCTTCGTCGTCGAGAGCGACTACGGCAATCTGAAGATCACGACGCCTGAAGATTTGTGGATGGCGGAGGCGCTTTTGGCGCATTCTGCAGGAATTGTGGATGAAATGAAGGTGACGATATGACGAGATTTGGCATGGGATACGACGTGCACCGCCTGGTGACAGGGCGCAAGCTCATCGTGGGCGGCGTCGACATCCCGCATGAATATGGGCTCCTGGGACATTCGGACGCCGATGTGCTGCTGCATGCCGTCGAGGACGCCCTCTTGGGCGCGGCGGCGCTCGGCGATCTCGGCAGGCACTTTCCCGACAGTGACGATCGCTGGAAAGGCGTGTCGAGCATGAAGCTCTTGGAGCATGTCGCGGAGATGATTCGCGCGAAGGGCTATCGCGTCGGCAACATCGACGCGACGATCGTGGCGCAGCGTCCGAAGTTCGCGCCCTACATCGAGGAGATGCGCCGGAACATCGCCGAAAAGCTCGATTTGGAGCTTGATCAGGTGAACGTGAAGGCGACGACGGAGGAGAAGCTCGGCTTTACGGGCGAGGAGAAAGGCATATCCGCCTACGCTGTCGCTTCTTTGGAGCGAATGGAGGAAAAATAAATGCTGAGGGTTTACAATACGCTGACGCGCGAGAAAGAGGAGTTCAAGCCCCTTGAGCCGGGCAAGGCGAGCATCTACTGCTGCGGCGTGACGCCGTACAACGACCCGCATATCGGCAACGCGCGCCCCTTTGTCACATGGGACGTCGTGCGCCGCTATCTGGAGAAGAAGGGCTATGCCGTGCGCTACGTGCAGAACTTCACGGACATCGACGACAAGATCATCCGCCGCGCAAAGGAGGCGGGCGAGACGTGGAAGGAGCTCGCCGACCACTACATCGCGGAATATTTCAAGGCGATCGACGCGCTCAACGTGCGCCGCGCCGACGCCTATCCGCGCGTTTCGGAGCATATTGCGGACGTGCTCGCCGTGATCGAAAAGCTCATCGAGAAGGGCTATGCCTATGCGCTCGACGGCGACGTCTACTACAGCGTGGAGCGCTTCGCGGGCTACGGCAAGCTCAGTGGCCGCTCCTTGGACGACATGCAGGCGGGCGCACGCGTCGGCGTCGACGAGCGCAAGCATCATCCGATGGATTTCGCGCTGTGGAAGGCGGCGAAGCCGGGAGAACCTTCTTGGGACAGCCCGTGGGGCAAGGGGCGTCCGGGCTGGCACATCGAGTGTTCAACGATGTCGATGAAGTATCTGGGCGAGACGTTCGACTTCCACGGCGGCGGCAGCGATCTCATCTTCCCGCATCACGAGAACGAGATCGCACAGGCGCAGGCATGCACGGGCGACGACCACAGCTTCGCTCGCTACTGGCTGCACAATGGCTTCATCACGATCCATGACGAGAAGATGTCGAAGTCGAAAAACAACTTCTTCACCGTCAAGGACATTTTGGAGAAATACGCGGGAGAGGTCGTGCGCTTCTTCATCGTGCAGACGCACTACCGCAGTCCGCTCGATTTCACCGACGAGCGCCTGGCGGAGGCGAAGACGAGCCTCGCACGCCTCAAGAATTCGTGGGACAATGCCGCAGAACTCTCGTCGCGCAAGGACGAGGGCGCTGGCAGCGCGAAGTCGCTTTTGGCAGCGGCGATGGAAGCCAAGGCGGCGTTCTATGAAGCGATGGACGACGATTTCAATACGGCGCTCGCCATCAGCCACATCTTCTCCCTGTCGAAGGAAATCAACATCTATTATAACGAGGTCACGACGGGCGCAGCTGCCTTCGACGCGGCGAACTTCGCCAAGGTTCGTGCCGTTTACGCCGAGATGGCGGAAGTCATCGGCATCTTCGAGGCGAAGGAAGAAAAGGCGGATGACGGGCTTGTCGACAGCCTCATGGAACTTCTCCTCAATCTGCGCCAGAAGGCGCGTGAGGAGAAGAATTGGGCGCTCGCCGATCATCTGCGCGACGAACTCAAGGCTCGCGGCGTCGTCATCGAGGATACGCCGCAGGGCGCACGGTGGAAGCGCGCATGAGGTTCGATCGCTTTCGCGCCATCGTCGGCTCGATGTTCACGCCCGACGGCGAGGGCGGCATCGCCGAGCGCTACGAAGGAATCGATGTGCGCCTCGCCAGCCCCCTCGTGCTCGCCTACATCGGCGATGCCTACTTCCATCTCTTCGTGCGCACGCGCCTTCTATCCTTCGAGCAGTCGCAGGTGCACGTCCTGAGTGACTTTGCCGCGCAGATCGTCTCGGCGGTCTGGCAGGCGAAGGCATATCACGCGATTGAGGAGCGTCTGACGGAGCGCGAGCGCGGCATCTTCCGCCGCGGCAGGAACGCGAAGAGCCATGCGCCGCGCCGCGCGAGCGTCGCCGAGTACCATGCGAGCACGGGCTTCGAGGCGCTTCTGGGCACGCTCTTTTTGGAAAAAGATACGGAGCGTTTGGACGAGATCGCCGAATGGGCGTTTCAGGCCATCGCGCAGGGCATGATGGCGGAGATTGCCGCTAAACGCGGACGGCGCGTGAAGAAAGGGGCGGCTGAATGACGGCACGCCTTACGAAGATGAAAGGAAAAGAGCCTTGGAAATACAGTTGATTGCAAAGACGCCGAATTACCTCAAAACGTGCTGGACGGCAGCGCGTACCTGCTACAGCGCGGATTCGCCCATCGAGCTTCTGGCCGAGGAAAAGAGCGAGGCGGACATGCTGCGCCTGTTGGAGCGCATCATGACGAGCAAGCACCTCTCGGTCGTCGAGCACTGCTCGATGACGTTTGCCGTCAAGGGCGTTTCGCGCACGCTTCTCGCGCAGTATTCGCGCCACCGCATCGGCGTGTCCTTAAGCGTCCAGAGCCAGCGCTACGTTTCGGAGCAGTCGGAAAAGCAGGCGGACGGCATCTTCGCCCACGTCGTGCCCGAGACGATTCGTGAGAAGGAAGCGGCGTATGCGCGCTATCTTGAGACGATGCAGGTGATTCAGAGAGCTTACGACGATCTTCTCGCGCTCGGCGTGGCGAAGCAGGACGCACGCTTCGTGCTGCCGGGTGCGGCGTGCACGAATTTCGTGACGACGCTCAACCTGCGTTCCTTCATGGACGTCTACGAAAAGCGCGTGACGACGCCGGGCGCACAGTGGGAGATTCGCGACATGATGCTCAAGATGCGCGACCTCCTCATCGAAGAAGAGCCGTGGCTCGCGAGGTACATCGTGAAGCCCGAAGTGCGCTGAATGAAGAGCGGAAGATGGTGCGAAGCGATGGAAACGAAGCAGAAGAAACGGCCTGCGAAGGAAGAGCGGACGGTCTTGAAGCGCGGCGGGAGGCAGGAAGAGCGGCGCGATGCGCCTTCTGCCGATGAGATTCTCGTCGGCAGGAACGCCGTCTTCGAGGCGCTGAAGGCGGGGCGCGGCATCAATCGCATCCTCGTCGCGCAGGGCGCGAAGGAGGCGGCGCTCGCGCCGCTTCTCTCGCTTGCACGCGAGCAGGGCGTGCCCGTGCGGGCGAGCAAGCGAGAGAAGCTCGATCAGCTCGCGCCCGACATGCGCCACCAGGGTGTCATCGCCTACGCTGCGCCCGTTGCTTACGCCTCGCTCGATGACGTCTTCGCGTGCGCCGAGGAAAAGGGCGAACCGCCTCTCCTCCTGCTGCTCGATGAGATCGAAGATCCGCACAACTTCGGCGCGCTCCTGCGCACGGCGGACGCGGCGGGCGTGCACGGCGTGCTCGTGCCCGAGCGCCGCGGCTGCGCGCTGACGGCGACGGTTGCCAAGACCTCGGCGGGCGCCGTCGAGCATGTGCGCGTCGTGCGCATCGGCAACATCGTGCAGGAGATGAAGCGTCTCAAGGAGCGCGGCCTCTGGTTCGTCGGCGCCGATATGGCGGGCGATGAGGACATGTTCCATGCCGATTTGACGGGGCCTCTGTGCATCGTCATCGGCAGCGAGGGCAAGGGTCTCGGCCGCCTCGTCAAGGAGACGTGCGACTTCCTTGTACGCATCCCAATGCACGGGGCGATCAACTCGCTCAACGCTTCCGTCGCCGGGGCGCTCCTCATGTACGAGGCGAGGCGCGCACGCCTCTTGGGCAAGGGGTAAGGCGATGGCGAAGAAGCGCGAGCATTTCATCATCGACGGCTACAACGTCATCCATGCGCTGCCCGAGCTGGCCTCCCTTGCGGGCGACCTTGCAGAAGCGCGTGACCGCTTGCTTCACCTGCTCATGGAGTACGGCGCTTACGAAAAATACGATATGACCGTCGTCTTTGACGCCCTCTTTGCAAGCGGCGAAGAGCACAAGGAACAGGTCGCGCCGCACTTCGAGGTCATCTACACGGGCGAAGGCGTGACGGCGGACAGCTGCATCGAGCGCCTTGCCTATGAATCCGTGCGCACCTCGCGCGAGGTGCACGTCGTGACCTCCGACGGCGCCGAGCAGTCGGCGATCCTCGGTGCGGGCGCCTATCGCATCTCATCGGCGGAGCTTTGGCGGCGCGTGAAGAAGACGAAGAAAAAGATTGCCGACGAGTACTTGGGCGAAGTGACGCTGCCCCTTTCGCGCAACGAAGTCGGCTCGCGCATCGATAGCCGCACGGCGGCGAAGCTCGACGCTCTGCGAAAGCGAAGCCGCTGAAATGTATGGGAAAAGGCGCGGACAAATGAGAAATATGCGCAGCAAAACGCGCCAAAGGCGGAAAAAGCCGCGCCGCGCTTGACGTTTCGGGCATCTGTGGAGTATAATCAAAGCAGTCGAGGGGAAGCCGAAGGATCGGCAGCCCCTCAGGGGGACATCGTTTTCTTCAGAAGTGGAAAACAACACGAATGGGGTCGATGCTATGGAAGCGGAAATGAGAGACAGCGGCAATGATACACGGTTTGAAGGATTTGACGGCCTGACGGATGAGGAAGTCATTTCCAGGATCAAGGAAAATTGCAGCAACATCGCTCTGGATTACTTGATCAACAAGTATCGCAACTTCGTTCGCGCGAAGGCGCGCTCCTACTTCCTCATCGGCGCTGACCGCGAGGACATCGTGCAGGAGGGCATGATCGGTCTTTACAAGGCGATTCGCGATTTCCGCAACGACCGCCTTTCGTCCTTTCGCGCGTTTGCTGAGCTCTGCGTGACGCGCCAGATCATCACGGCGATCAAGACGGCGACGCGCCAGAAGCACATCCCGCTGAATTCATACATATCGCTCAACAAGCCGATTTACGATGAGGATTCCGACCGCACGCTCCTCGATATTCTGCCGGGAGCACGCGTTTCAAATCCCGAGGAGCTCGTCATCAGTCAGGAAGAGTTCGTCGATATCGAGGAAAAGATGGAAGAGATCCTGAGCGATCTCGAATGGCGCGTGCTCATGAGCTACCTCGACGGCAAGTCGTATCAGGAAATCGCCGTCGACCTTGACCGCCATGTCAAGTCCATCGACAATGCGCTGCAGCGCGTGAAGCGCAAGTTGGAGCGCTACATGGAAAACCGCGGGGACGAGGTTGACATCACGACGGTCTACCGAGGTTTGAGCACGATCAATCATCGTATGCACGATGCCCTTGACGCCCAGATGCAGCGGAAATAGAGAGGGCAGCCGCTTTCAGCCAAGGCGCTTGGCATGGGAGCGGCTTTTTCACATGCAGGGGGAGGGCGCTCGGAAATCGGACGGCGAGCGCCTCTTGACGGTGGGGTCGCGTGAGCTTTCCGATGCAAAAGCGTGCAGGAAAAGCAAGGGGAAAGGTGAAATGCATGGAAAAACTGAAAAGAATACGCAAGCTCGATTGGTTCATCCTCGTCGTGGCCGTTTGGCTCATGGCCACGCTTGACTATGACAATTTGCAGACCATCGACATCGCCTATCTCGTTTCGATGGCGCTGTGGACCGTGTTCCTCGTCATGCGCGTCGTCTTCGATCTGCCGCATGAGAAGAAGAGCGAGGTCGGCGAAGAGAAATGAGAAAGGCGGTCTTCTTCGACCTCGACGGCACGATCATCGACGTCACGCACAAGAGGCCGCTGCCTGCTGAGGCGGTGCGCACGGCGATCCACCGTCTGCAGGAAGCGGGGCACTATGCCTTCGTCGCTACGGGGCGTCCGTACAGCTTCATTGAGCAGGGGCTGCTCGACCTCGGCTTCGACGGCTTCGTGCTCATGAACGGCGCCGTCGTCATGGTCGGCGGTGAAATCATCTTCCAGAAGCCGCTGCCGCCTTCGCTCGTCTGCCGCATCGTGCGTCTGGCAGAGGAGAAGGGCTTGGACTTTTGCCAGGAGAGCGTGGACTTCACCTACATGGGCGCGGAATGCAAGGGGCTGGAAGCCTTCTTCAGGAGCTTCGACGTGCCGCTTGACTTCTTTCGCCGCGATTTTTCCTGGCGCGATGTTGTGACCTACAAGATGGAGTTTTATGCTGCAGAGCGCACGTCCTTTGCAGACTTTCTGCAGCTTCCGGGCGTCACGGGGCTCGTCGATGCGGCGCACGGCAGGAACTTTGAGCTGTATTCCGCGCACGAATCGAAGGGCACGGGCATCCTTCATGCACTCGAATACGTCGGCGTTCCTGTGGAAGAAAGCTACGCTTTCGGCGACGGCGAGAACGACATCGAGATGATGCAGAC